>JAEEGJ010013252.1_pt1 | contig 20075 bp, 12 predicted proteins | sample 8958761 | NCBI WGS metagenome assembly JAEEGJ01 (sample SAMN16246546, study PRJNA631951) | gut metagenome | biome: gut microbiome; feature: rumen; material: RS-attached | host: Bos | place: Iran: Karaj | collected 2018-10 | reverse complement strand
GATACCTTTCACATAGGCGGCGGCCATCTTACCGGAGAGCAGCGGATCCTCGCTGAAATACTCGAAGTTACGGCCGCACAGCGGGTTGCGGTGAATGTTCATGCCGGGGGCCAGGAGTACATCTACGCCGTATTCCAGTACCTCGTTGCCCATGGCGGTGGTCACTTCCTGGACTAGGTCCAGGTCCCAGGAACTGGCCAGCAGGGTCCCCACGGGGAAGCCGGTGCAGTAGTAGGTGCGGGGGTCTCCCTGGCGCGTGGGCTGGATGCGCAGGCCGGCGGGGCCGTCGGCCAGGACGGTCATGGGGATACCCAGGCGCTCGATGGCGCGGGTGTTACCGGCTGCGCCGGGGACGTTGGCCGATACGCCGGAGGTGACGCCGTTCACGATGGCTGCACGGGCGCCGCCCACCAGCAGGGTGGCTTTTTCCTGGAGGGTCATGGCCTTCAGGACCTCGTCGATGTTGTCTTCACGCAGCTGCGGCTGGGCTACGGCCACAAAAGCCATTCCCAGGGCTGCCAGTGTCAAAAGGATTCTTTTCATATCAAAAGTTTTAGAGTTGTCAATCAATGCAAAGATAGGAGATTCGCTGTTCAAAAATTTATCTATATCATCAAATTGAAAAAAGTATCCAGGTGCACCAGAATAATCCGGTGCACCTGGATACAGATAACTTTGAGTAAAACTTACTTCTTAAACCATTCCAGGCACTGGGTGCAGAGGTCGGAGATGGATTTCCAGTTTTCGGCGGCAATCACTTCCTTGGGGAAGAGCTTGGAGCCCATTCCCACGGCGGTGACGCCGCTCTTGGCCCATGCCGACAGATTCTCCTGCGTGGGTTCCACGGCACCGGTGGCCATGACCATGGCCCAGGGCAGCGGGCCCAGTACGTTCTTCACGAAGGAAGGACCGCCCACGTTGCCGGCGGGGAACACCTTCACCAGGTCGCAGCCCAGTTCCATGCCGCGGACCATCTCGGAGACAGAGCCGCAGCCGGGGCTGTAGGGTACGCCACGCTTGTTGGCCAGGGGTACGATCTCCTCTACCAGGCAGGGGCTTACCAGAAAATCGGCGCCCATCTGGATGTAGAGGGCGGCAGTGGGGGCGTCCAGCATGGTGCCGGCACCCAGCGCCATCTCCGGGCACTCCTTGCGCACGAAAGCCATCACTTCCTTGAACACTTCGTGGGCTCCGTCGCCGCGGTTGGTGAATTCGAAGGCGCGGATGCCTCCGTCGTAGCAGGCCTTCACCACTTTCTTGGTGAGTTCTGCATCCTTGTTGTAGAACACCGGGACGATACCGGTGGAACGGATGATACCGAGGGTATCGATTTTATTGAACTTACTCATAGTCTTATCGGCTTACGCGACCACTTCCGCCGCCGTTCATCAGGCCTTCCACTTCGGCCACAGTGACGCGGTTGTAGTCGCCGATGATGGTGGGCTTGAGGCAGGAGGCCGCAGCGGCGAACTCGATGGCCTGCTGGTCGGTGGGATAGGTGATGAGACCGTAGAGGAGGCCGCCCATAAAGGAGTCTCCGCCGCCCACGCGGTCTACGATGTGGGTGATGTCGTAGCGACGGCTCTGCCACAGGGTCTTGCCGTCGTACAAAACGCCGCCCCAGGTGTTGTGGTTGGCGTTGATACTCCCGCGCAGGGTCACAGCCACCTTCTTGCAGCGGGGGAACCTGGCCATAAGCTGCTGCCCTACGCTGATGAAGATGTTCTGGTCTATCTCGCCGCCAGTTTTCTCTGCGTCGAAGCCTTCGGGCTTGATGCCGAACTCTTTCTCTGCATCCTCTTCGTTGCCCAGAATCAGGTCGCAGCCGGCCACCAGGTCGGGCATAACCTCAGAAGCGCTCTTGCCGTATTTCCAGAGTTTCTTGCGATAGTTCAAATCGCAGGAGACCTTCACGCCCATCTCGTTGGCCACTTTGATGGCCTCCAGGCAGGCGTCTGCCGCACCCTGGCTAAGGGCGGGAGTGATGCCGGTCCAGTGGAACCAGTCGGCACCTTCCAAAACGCGCCTCCAGTCCACCATACCGGGCTGGATCTCGCTGATGGCAGAGTGGGCACGGTCGTAAACCACCTTGCTGCCGCGTGCCACGGCGCCGGTCTCCAGATAATAGATGCCGACACGGTCGCCGCCGTAAACTATATCGTCTGTATTCACACCCAGGCCGCGGAGCTCTGCGGTGCACATATCGGCTATGTCATTCTTGGGGAGGCGGGTCACAAAGTGAGCGTCCACGCCATAATTAGCCAGCGACACGGCCACATTGGCCTCGCCGCCGCCAAAGGTGGCGTCGAACTGATGCGCCTGGCCAAAACGCAGATAGCCGGGGGTCGAGAGGCGAAGCATCACCTCGCCGAATGTTACAACTTTTGCCATAGGTTATCTTAAATCTTTTGTTTCACACCAGTCCATATCGTTGTAGTCGTCATTTTCGCCGCACATACCCCAGATGAAAGTGTAGTTGCGGGTAGCGCAGGCGCTGTGGATGCTCCACTGTGGCGAGATCACCGCCTGCTCGTTATGCATCCAGATGTGGCGGGTCTGCTGCGGCTCGCCCCTAAAGTGGCACACGGCTGCATCCTCGGGCACTTCAAAGTAGAAATAAACCTCCATACGGCGGTCGTGGGTGTGGGCCGGCATAGTGTTCCAGGTGCTTCCAGGAGCCAGTTCGGTCATACCCATCTGCAGCTGGCAGCACGGCACTACCTCCTTGACCAGCAGGCGGTTGATGGTGCGCTCGTTGCTCTCTTCCAGACTTCCCAGATGCATCACCACAGCGTCTTTCTTGCTGACCTGCTTCACGCCGGTCTGGCTGTGAGCCGTTGCGCTGCAGAAATAGAAGTGCGCGGGGTGAGCGGGGTCAACGCTCTTGAAGGTGACATGGCGGTTGCCGCGGCCCACATAGAGCGCCTCTTTGAAGGGAATCCTGTAGGACTCCTCCCCCACCTGCACTATGCCCTCGCCGCCGACATTGATGATGCCCAGCTCGCGGCGCTGTGTGAAAAAATCGGCCCGCAGCACCTCGGGGGCGCTCAGCAGCAAATCTTCCTTTACCGGCACCGCGCCGCCGCAGATTATGCGGTCGAACATAGAATAGACCATATTGATTTCGTCGGCCACCATCAGATTCTCAACAAGATATTCCTGACGGAGCCGTTCTGTATCGTATTGTTTGGCATCTATATTACTGGATGCCTGACGAACTTGACAATTGAGTTTCATAAGTTATTTGGGTTGTTTACCAATGTATGCAAGTATTCCTCCGTCAACATAGAGGATGTGGCCGTTCACGGCGTCCGAGGCGCGGCTGGCCAGGAACACCGCCGGGCCCGCCAGTTCATCGGGATCGAGCCAGCGTCCCGCCGGCGTCTTGGCGCAGATGAAACTGTCAAAAGGATGACGGCTGCCGTCGCTCTGCCTTTCGCGGAGCGGGGCGGTCTGGGGCGTAGCGATATAGCCGGGGCCCAGGCCGTTGCACTGGATGTTATACTCGCCGTATTCAGAGCAGATGTTGCGGGTCAACATCTTCAATCCGCCCTTGGCAGCGGCGTAGGCGCTCACTGTCTCGCGGCCAAGCTCGCTCATCATAGAGCATATGTTAATGATCTTGCCCTCGCGGCGCTCCATCATCTCCGGCACAACGGCGGCAGAGCAGATGTACGGGCCCACCAGGTCCACGTCAATCACCTGCTGGAACTCGGCGCGGCTCATCTCGTGCATAGGGATGCGCTTGATGATTCCGGCATTGTTTACCAGGATGTGGATGGGGCCGACCTCGGCATGGATCTTCTCTACCAAGGCCTTGACGGCCGTCTCGTCTGTGACGTCGCACACATAGCCATGCACATTGCCGATGCCCGCCTCGCGGTAGGCCTCGAGACCCTTCTGCATCGACTCCTCGTTGCTGGTGTTGAAAATAATGTTGTCGACACCGGCCTCAACAAAAGCCTTTGCTATCGCGAAGCCTATGCCGTAGGCGGCGCCGGTAATCCAGGCGTTGCGCCCCTTGAGAGAAAACATTTCGTTCATATTATTGCTCATCTACGACGTTAAACCAATCGTCTGCGATCTTTATATCGCCCTTGGACCAGCAGGAACCCACCTTGTAGCGCACGGGTTCGCCACTGCCGGTAGCCTTGAGCAGCAGGGAATGGCTGCGGTCCGCAGGGAAGATGCTCATCTGCGCCCCGGGCATAACCACTGCGACGCCCAGCATACCGTCCTCTTTCTCAACGCTCTGGTCGGAAGCTGCCTCCCATATGGCCAGGCGGTCGGACTTATTGTGCTCTGACTCAATGGTCCCGAGTGCCTGGTGGCGGGTAAATCCCGCCGCAATAACCAGCATCGGCACTCCGGAGAAGGTATATACATCCTCCACATCTATGAAATAGGAATCTGCCGCCACCGTCACCTTCTTGTCCAGGGATACCACAATGCCCGAATCAGCCTCCCACTTGGGATAAGAGAGGGTAAAGACCACCGTGTCGTTGCCGTGATACTCCACGCTGCTGGCGCGGTAGTTTGTGGCAGGATAGCACAGCCGCCCGTTGATAAACGGAACCGAAGCACCGCCGCCCAGCGAAACCGCCACCTTGTAGCAGTCTTTGCCGCCGTGATTGTGATGATAATACTCGGGGTCTTTCTGCGCCCCCTTATACCACACGTCGGCCACCAGCTTTCCGGGCATCTTGACCCAGACATCCAGGCCGGGAGAGGTGGGATTGCCCTCCAGCGCCTCGCCGTAGAAACGTCCGGCTATCAGGTTGTTCTCAAATACGAAGTCGTCGGCACGCTCGGGTACGGCACGGGCCATAACTTTTGAGGCGGGTTTGCAGCCTGTCGCCATCAATGCGGCAAAGGCAAACAACAGGAAGATTCTTTTCATCTATTCAAGGACTATCGGTTTATACTTGGGCACCAGCGACTTCATAAGGATCCATGCCAGAAGATAGGCGATACCGCAGAAGCAAAACATCACAAAGTAGCCTGCCGGTTTGCCGGTGAAGCCCAGGAACCGGAACGCTTCGCCCGCATTTTCGGCATAGGTAAACAGGTTGCCGGCAACTTTCTGGATAATCATGGAGCCTACGCCGCCAGCCATTGCACCGATGCCGGTGATGGTGGCGATGGTACTCTTGGGGAACATATCGCCCACTGTAGAGAAGAGATTGGCGCTCCAGGCCTGATGGCCCGCAGCCGCCAGGCCTATCAGGATGGCCGGCCACCAGGGGGAGTTGAAGTGCACGCCCAGAGGCTGTGCAAACAGCGCCGCCAGCGGGAAGAAGGCGAAGATGAGCATCGCCAGCATTCGGCCGGCATAGGGGTTCATCCCCTTCTTGTCCACAAAAATCTTGGGCAGGTAACCGCCGCCTATGGACACTACCGTCACTATCAGGTAAAGTGTGAAAATCAGAGCCTGGCCCAGGCCGCTGGTAGCGGGGGCGTGGAACTGGTTGCTGAAGTAACTCGGCGCCCAGAACAGGAAGAACCACCACACACCGTCGGTGAAGAATTTACCCACGATGAAGCTCCAGGTTTGACGGTATTTGAAGCACTGCAGGAAGGGTATTGCCTTCTCTTTTGCGGCAGCTTCGGCAGCAGCAGCCTTCTCGGCAGCCTCTTCGGCGTCGTCCTGATGGATATATTCCAGCTCGGCGGCATTCACCTTCTTGCTGTTCTCGGGCTTGTCGTACATAAAGGCCCAGAAGAACATCCAGATGAAGCCAAGACCGCCGATAATGATGAAGGCCATCTCCCAGCCGAGCTTAACCGCCAGCGGGGGAATAATCAGCGGAGCTGCCAAGGCGCCCACGGAGGCACCGGCATTGAAGATGGAGGTGGCGAAAGCGCGGTCCTTCTTGGGGAAATATTCCGCCGTGACTTTGATGGCTGCGGGGAAGTTGCCCGCCTCACCGAGGGCCAATATGCCGCGGCACAGCAGGAACAGATATACCGACGTAGTGGAAACCGCCAGGGCAATCTTGCTGCCAGCCTCAACGGCGCGCATTGCAGCTACGCTGTCCAGACCCACGATACCGGCTGTGGCCCAGCCGCAGAGGGCGTGCAGGCAGGCGCCTGCGCTCCAGACGCCGATGGCGATCAGGTAACCCTTCTTGGTCCCCATCCAATCCACAAACTTGCCCGCAAACAGGCAGCAGATGGCATAGAAGATAGAGAAGAAGCTGGTGATGGTGCCGTAGTTGGCGTCGGTCCAGTGGAATTCGGGCTTGATGAACTCCTCGTAGGTGAGCGAAAGCACCTGACGGTCCAGGTAGTTCACCGTGGTGGCCACAAACAGCAGGCTGCAAATCCACCAGCGCCAGTTGGTCATAAGTTTCTTTTGAGTACTCATTTTTATTTGCATTTTAGATTTCTCCACTCGCTTCGCTCAGGCGAAATGTCAGGGCTGTGTCATTTCGAGCGAAGCCCGAAGGGCGGAGTCGAGAACTCTCTTATTCATTACAAAATACTTTTTACGGCTGCGCGCATACCCTCTTTCTGGATAATCGCGAGATAGGCAGTGAGCGCCTCGGTAAGGCCGGGGATGGCGTTGAGGTCCTCTCCCCAGATGAAGTCGTCTGCCAGAACACCGCGCGCCACCTTGGAAACATCACCGGTAGCCCAGAGTTCCTGTAACAAAGATACGATTTTAGGGTCATCGTTGGGAACAATTTCGTCTTCACCGCGTTTTCCGCCCTTGTAGTAGGTGCAGATTGCCGCCAGGCCGAGCACGATACCCTTGGGCAGAGTGCCCTTGCGCTCAAGATAGGTCTTGAGGCCGGGCAGGTCGCGGGTCTTGAACTTGGGGAAGGAGTTGAGCATAATGCTGGTCACAAAGTGCTTCACAAACGGGTTGCGGAAGCGCTCCATAACATCGTCGGCAAACTTCTCGAGCTCTTCGCGGGGCAGGTTCAGGGTGGGCAGCAGTTCCTCGTGCATCACCTTGTGTACAAACGGCCCTATCTCGGGATCCTCGCAGCACTCCTTCACGGTGTTCAGGCCGCTCAGGTAGCCCACGGGGCTGAGCACGGTGTGAGGACCGTTCAGCAGGGTCACCTTGCGCTCGTGGTAAGGCGCCTCGCTGGGCACGAACAGCACGTGCAGGCCCGCCTTGTCTGCAGGGAATTCCTTTGCAATTTCGGCCGGAGCCTCAATCACCCAAAGGTGGAAAATCTCAGCCTTGTCCAGCAGGTTATCCTTGTAGCCGACCCTTTCGCAGAGCTGCTCGGCGGTGTCGCGGGGATAACCCGGCACGATGCGGTCCACCAGGGTGGAATAGACTCCGCAGGCCGTCTCAAACCAGTCACGGAAGCCTTCGCCCAGGTTCCAGAGGTCGATATACTGTCGGATGCACTCTTTCAGGTGCTTGCCGTTTTCGAAAATCAGCTCGCAGGGGAATATGATGAAGCCTTTGCTCTTGTCGCCCTTGAAGAATTCGTAGCGGTGATAGAGCAGCTGGGTCAGTTTGCCGGGATAGGAACTTGCCGGGGCGTCGGTGAACTTGCAGGCGGGGTCAAAGGCGATGCCCGCCTCGGTGGTGTTGGATATCACGAAGCGCATTTCAGGCTGCTCTGCCAGCTTCAGATATGCATCAAAATCGGTGTAGGGGTTCAGGCCGCGGCTCACCACGTCTATAAGGTCCACACTGTCCACCGGTTTGCCCTCCTGGAGGCCCTGCAGATTCAGGTGGTAGAGGCCGTCCTGGTCGTTGAGCCAATCCACCATACCCTTCTCTATCGGCTGCACGATTACCACCGAACCGTCAAAGTCGGTCTTCTTGTTGGTCTTCCATATGATCCATTCTATAAAGGCTCTCAAGAAGTTGCCCTCGCCAAACTGGATTATCTTTTCTGTGTATTTCTTGGCCTGGGGGGCCGTAGTGCGGTTAAGCTTTTCCATTTTTATATTTTTCTATAAAGTTACTCCTTGTTTAAAGATGGCTATCTCGTGGTAGCCGTTTTTCTCGTTGTTCACCTTCTGCCCGCTGGCCACGGCCAGCACATAGTCGGTGAAACGTCCGGCAACAGCCTCCATGGGCTCGTCCTGGGCCAAGGCGCCGGCGTTGAAATCTATCCAGCGCGGCTTGCCCTGGGCAAGCGGGGTGTTGGTGGCAATTTTCATTGTGGGGACAAAACTGCCAAACGGAGTGCCGCGGCCGGTGGTGAAAAGCACTATCTGGCAGCCGCTCGCCGCAAGTGCGGTGGATGCCACCAGGTCGTTGCCGGGAGCGCTCAGCAGATTCAGCCCTTTCACTGAGAGCCTTTCGCCGTAGCGAAGCACGCCGCGGACAATGCTCTTGCCGCACTTTTGGGTGCAGCCCAGCGACTTCTCTTCAAGGGTCGATATGCCGCCCGCCTTGTTGCCCGGCGAAGGGTTTTCATATACCGGCATCCCCTGCTTTATGAAATACTCCTTGAAATCGTTTATCAGGGAGACTGTTTTTTCAAAGGTTGCCGCATCCTGGCAGCGGTTCATCAAGATGGTTTCGGCTCCGAACATCTCCGGAACCTCGGTCAGGACGGTTGTGCCGCCCTGGGCCACAATCCAGTCGGAAAAGACACCCAGCAGGGGATTTGCGGTGATGCCGCTAAGGCCGTCGCTGCCGCCGCACTTAAGACCCACGCGCAGCTCGCTCACCGGAACATCTTCGCGGCAGTCCTTGCTGCACACTGCATAAATCTCGCGCAGGCACTTCAGGCCATACTCTATCTCGTCCCCGACCTTCTGTGTCACGAACATCTTCACGCGGCTATCGTCCACAGGTCCGACCAGTTCGCGGAACGCCTCCAGCTGATTGTTTTCGCAGCCGAGGCTCACCACCAGCACACCGCCCGCATTGGGATGGTGCACCATATCGGCCAGGATAGTCCTGGTATTCTCGTGGTCGGCGCCCAGCTGGCTGCAGCCGTAGTTATGCGGGAAGGCTATTATATCTACCGGCTCTACAGACGCAGGACAAGTTTGCGACGCGGAGATTCTTCCTAAGTTCTTATCGACGCAGAGCAAAGCTTGTCCGGAGTCAGAGCCGGCTATTTCTGCCCTGAAGCGCTCCACCAACTCCTGGCAGATGCCGTTCACGCAGCCCACCGTGGGGATGACCCATATCTGGTTGCGGATGCCCACCTGACCGTCGGCGCGGCGGTAGCCCTTGAAGGTGCGCCTTTGCCCGGCGGCGGGAATCTCTGCCAGGGCGGGATTGTAACTGTACTCGAGCAGTCCCTCCAGATTGGTCTTGACTGTGGCGTGGTCCACCATAGAGCCCGCCGGAGCGTCTGCCGTCACGTGCCCTATCGGGTAACCGTATTTAATCACATTGTCTCCCGCACGGAGCCCCTCCAGGACCACCTTGTGGCCCCGGGGGACATCCTGCAGAAGGGTTATGCCCTCTACAATGTCGCCGCGGCGCAAATCTTCCAGCGCCACCGCCACATTGTCGTCGGGATTGATTTTGATGTACTTCATCAGAAGTTGAAATAGTTTTTAGCGTTGTTATAGGAGATATCCTCTACCATCTTGCCTATGAAGTCCAGCTCCGAAGCGGGGAGTTTGCCCTGCTCCACGTCGCGGCCCAGCACGTCGCACAATATGCGGCGGAAATACTCGTGACGAGGATAGGAGATGAAACTGCGGCTGTCTGTGAGCATACCCACAAAGCGGCTCAGAAGACCCAGGTTGCTGAGCGAATCAAGCTGGCGGCGCATTCCGACCTCCTGGTCCAGGAACCACCAGCCGCTGCCGAACTGCATCTTGCCGGGCACCGTGCCGTCGTTGAATGTGTAGGCCATTGTCATCAGCACCGCATTGTCCTTGGGATTCAGGCAGTAGAGGATGGTCTTTGCCAGACGGTCGGCCTTGGTCAGGCGGTCAAAGAACCGGTGGCCGGCGGCGGCCATATCCAGGTCGTGGATGGCGTCATAGCCGGTGTCGGGACCCACCGCCTCGAACATCTTGGTGTTGTTGTTGCGGATGGCGCCCACGTGGAACTGCTGCGCCCAGCCTGCCTCGGCATCCATCACGGCCTGGTCAAAGAGGAACGCGCTGCGGAACTTCTCCAGCTCCTTGGGGCTGGGAGCCTTACCCAGCAGCACCTTCTTGAAGATAATCTCTATCTCCAGCTCGGTGTAATCCGCTGCGTAGAAGGTCTCCAGACCGTGATCTGAGAGCTTGCAGCCCATAGAGGCGAAAAAGTCATGACGCTTCCCCAGCGCCTCCTGAAGGTCTGCGTAAGAGTCAATCTCCATTCCGGCCGCCTCGCCCAGCTGCTTCAGGTAGGCCTTGTAGGCTGCGGGGTTTTCTATGGCCATAGCCTTGTCGGGCCTCCAGGCGGGAATCACCTTGGTGCCGAAGGGCTTGGCAGCTATCATCTTGTGCCAGCGCAGGTCGTCGGCGGGGTCGTCTGTGGTGCAGACCACCTCCACGTTGAACTTGCGTATCAGCGCCTGTCCGCGGAACTCTTCGGTGGCCAACTTTGCGTTGCACTCCTCAAAGATCTCTCGGGCCGTCTTGGGGCTAAGGAGTTTGTCTATTCCAAACACACGGCTCAGCTCCAGATGGGTCCAGTGATAGAGGGGATTGCGCATTGTGTAGGGCACTGTCTCGGCCCATTTCTCGAAGGTCTCCCAGGCGGTATGCTTGCCGCCGGTGAGGTAATCTTCGCTCACGCCGTTGCCCCTCATAGCGCGCCACTTGTAGTGGTCGCCGTAGTGGCCGTCCACCAGCCAAAGCTGGGTGATGTCCCTGAACTGGATGTTCTCGGCTATCTGCTGAGGCACCAGGTGGCAGTGATAGTCTATTATCGGCATTTTGGCTGCGTGTGAGTGATACAGCTTCTGGGCCGTATCACTCTGCAGCATAAAGTTTTCGTTGATGAAACTCATTTCTGTCAAGGCTTGTATTGGAACTTGTAGAAACGGATGCCGGCCTTGGGATAAATCAACACTTCTCCGGCCTTGATATCGAATTCAATGGCTTCCTGGGCATCGACACTCTTGGTCTGCTCCGTGCCGGTGGCATCAACCACCACATATTCACGGGCATTGCCTGCACTTGCAGAGCCGGCAGTAACGATGAGGGTTCCGTCGGCGGGAGCCGTAAACGAGAACACACGTTCGGTGGTACTGCCGCTGCCGTTGGGCTGAATGAACCCGGAAGGATCCCACTTGCCGTTCTTGGTGCCGCTGGTATAGGTAAGACCATCCAGGGAAACCGTCCAGCCTGCCTGGTTGGTTGCATTGGCACTGGCGGCATTCGCCTGAAACTCTGCCTGCCACCCGGCGCTGCTGAAATCCCATTCCTGTGGAGATGCCGCAGGGCCGCCAGCTACAGTGTAGTTGAATTTGAACTCATAGAAACGGATGCCGGCCTTGGGATAGATCAACACTTCTCCGGCCTTGATGTCGAATTCAAGAGTTTCCTGGGCATCGACACCCTTGGTCTGCTCTGCGCCGGAGGCATCAACCACTACATATTCGCGGACGTTGCCTGCGCTGGCAGAGCCGGCCGTAACCTTGAGGACGCCGTCTGCAGGGGCATTGAACGAGAACACGCGCTCCGTGGTGCTGCCGCTGCCGTTGGGCTGGATGTATCCCGAAGGATCCCACTTGCCGTTCTTGGTGCCGCTGGTGTAGGTAAGGCCGTCGACAGAAACCGTCCAGCCTGCCTGGTTGGTTGCATTGGCGCTGGCAGCATTATTCTGGAACTCTGTCTGCCACTGCGAACTGCTGAAGTCCCAGGTCAGGGTGACTTCGCCGCCCGAAACCACCTGGTTTATCTTCAACAGGGCCTCGGCAACTGCAGATTCTGCATATTTGGTAGAAGTCTCAACGGGACGCGCCATTACAGAAACGGGGTATTCACCCACTGCCAGCATTGCAACTTCCTCGGCGGGAATGGTGTATTGGGGCTCGGTCAGTGTCTGGCTCAAACCATTGAAGGTAAACACATAATCGGCCGCATTCTCTACCTCGGCCCAGCTAATTACGACTGCCTCTGCCGTACCCTCGTCCAGTTTGTTGGGAGTAATCGTCACGGCAGGCGTCTTGAGGGTTTCAACAGTTACTTCGGGCGTCAGGTCTTTGGTCCAGACCACCTTCTGCAGCGTGATTTGAGAGTCTGCAATCACATATATGCTGTTTTCGCCGGAGAGGTCGCCGAGATTGACGATATGTTCCTCTCCATCGGCAAGAAGCGCATAGCGGTCGCCGCCGGCCAGTACCTGGATGGTGCCGACGCCGTCGTCGCTGGTGCCGGTAACCTTCACAGAACCATAGCCGGAAGTGAGAATTTCAACTGCCGAATAGGTGGGAACGCCGGTCTCCGGATTGACAGAAGCGGTTGTGGAGAAATCGATACCCTTGCTCATCACCACATTGGCGGGCACAGTCTCCGTTGCATAGATGCGGGCGTTGCCGATAATGGTATTTGTCGTGAGCTCTTCCGTGTCGTAGATGGTCTTCTCGGTAAAGTCCCAGATATAATCCTCTTCTACCAGGGTCAGCTCGGTTTCGCGGATAACGACGGGCTGGACAGCATCCCACCAGCGGGGGTCACCGGCCTTAAGGCTCTTGATCTGGCTGCCGGCCGAGCCGGTAAGATAAAGTTTCCCGGCCGCGGAATTCACGCAGGGATCCTCTTCGAGAACGGTCGCCTCGTTTTTGGCAATAGTCTCGAATTCAGCCTCCCCCATTCCGTCGGTTTCGGTGGCAACGGCTGCAGAAACATACCAGGCATTACCCACATTGAAATACACATTACCCTGGCAGACAACACGATAGGAGTCAGACGAATTACGGTTGAGGCGCACCCAGCTGGTGGTCTCGGTCTCGGCATCGTTGTACTCGTTAAGGAACACGTTCTTGATGGATTTGACACTCTTGGCCCCGGTATTGACACGTACGCCAAAAATTCCGGAGTTGTTTGAACTGGTCGGAGTGGCCGTCACATAGTTGAACGTACAGTTCTGGACAAGCACATTGCCCACTTTAGCATTGTCGGACATACGCAAGAAGGTACGCGCGCAGGCGTAGAAAGTCGTATTCCGGACGGTGAAATCGCCGTTGGTGGCAGCGCGGACGTCAATGAAGTCGCCGCCTTCGGTGCCCCTGGCGTTGATGTCGTGGCAATAGCAACCGTCTACCAGATAATTCTGTACGGATGCAGAAGAGGCGCTGCTGGCCACGGTATAAATACCCTTGGCATAGTTGAAAATCTCGCAATTGACGATTTCGATTGAACTCATCTGGGCAGAGATATTCTCTACTATAGAGCCTGTAAGAGCGCCGTCGAATGCCACATCTTCGAGATGCAGCTTGGTGGCGCCGGAAGTAAGGTCGAATACCAGGCCGTTTACAACGGGCTTTTTGCCGGCAACGGTAGAGTTACCATAAATGCTCACGTCGCCCACGACGGTGGCAAACTTCTTGGTCGGATCGGGATACGCCGATGTCACATCCAGTCCTGCCTCAGTATAGTTCACGAGGAGCGTGATAGTGCCGCTTTGCTTATCTATGGCGTTCAGAAGTTCCGCTCCGGTAGATACAGCTATGGGGGTTCCATCGATGACGGGACGGGTGCAAGCGGTTACGGAACCGCGTTTGCCGGCCTTGCCGAAGAGGAGAGTGAAGCGGTATTCACGACCGGCGGCAAGGTCGCCGACGGTAGCGCTCGCCGCGTTTATCTGGGCAGAGGTGAGAGCCACGGTCCTGGGCGCATCTCCCTCACGGGCCACTACGGGCTCGACCATAACGGAAGTCAGGTCTGCCTTGTCAGAAGCGTCGTCCCAGGCTATTGTGACATCGTTTGTGTTGCGCCCGGTGACAGCGGGATTCAGGGAACTGCGGACAGCCGAGGTGGCAAAAGTCTTCTCAAGCTTGGCCCAGTTGGACTCAGTCATTTTGGAGCTGATGCCACGCACTCGGGCCTTGAAGGTCTTGTCAACCTCCAGGTTATATGCGGTGAACGGTATCTGCTCTGCATCGACGCTATATTTTGCCACGGGCGTTCCGGAGTATTCATTCACGGCCTGCGTTTCGCTGTGCTCGTAGATTTCCAGCTCGTAGCCCTCGGCATTCTTGATTTTCTGCCAGGAGAAAACCACGTCGGTGCCGGTAGCCGGAACCACCTCCGCCGTGAACTTCATAGGAGTCAACACGCGGTTATAGTCGATGTCAGTAATCTCTCCTATCTCGTTCGGGGAACAAGCGAAGGCGAGAAGAGACACCAAAACCAGCGCAAAGTATTTAAATGCTTTTTTCATATCATTGTCTCCATTAATAACCATAATCGTTTACGATAATATCCTGGCTGTTGGTCACGACATAGTCGAAGATGGGCCAGAACTGACGGGAGTCGGGATCTTTCAGATAGAGATAGCCTATCTTCTCGTCCTTGAGCTTGGAAGGGCTGATGTAGCCGTCCACGGCTTTCCAGCCGTCTCCGGCAGGAGATGCGACCTCGCCGTCCTGCAGACCGTAGATGTCCACTCCGTCGCCGGCTTCATTTACCTTCCACCAGATGTTTCCGCTCAAAGCGGCGTAGTCTCCGCTGAGAGAGGCGAGCGCGGTAAGGTCGGCCTTTTCTGCCTCGAGGGCTTTTCCGAGTTTGTTCCAGCGGATCAAATCGGCCTTACGCAGGAACTCGCCGCAGAACTCGAATGCGCGTTCGTCTACGATTGCATTGAAGAATGCCTCTTTACCGCCCAGGGAGTTGACATAATCGACAGCTGCGCTCTCGTTGCCGCGGAATGCGCGGCTGCGCACTTCGAGCAGCCAGTTCTTGGCGTCGGTGGTAGGGCCGTTGAGCTCATTTTCGATTTCTGCCGCCATCAGAAGGATATCCGCATATCTCATCACAACGGGCTTGATGCCGTCGTCATTTGCACCGGCGGTGAAAGGACGGGCCACCATCCAGTCGAAACGGAACTTGCCAAAATACCAGGTGTTGATGCCGGCTACTGCGGGAGCACCCTCAGACCAGAACCAGTTTGCACAGGTTACGTCGCGACGAACGTCTTTGGAATCGTACTTGAACCAGAAGTTGGGAGTCGGACCTGCGGTACCGCCAGCCTTGGTGTGCGTATTGCCCAGGATGGTGCTGTTCTCTACCCTCATTGCGAAGGTGTAATTCCAGCGGCCGCGAAGGTCCTTGTTGTTGGCATTGCCGCCGAAAGGAATACAGAAGAGGAGTTCGTTCCCGGCATTGAGATCGAAATTATTCACATTGTACCACAATGTCTTGTAGTCAGGAATCAGATGGCAGGTGCCGGAAGTGATGGCGTCTTTCAGGTATTCAAGAGCCTTGGGATAAAGCACCGCAGCGTCAAGTTCGGGATCGTTGGTCCGGCGGACCGTACCCAGGTCGCCCGTTCCTACCTGCCCGTCGTCGGGACGCAGGGCGAATCCGGCCGCCTGCAAAGCTATGCGGGCATACAGGCCTTCTGCGAAACACTTGTTGACACGGTCCACGCTCTTTGCAGAATAGCTGGACAATTGTCCTATATCGGTGCTTCCCGCATTGGGATAGGGCAGCATAGGGATGGCTTTTTCCAGATCGGAGAGAATCTGCTTGAAGATTTCGTCCCTGCTTGCCTTGGGTTTGTAAATAGTGGTAGAAGTGATGGGCTCGAAACGTGCCGGAACATCACCCCACGCCTTGGTCAGGTCATAATAGAACATTGCCCTGAGCGTCAGCACCTCGGCATAGAGGGCTGCCAAATCGGCATCGTGCTCCAGGTCGGCGAAAGAATCCATTCCCTCGATTGCGAGGTTGGCGCGCTCGATGCCCGAGTAGATGTCGGAGAAAGGATTGCTGGAACTGGAGCCGTTCATCTGGTCGTCGTTGACATTGGGGTTATATGCCACCAGCTGTGTCTTGGCATCATCGCCACCGGCATTATACCACTCGATATCGGTATTGAATCCATACCACGGCAAGAAACGGCCGCGGTAGCTGTTGGTGGCACTGAAACAAGTGTGGATGGAGAATACTTCCTGCTCAGCAAGAGTATAATTTGCAAACACAGTGGCTGCATCCTGGGTAGAAGGAGACTGTACATCAAGGAAATCCTCACAGGAAATCAGAGACACGGCTACAGTCGCAATCAACATATATTTGAATATATTTTTCATATTGCAGTCCGTATTAGAAGGTAAGATTAAAACCGAATACAAAGCCCCTGCTTCTTGGATAAGCCGAGCAGTCCACACCCGGAGTCAGAGGGGTGTCGCGTCTGGTATCAACTTCGGGGTCATATCCCGAATATTTTGTCAAGCAGAACAGATTGGTCCCGGTAACATATATACGCAGCTTCTTGATGTTGACCTTGTCGGTAAGCGACTGGGGCAGAGTGTAACCGATGGTTGCGCTCTGAAGGCGGAGGAAAGAGCCGTCTTCGATTGCCCAGCTGCTCAATATGGCATTCTGGACGAAAGGCGCCCACATAGTCTTGCCGGCGTTCATTGCATTCAACTTTTCGGCATCGTTCTCAACTTCGCCGGTTTCCCAGTTGATGTTGCTCCAACGCTTGTCAACATCCATCATATTGGAAAGGTTGCGCAACGTGGTGAACTTACGGGATGAGTTGAATTCTATACGGTTGGCATTATATACGTCGTTGCCAATCATAAAGTTAAAGTTAGTGCTGAAATCGAAGCCCTTGAAATAACCGCTGAGGCTGAAACCGCCCTGCCAGTCGGGCAGCGCATTTCCTATCACCTTCATATCGTTGAAATCAATTGCCGGATTTTCGTCAAAGTTTTTGAACTTGGGCGCACCGGGGCGCATAAATGAGCTGCCGATCAGAGAAGATGCATCTGCAACTCCCTCGTTGAGCACCCATTTGCTGCCGTTCCAGGTCATATCGTCGGTAGTGTAGAATCCGTCGCTGACATAACCTATGATGTTGCCCATCGGCTGGCCGACCTCAACCAGATAATCCCTGTTGATTTCGGTCCCTGCCCAGCCCGAGCTGCTGACTTTCTCTTTAAGACCGCCCAGCGAAGTAACCTCGTTTTTGTTGAAGGAGATATTTGCCGAAACATTCAGGCCAAAATCCTTCTTGGCTACGATGGGGGCATTCAATGTCAATTCTGCACCGCGGTTGCGGGTAGAACCGATATTCTGGTATTGCGTGGCATAGCCGGAACCGGTAATGGGGAATTCGATGAGCAGGTCCTTGGTGTCGTTTTGATAAACCTCGATACTACCTGAGAGCCGGCCCTGGAAGAGGCTGAAGTCCAAACCGATATTATTGGTATAGGTTGTCTCCCAGGTAAGGTCGGGATTGTTCATTACGGAACCTGCCGTCAGGAAGGTATCGCCGGTGCTGATGAAGTAGTTTGCAGAAGAAGATGTGGCCTTGGCCTCGTATTGCTTGAGCAACTGACCGCCCGGGATGTTGTTGTTGCCGGCTGTACCGAAACTGTAACGGAGCTTGAGCTGGTCCAGCCAGTTGTGTGTGCCGGCCATAAAATCTTCGTTTGAAATGGTCCAGGAAACGGCTGCGGAGGGGAAATAGCCCCAACGGTTGCCACGGCTGAATTTGGAGGACCCGTCGGTACGGAGCGTGGCGCCGAACGAATATTTATGCTTGTAGTCGTAGTTCACGCGGGTGAAGAAAGACACCAGCTTGTCGTCGGGATTGTAGACGTTGGAAACCTCGTTGGGAGTACCCATAGTGATGAAGTTCCAGGCCAGCTCTGCACCGTAGAAAGCGGGCAGGTCCCTGGACTGCATAGTCAGCAGGTTACTCTTTGTGATGGTTGTCTCCTGTCCCAGCAGAATGTCAAGGGAGTGGTCCTTGTTGGTAAACGCATCCTTGAAATTGTATTGCAAGGTATTGGTGTTGCGGTATCTGCGGCGGAACGTGTCGTTGTACTTGACAAGCGGGCCGGTGCCGGAGAAGTTATATACCGCATAAGAAGACATACCGTAGAAGCGGTTGTCATTCTGACGATAATCTTCGAAGCCACCGTCGACCTTCAAGAGGAGGTTGTCGACAATCTCCCAGCTGAAGGCCGCATTGGCATTGAGAGTAGTACGGACGCGCTTGCTGTCGTTGTCCTTTATCGCAAGCAGCGGATTCACAGCATCGCCGTGGCTCTCTTCGTCATCGTCATCGCCGGCCGTAGAGGATACAGGGATAGGCTGATAGATGATGGCGTGCTTGAGACGGCCGTTGCTGGAGGTGCTGCCCGACTTGTCGTTCAGGGAGTTTGCCCCGGCGCCGCGCACATCCACTTTGGAATAGCGGACATTCACATCCACTTTGGTGCGGTCGCTGGTTTTGAACTGGCCTTTGAAGCTGAGGTTGTTACGTGCATAATCCGAACCTTTCATAATTGCATTCTCGTCCAGATGCGCAAAGCCGAGGGTCCAGTTATAGCCCTGGCCGCTTCCGGAAACCGAAGCATCGGTGCTGAAAGTGGTGCCGGTTTCTCCAAAAACCTGGTCCACCCAGTCATTGGTCTTCAGTCCGGTATACAGGTCAATATCGGAGAAGTCACCGAAGTAGTTGTTGTATACCGACGAGAGGTTGTCCCTGAGGACGCCCAGCTCGTACTGGAACTTTGTAAAGTTCTCGGAGTTCATCGGGATAATGGCTTGTTTGTTGGCCATTTTCTTGAAACCGTAATAACTGTTGAGGTTTACGGCCACTTTATCTCCCTTTGAGGCGCTCTTGGTAGTGACGATTACAACGCCGTTGGCGCCGCGGCTACCATAGATTGCGGTGGAGAAAGCATCCTTGAGCACGTCAATGGACTGGATTTCAGAAGATGGAATGTCGCTGATGGACTCAACGGGAAATCCGTCGACGATGTACAATGGAGAGCTATCCTGGGTAATGGACCCGCCGCCGCGCACGCGTATCTTGATGTCGGCATCAGGATCGCCCTCGGTGGTGGTCACGGACACGCCGGCCATCTTTCCGGAAAGGGCCTGGCTGATGTTGTTTACAGGCTGCTCGGTGATTTTGTCGCTGCTCACGCTGGACACGGAGCCGAGCAAGTCACGGCGCTTGACTGTGGCGTAACCCACCACGACCACTTCGTCCAGATAGTTCTGATCGGCTCCCAGGACCACGTCGATCTGGGTGCGGCCGTCGATGGCAACGGTCTTAGTCTCAAGCCCGATGAATGAGAATACCAGGTTTACTGCCTCGGCAGGGACCTCAAGGGTGTAGTCGCCGTCCAGTCCGGTCACTGTACCGGACTGGGTGCCTTCTACTACCACGCCGGCGCCGACCAGCGGCTCGCCGGCATCGTCGGTCACGATACCTTTAATGGTTGTCTGTGCAGACAGACTCCACGCAGTGCCCAAGCATAAAAGAACTAGAAACAGTTTCTTTGCTCGATTTTTCATAGGGTACTGTTTTGATTTTAATTGTTAATAATGATATAGTGTAAATACATTTCAAGGTTGGTGTAGCGGCCGTATTTGTCCAGGGTCTTGGCTATGCCGTCCGCCTTGGAAGTCTTGCTGAGGCCCGCCTCCTCTTCAAACCAGTCGGGGATGCCGTCGCCGTCACTGTCGGTGGTCTTGGCCAGCTCCTCTGCGGAAGCCTTGTACTCGGGCCAACCGCCAGCCTGGTCCTGGGTGTCGATGATGCCCTTGTTGCCGCAGGCGGCAGTGCCGCCGCGGACCTCATCCACGATGCGCTGGTCCACAGCGTCGCGCTTGAGGCTGGCGCCCACGCTCGAGAGGACACTCTCGTAGGCCTCGGCGGCTGTCTGGCCCTTAACTTTGCTGCCGTTCACCGAAATATCAAACGCCTCGGACGCGTATACCGATGCCGGAGCGCTGCCGTTGGGCTGGATGCCCGCCTTGTTGTCGGCATTGACGTTGCCGCACAGGGTCTTCTCTTCTGCAGAAAGGGCTGCGCAACCGGTGTCAAACACGTTGCCGCTTGCCCAGAAGCTGCCCCAGGTGCCCTTGGCGTTGGCATTCTTGCCGTCGTCGGCGTTGGGAGAGAAAATCCTGTTTACAAGACTCTTCTTGGTGGCGGTGCTGGGACCGGGCTTGTAATAGTTATTTATAAAGTTGAAGGAACCGCCCTCGCCGGCATA
>JAEEGJ010013251.1_pt1 | contig 20076 bp, 15 predicted proteins | sample 8958761 | NCBI WGS metagenome assembly JAEEGJ01 (sample SAMN16246546, study PRJNA631951) | gut metagenome | biome: gut microbiome; feature: rumen; material: RS-attached | host: Bos | place: Iran: Karaj | collected 2018-10 | reverse complement strand
TTTCATTAGTGAGATTTGCATTAAATAAAGGCAATGATATAGCTGTTTGCGGTTTTTGCGGTTTTTACGGTGTGCACGCGTTGATCAGGTACACAAGCATGCACCGTAGAAACCGCAAAAACCGCAAAATCTTACTAAACCACCTTGAGGCGGTAGTAGATTATATATTTTGTGTTAGAACTTGAGGTAACACAAGTATTACGTTTATTATGATTTATATATATATTATATATATAACGCTTGCACCGCAAAAACCGCAAAAACCGCAAAGTGCTGAGAGCTGGGCTGTTGTGCATGATGACGTGAGGAGAATAAATCACTTCGTTTCACAACCCTCGGTGCCATAATTCTCGTAGAGGCTTTTGCATGGTCTCTCTCATATGAACCGGTTTTAGGTCAACAGCAGTCTCATCGCCGTTTTACTGTGGAAATCAATATCCGGGAATGGCGATTTTAATTGGCTTTAAAGATTTTATACAATTTTATTTCGTCTTGTTTGCGCTTATTTTTATAACTTTGCGGTTTGGAATACCGGCTTGTGCCGCAAGAGTAGGCTGCGATGCTTGCGGCCGTGTGACAATCGTTTGTTTATCAGGTTGGTATCGCCATTCTCTGACAATACTCATTTAATAGATATAATAAGGAATATGAAGAAGATTGTAGCACTATTGTGTGTTAGCGTATGCCTGACCAGCATGGCCGGCGTGTCGTCGCTTGACCGTGCCAGCGTACTGGCCGCAACGCGTGTAGTCAACCATCACGAGATGACGCCCACCGCCACTCCGGGCAAGCTCGGTGTCAGCAACAGCGACATGTTGGGAACGAGGATCTGCATGCTCCATGTGTATGACTGGAACGAACTCACCGGCGGCACGGTCGAGGTGACTGAGGCCGACCCGCTGTACAACGGCGGCTGGAACACGACGATTGTCAACGGTGCCCAGCAGGGTTACCTGACGCTCGAGGGCGGTTTCACGACCATCGGGATTTCGCAGACTGTCAAGGTGGACTATGCCGCTGGCAAAGTGACGCTTGAGGCCGGCGACGAGCCGTTTGCTGTGGTCACGGGCACCACGACCATCGAGGGCGGGGCGATTACCACGACCATCGATAGCACCACCTGCTACTACATCGTCAACGAGGACTGGCTGGTGAACTATGGCGAGCTGGCCGACGTGCAGGGCGAAATCCTGGCCGACGGCTCGATTCACATTGCCGATGGTTTTGCCATCTATGTCGAGACCACGACGGTGACCACCATCACCGGCAAGGGTAGCCAGAGCACCCAATATACCGACGTCACCCGCGAGGTGTCGCAGCTCTTCCGCGACACGTGGCTGCTGAAGCCCAACGGCAAGCATGAGTTTGTGCGCCAGAGCGACGGCGTCACCTGTGTTGTTGACGTTTACCTGACTCAGCCCAGCAAGGACATGGTCTATGTGACCAACCTCTACGGCTTTGGCGGCCCGCAGTGCTACATGCAGCTGGCTACCGACGGCACGATGACCTATCCCGAGCAGCCCCTGCGCGACATCGTCGACAGCACGGCGCCCGGTGGCGACGGCATGTGGTACAACGCCACGCTCAACGGCTCGGCACTGATTCCCGGCAATGTGGGCAACGTGACCCCGCAGGCCATCACTTGGGGACTGACCACGCCCACCGACCACAACACCACGTGGCAGGGCTGGCGCAACAACAAGCTGTATTACACCGACGGCACCCAGTTTGAGATTCCCGTGGCCTTTATCCGTGGTGACGTTGACAACGACGGTGAGGTAGCCATCTCGGACGTGTCTGTTCTGATCGACGCCCTGCTGTCTGGTAACCTCAGCGATTCAGCGTTCTTCAATGCGCTGGCTGCCGACTGTGACCAGGATGGTGAAATCGGCATCAGTGACGCCTCGGTTCTGATTGACTTCCTGCTCACTGGCGTGTGGATGTAAGCCATTCCTGACCTGAAAGGACCGCACGAGGGGACGGTTCTCATTTGCGAAGCATTTTCGCGATGAGGACCGTCCCCTCGTTTTGTCGTTGGTGTGCTCAACAGGCTGGCTGTGCTTTTTGTGCTTGCGCGGGTGGTGGGGCAGTCGCTACCTTTGCCGCGAGATGGCGCCCGATGCGTCATTTTCTTTGATTTCAACCTCTAACCTATAAACAAATATCATGAAAGAACACCAATCAATGAGAGAAATCCGGGTGATTCCCCGGGCGATGGTGCCGCTGGCCAATGGCGAGGCGGCACGTTGCGGCGAGGCGCAGACAGCACTCAACGTGCGTGAACAGCAGCAGGCGCTGCAGGTGACGGGCCAACCGGCGATAATGGGGGCGATGCCCGTGGGAGAGCGGTTGCTGTTGCTCACAGGCAGCCATCGTGTGACCTGCAGCGGTTTGACCGTGAAGGTCGATAACGTGGCGGTGGCAACAGCGGCCGACGAGATCGTGGGTGCCCATGCCATCGGGCCGCTGGTGGTGGTCGTCACCCGGAACGGTTTTATCTATCTGACGCAGACCGACGGCAGCGGATGGCTGCGGCTCGACCCCGATGACGCGGTACCGCAACTGGCTTTCAATGCCCAGACCGCTACCATGAGTGCCGACATGGCGGCCTATACTTTTGCCGAGCCCTATGCCCAATGGCGGGCTCCGCTGACCGATGCCGATACCGGCGTGCTGGCGGGGATGCTGCGTGCCGCGTGGAATGCCCTGCATGCCGATGCCGTCGCCGAGGGGCGCTACACGTCGCCGCTGCTGGTGCGCTGGGCCGTGCGCCTCAAGGACGGCACCTACCTGTGGATCAGCGACCCCGTGCGCGTGGGCGATGAGACGTTGGCCAATGCCGACCGCGTGAGTGCCAGGGTAACCACGAGCGGCGGGGCCTTCACGGGCATCGAGGCATCCACCATGCGCATGGTTCATTACAGCCTGGGCATCGGCGTGACTCGCGGCATCGCGGCCGAATGGTTGCCGCTGGTCGAGAGCATCGACGTGCTGGTTACCGACGAGGCCCAACTGCTGAGTGCCAGCCGACGGCTGGACTACCGTTGTGTGACGCGCACCACAGCGCCGCGCGAGTATATCCTGGAGATGGGGCTCGAGCGCCGCAGTGCTAGCGCCATCACCGCAGCGCTGAATGCCTCCCCGTGGCGGCTCGTGGCCCGCGCAACGGCATCAGCGTCGATGTCGGGCAACGATTTCTTGCCGCCGACCGAAGCGCTGACGCTCACCCGTGCCCAATGCGCTGTCATCGGCTCATCGATGCAGGTCGACGGTGTGGTGTGCTCCACGGCAGCCGGGGGCAGGTTGTATTGCTGCTCGACAGGTGGCGATGTGGTGGTGAGCGCACCCGGCAACGCCCTCGTCGAGGCACACCGCCGCAGCGTGCTGGGTGCCGTGCCGCTGGCGATGGCTGTGGTGACGAAGCCATTGTACTCGGGCGGTTTCGGGCGATATCCCGTTTATGTGTTCACCGACGACGGCATCTATGCCATCCCGCAGAGTGCCACTGGTACCCTGGGCGAGGCTCGGCTGGTCGACCGCACGGTGATTGCTGCCGCTGTGGCGCCTGTCGAGGGTGACGGCGACATCTGGTTCATGTCGCGCCATGGGCACCTGTGTCGGCTGAGCGGCCCGCGGGTGACGGTGTGCCAGCGCGATGCGGGCTATACGGCCCTGGCCTGGTGCAACGCCTATGGTGAACTGTGGATGCTGCCACGTCATGGCTATCCCGAGGTGAGGATGTCCAGCGGGGCACTGACCGAGCGCACGGTCGATGCCACCGCATTCTACTGTGATGCGCGCCATGCGGTGGCGGTCACCGATGCGGGCCAACTGCTGGATCTGGAACGGGAAGAGGCCGTGGTGTGTCCCGTGAGATGGCACACCCATCCCGTGCCCGTCGACGCGTTGCTGGGCAGGGCCGTGTGCCGTGTGGTGTGGCATGTGAAGGGCTCCGGCACCTCGCTCACGCTGCGCCTCATCGGGCAGCGGGGCATCATGGCCGTGGACTGCGATGTGAGCGTCATCACGGTGAACGGCGAGGTGGAGCATCCGTTGGCGGCTCCCACGATGGCCATTCGGGTGCGCTCGGTGCGGCTGGACCTGAGTGGCGTGGCTGCTACGGGCACGCTGTTGTTGCCGGCATTGGTATACACCGCCAAATGATCACTACGTCCAGCCCGTCAACTCAATCAATAACTTTAAAAAATGGAAAACACATTATATAATAATATAAATGATGTCCTCGCCGAGAACGAGCGGCGCAAAGCACTGCTCGCCGATGACCGCTACGATCCGTTGGCGGGGATAGGGTGCTGGGGGGATAGGGTAGAGGCCGACGGCTGCCTGGTGCTGCGGCGTCTGCTGCAGGACCACCCCGAATACCTGTCGCTGGACCGGGTGGGTCGCGAACGCCTGCGCATCATCGAGGACTTTGAGTTCTGGTGTGCCCGTTGCGCCACCATCAAGGACAAATCGAGCGGCCGCAACGTCCCCTTTGTGCTCAACAGGCCGCAGCGGCGCCTGGTGGCAGTGATGGAGGGGCAGCGCGCTGCAGGACAGCCGGTGCGCGTCATCCTGCTCAAGGCCCGGCAGTGGGGAGGCTCGACGCTGGTGCAGATGTATCTGGCTTGGATGCAGGTGGTGCGCCATCGTGGGTGGAACAGCCTCATCTGCGGCCACCTGCATGCCGCGAGCAAGAGCATCAAGCGCATGTACAACCTGCTGCTGCGGCACTATCCGCGCGAACTGCTCGATGACGGCGAGCCGCTGCGGTTCACCAAGCTGGAGGGGCAACCCAACGTGCAGCAGATAGCTGCCCGCGACTGCCTGGTGCTCACAGGCAGTGCGCTGAGCGAGGATGCGGCACGTGGCTATGACATTGCGATGGCCCACCTGAGCGAGGTGGCCTTTTGGAAAGCCAGTACGATGCACAGCCCCGATGATGTGGTGCGCAGCGTGTGCGGCAGCGTGGCGCTCAAACCCGAGACCGTCGTTGTGCTCGAGTCGACCGCCAATGGTGTGGGCGACTTTTTCCACGACGAGTGGATGCGTACCCAGCAGGGACGCAGCGACAAGGAACCGGTGTTCGTGCCATGGCATGAGATTGCGCTCTACTCCATGCCGCTGGACGATGCCGCGGCGCTGTGGGAGCAGATGGACGATTATGAGCGGCAGCTGTGGGACGACGGCTGCACGCTGGAGCAGATCAACTGGTACCACAGCAAACGGCGCGAGTACCGCTCACAGCAGTTGATGATGGCCGAGTATCCCGGCAGTGCCACCGAAGCCTTCACCATGACGGGCAGCAACCCGTTTGATCCCGAGCATCTCGACCGCCTGGAGCAGGGCTGTGCCGTGGCCCCCTTGATGGTGGGCGATATCCAGGCCAACGGCACCACCGGCGCCGAGGCCAAGGTGAACATCCACCTGGTCGCTGCCAGCAAGGGCCTGCTGCGGGTGTGGGCATTGCCCGAGCGCGGCACGCCCGTCAAGCGGCGCTACATGGTCGTTGTGGATGTGGGCGGCAGGGCCGACAGCAGCGACTACTCGGTGATTGCCGTGATGGCCATGCGGCAGGAAGGACGGCCGGCTACCGTCGTGGCACAGTGGCGTGGGCACATCGACCATGACAGGCTGGCGTGGAAAGCGATGCAGCTGGCCAAGTTCTATAACGATGCGCTGCTGGTGGTCGAGAGCAACACGCTCACCAACGAGGCCGCACGTGCCGGCGAGAGCGAGTACATCCTGCGCGAACTGCACAGCGTCTATGGCAACATCTACAAGCGTGAGAGCGGACAACTGGGGTTCCACACCAATGTCAAGACCAAGCGCATGGCGGTGACAGCGCTGATTGCCGCATTGCGCGACGGCACCCTTGTCGAGCGTGACCAGGATGCTGTGAACGAGATGCGCGACTATGAGGAGCGCAACGGCTGCTATGCTGCCCGTCCCGGCAAACACGATGACATCCTGATGACGCGTGCCATCGGGCTGTGTGTCATGGACGACAAGCGCCTGAAGACCATCGATTCCCCCATCGACAGGTCCTTCACCATGGACAACGGCATCGCCACCTCCTGCCAATGAACCCCATCATTCCCCATAGCACCCCATCACTCCCCATCCCCCAGATAACAAAAAAACCGCGGGCTGCTGCCCACGGTTTTTTTGTTGGTGAAGTATGTGAAATGTGATTACTGCATCACCTTGCAGGTGCTGGTGGTACCATCGTTGTAGGTGGTCACCTTGATGTTCACACCGCTGAAGGGAGCATCGCTCTCCATACCGGCAACGTTGTAATACTTAACGCTCTTAACGGCCTTCTCGCCGAGGTTCTCTACAACGCTGGTGCTACCAAACAGAGCAACGCGGGTGTAGTACTGGAAGCGCTGGGTCTCGTTGTTGCCACCCTCGCCATAGAGGAAGCGGGTGAAGTTGGTGTCCAAGTCGCGGGTCTCGCGGATACCGAACTCCTGGTTAGCAATAATCATGTCGCCCTCGATACGGCCCTGAGCCTGATCCTGAGCCATGTTCTCGAAGTAGAAACCTACCAGATAACCATCGTCCTTCTTCAGGGCGCCGTTCTTCTTGTACAGGTTAGCGTTGCGCGAAGAGAAGTGAGCGCAGTAAGGATTGGTGTTCGAGTGAACGACTGCATAAACGTCATAGGTTACACCATCGATAACCTTGGTGTTGCCGGTGCTGCCCCACTGCAGGAGGATACCGTCCTTGGGAAGACGCGGACCGATCTCATAGGAAACCTCATCACCCTCGTCATTCTCAACCTTGGTCATCTTAACGGTCTGGGGGAGGTAAATCTGGCACATGAATGAGCTGTAAGTGATCTCATTGTAGGGGTCACCAGCATCGTTGTAAGCATCAGGAGTCAGAGCCTGAATCCACTCGGTCTGATAAACCTGATCGTCATCGAGCCAGAACTGAACGAGTTGGGGAGTACCGCCCTTGAAGGTAACAACGTTGTCATAGGTCAAAACATCGCCCATGTCGCTGTAGTCGTTACGTGCGAACAGGTGGTCGTTGGTGGTCTGACCGAGCATTGCGGGCTCGCCATTCTCCAGCCATGCCAATTCACCTTTGGTAACATCATCAGCAAAAGCTGAGAAGCTCAGCGATGCTGCTGCTGCAAGAAGAAGTAAATTTTTAATCTTCATAATTAAATGAGTTAAAATGTTAGTAATAATGTTAATAAATATTTTTTAGTTTGTTGGTTTCTTGTTTTTGGGTTTACCGAGCACACGTAGATGTGAAGGGAAAACACTTGTTTATTTCATAATACACTGAAAATTAGGACCAAACGCAAAGCATGCGTGGTATATCCCGCTTTTCAGAGTACAATATTACGAACTTTTTTTGAACTGGCAAAATTTTTTTGATTTTTCGATGATTTTTTTCATGCTGCGGCCATTGCTGCAGGAGTGAGGAGGGCTATTGTATCACGGCATCACGACACATGAGAGCGCCGATGCAGCCTGCCCGAAACGGGCCATGACGGTAAATGTCACCCCGGTGGGAGCATCCGGCGAGATCACGTAGCGTGCCTGCCATCCGTTGGCCTGACTTGGGGCCTCGCTGCCGGTGAACAACTGGCCTGCATCAGCCTGGCGGCACGTGACACTCCACTGGCACGAGGCGGCATTGAAGCCGCCGTCATCGATGAGAGCGGCATTGCTGCCGACGAGTGTCAGTGACAAGGTGTCGCCGTGGTGCAACTGACGATAGGGGGCGGCACTCCACGCGCCGTCGGTGAGGGCGGCGACAGCCCAGTACAGGCATTGCAGCGACAGGCTGTCGGTCACACCGCAAGCGCTGGCGGTGATGATTGTCTTTCCGTCACCGCTCAGGTTGGCGATGCTCACCAGCCCCTGATCGTCAACGGTGGCTGCAAGGGGATTGGACGAGGCCCATGTGACGGTGGCCACGCTGCTGGTGACGGCGGTGAATTGCAACGTCTGGCCCATGTAGCCGTAGTCGCGCGGGGCATTCAGCGTCAACGTGAAGGTGTCGCTGCTGGTGGTGTCGGTGGGTGGAGGAGTGATGGTGTCGTTGGGATGGGTAGTGGTGTCATTGGGCGGCACAGTATCGCCGGGCGTGACGTGCGAACCGCCCTGCCCGGGACGATTGCCGTTGGGCTCGTCGTGATGACAAGCGGCCATCGACAGGATGGCAGCAGCGAGCAGCGCTAGCGGGAGATGTCTGGTCAGGGACTGTGCCATATCGGATGCCTCACTTGATTTTGAACGTCTTGTCGGCAAGGCTGGCCAGCTGCCTGAAACGCTTGTACCACCCCGGCTTGGCGGGCGGGGTGAGTTTGGGCGCACGGCCACCGGGACGTCGGCTGCCCAGGGGGAAAGGATTCTTCTTTATCATGACGGAGTAGGGGATTATTGTATTGGTTTAACGGGCTCGTCGTCAGGGATAACGGCGTCTTTGGCCTGGACTTGGGCCTTGGCCTTGTCGCGGTGCAGGGGCAAGGTGTAAAGGATGCTGAGCGACAGCCCTAGCGAACTCTTGCGCGGGCCGTAACCCGGAACGAACCAGGGACGAGAATGGGCGTTCTTGCCGTAATTGAAGATGCCGTGGTAACGCAGCATCCAGCCCATCGACAGGCGGTCCCACAGTTTGACCTTGAGGCCGACGCCAGCCTCGCCCCACAGGGCGTGGGAGTGCTCACCGTTGATGTCAAAGTTGATGTCCTCGGCCCAGTAGGTGTTGTGGTAGTGCACCTTGGTGATGTCGTAGCGCATGGTGCTGTAACCCAGCCTGATGCCTATCAGTGCCTGATAGTCGGGGCTATTCTTGAACATCAGGTTATAGTTGGCACCCACCTTGAAATAGGGCGACGGCTTGCAGCGGTAAGTGAAGTTCAGGTCGTCGGGGTTGGTCTTCGCCCAACCGATACCCAACTCAACGGTGGGTTGCAGGCGGTTCCACATGTTGAGCGTCGCGTTGACGTCAACACTGGCATAGTCCTGGCCGAAAGCCATCAGCAGCGCATCGGCGATGTTGAGGCCAACGGTGAAGTCGGTCAGCAGCGGATATCGCTTGTACACGCGCCGCAACGAGTCGCGACGAGCTTCGGCCATGGCCTGGGTGCTGTCGCCGCTGATGTATTGCTGGATAATTTTCTCGTCGGTGCCCTTGGGAGGCGGCTGCACGCGGTTGGTCTCGGGTTTGACGGGCGTGACGTGGCGTTTGTCGGGCTCCTGGGCCCGTGCAGGCTGCAGCGCCACAATGACGTATACTGCCAGCAGCATCCATCTCAACAGGCTGCTTGCCAGTGCGTTGCTGCTATGTCTGCGGGCCGTTCTCATGAGGGGAAATCAGTGAAATAGATGCGCAGGGCGGGTGTGTGGCTGTTGGTGACTAACGGCGTAACCAACACCACCGAGTCGATGCCATTGTGCGTGTAACCCACGTGGCTGATGTCGAAGTTGAACATCGCGCCGCACTCCTTGGAGTGGAAATAAGCCACCGGCTCATATTCAAACGTCAGCGTGTCGTACACGGTTGCGATGCCGCCTCCGATGGTGATCTGTCGCGTCACGGCATAGCTGGTGCTGGACACGGTGGCGCGCAGCGGCAGGTAAATCTCTTTGGCCGAACTGTTGTCAAGCAGCAGGCTGTCGCCGGGATTGCCGATGCCCTTGATGGTCAGGCCCGTCACGGTCGTCTGGTTGTCGTCCATATAGAACGCGGCCAGCGGCAGGCTGCTGCCGTTGTCGTAGCAGCTGTCGTCGCCACACGACACCAGGGCCCACCCGAGGGCGAGCAGCGTGAGCAGCACTATGACGGGCAGTCGCTTCATTGCTCGTCGGCGGTAACGCGGTTTTTCTCGACAGGCACAGCGCCGGGCAGCTCATCACCGGGCTTGCGCTGCGGCAGGGCCGTGGGGGAAGTGAGTTCCTCGCTGATCTCGTAGTGGTTGCGGTCGTTGCTGTGGCGGATGATGAGTTCGCCCAGGAAGCCCGTCAGGAACAGTTGGGTACCCAGCAGCATCGACGTGAGGGCGAGGTAGAAGTAGGGCGAGTCGGTGACCAGCCGGTAATTGTTGCCGTGATACATGTTGTAGAGCTTCAGCGAGCCCACGGTGATGACGGCAATGAAACCCAGTAGGAACATCAGACTGCCCAGCAGGCCGAAGAAGTGCATCGGCTTAACGCCGAACTTGGCCTGGAACCACAGCGTCAGCAGGTCCAGGTAGCCGTTGACAAAGCGGTCGAGACCGAACTTGGTCGTGCCGTACTTGCGGGCACGGTGTTTCACCTCTTTCTCACCGATGTTGTTGAAGCCTGCGCTCTTGGCCAGATAGGGCACATAGCGGTGCATGTCTCCATACACCTCGATGTGCTTCACCACTTCCTTGCGGTAAGCCTTGAGGCCGCAGTTGAAGTCGTGCAGGTTGTGGATTCCGCTCACGCGGCGCGCGGTGGCATTGAACAACTTGGTGGGGATGGTCTTGCTCAGCGGGTCGTAGCGCTTCTTCTTCCACCCGCTCACCAGGTCGTAACCGTCCTGAGTGATCATGCGGTAGAGCTCGGGAATCTCGTCGGGGCTGTCCTGCAGGTCGGCGTCCATCGTGATGATGACGTTGCCCTGAGCACGCTCAAAACCGGTGTTCAGCGCCGGAGACTTGCCGTAGTTGCGGCGGAAACACACGCCCTTCATGCAGGGATTCTTGGCGTGCAGGTCCTTGATGACGTCCCATGACGCGTCGGTGCTGCCGTCGTTGATAAACAGCACCTCGTAGGTGAAACCGTTCTCGTCCATCACCCGCTCAATCCACTGGGCGAGCTCGGGCAGCGACTCGGCTTCGTTATAGAGAGGAACTACTACTGAAATGTCCATGCTATAATCTTAAGTATGATGATTTTTATATTATAGTTTTACTTTAATATCGACGGTTGAACCTGGTGTATTTCTTAACGATAAATGCTGTAATAGCACTGGTAACGGACCCCAGGAACGAAACCAGCCAGAACATCGAGAACACCATCTCGATGGGCGTCGGCAGGATGTGTCTGTCCACCATGAGCTGCAGGGCCTTGACCAACTCGCCGTCGCGCATTTCGGGCATGGCATTATACACTTCGATGGCCTTTTGGGCCTGCTCATAGATGAACCCGGGACGTCCATATTGCAGCACCATGTTGGCCACAAAACTCGAGATGATCAGGCCCAGGATGAACAGCATGATGCCCAGCATCCACAGCGCGGAATACTCGGTGAAGCCGTCGTCCTCGATGAACTTGCGGCGCTGGAAGTGGTACACCACCAGCGGTGTTGCCACCACGAGCACGAGGAACAGCAGATTGAGCGGTGCGAAGTAGTCGGCAAAAATCGACGTCACCGCCGCGCACGACAAGTACAGCCCGAAGGGCACTCCCCACTGACTGGCACGCTGAAAGATGCTTTTGTTCTGTTCCATAATACAAACTGCAAAGTTAGGCATTTTAATTGATTTCCGTGCCCCTTGTTGATAACTTTTCGGGCTATCGGCCAAAATAATTGGCCCATGCGGCGCCGTAGCCCGAAAAAAGCGCGCCAACCTGTTGCGGGTAGAGAATAAAGTAGTACATTTGCACCGTTAAATAATCCAATGTGAGAACTAGACACTCAGGTGGATTTTCCCGGAATCGGCAGGGTTTGTGAACTCGCGATTTCGGGGAAACGTAAGCCTTTGATTGCGTTTTTTATGGGCCTTTGCCACTGTAAACATAGGACTGATGTACTGATGCTGTTGTGGGCGCTGCTCTGCCTGGCAACGGCCTCGTCGCTGCCCTCGTGCACATCGTGTAGCAATTCCCCGGCAGGGCATGGCGACAATGCGCGTTTTGCTCATCTTGACAGCCTGATGGGCGCCGTGGAGCAAGTGGATTCCCTGGCCGTGATGATGAACCGTTACCACGATGCTGGGGACCTGATGGGCGAGATGCTCGCCTGCAGGCACTATGGTACGCGCATGCGTAACCAGTCCCGTTTTGCCGACGCCATTGTCGCCCATGAGCGCAGCCTGCAGCTGGCTACCGAGGCTTGTGATACCATCGAGATGGTGCATGCGCTCAATGAACTGGGCACCGATTCTAGGCGTCAGGGTAAACTGACCATTGCCAACAACCACTATATCAGGGCACTTAAGCTCTGTGACGTGTATAGTGACCAGGAGAGTGACGAGGCACTCTCGATGCGTGTGCTGACGCTCAACGGCATCGGAGTTATCGAGATTGATATGTGTAACTACCCGATGGCCGACAGCTTGCTGCGTGAGGCATTGGCTGGGGCCAAGAAGCTCGGGAACAATGTGGGACAGGCTGCCAACTACTCCCGTCTTGCTGCCATCAAGCATGCCTATGGCGAATTGGATTCCGCCTGGTTTTATTATCGTAAGTCTTTGGAATGTAACCAAGTGGCAGATAATAAATTAGGTATTGCGCTGTGCCACCTGCACTTCGGTGAACTGCATGAGCAGGAACGCCGCTTTGCCCATGCCGTCGAAGAGTACCGCAAGTCCTATGACCAGTTGCAGAATCTTGACGACCGATGGTTCTGGCTTGAATCCTGCCTGGCGCTGGCCCGCGTGAGCATCAGGTTAGGCGAGAAAGAGGATGCGCAGGATTATCTGGAGCAGGCCGAGGCCGAGGCCGAGCGCATTGGCAGCCGTGAGCACCAGGCGCGGGCACACATGACGCACTACGAGCTGGCATTGCTCGAGGGCACGCCGCAGGAGGCCCTGCAGCACTACATCCAGGGCGATGAGATGCTCGACAGCATCTATGGCCTGAAGAAGAATGACGAGCTGCGCACCCAGCTCGTGAACTATGAGCGCACGCGCGCGTCGGGTCAGGTCGACGTGCTCAACAAGGATATCGACCGCCTGAAACGCATGCGCAACATGATGGCGCTGATGATTCTCTCGCTGCTGCTCATGGCAGGCGCCATCATCGCCGTGCTGGTCTATGCGGTGAGGGTGCGTTCCCGCACCCAGCGTGTCATGCGCCAGATTGAGGAAACGCGCTCGCTGTTCTTCACCAATGTGGTGCACCAGCTGCGCACGCCCCTCACGGCCATTATGAGCGCCACCGACGGCATCCTAGCCGATAGGGAGCAGCCGGGCGGCAACGCGGCGACACCCAATCAACGTCGCAACATAGAGATCATCGAGCGCCAGGGTAACAACCTGCTGTTGCTTGTGGACCGCATCCTGGAGATGGGTGGTGTGCTCAGTGCCGTTAGGGAACCCGACTGGCGTACCGGCGACGGCATTGCCTTCCTTCACATGGTAGTGGAGAGCTACCGCGACATATGCCTCAATAAGCACATCGAGCTCACCTATGTTCCCCGGGAGAGGGATGTAGAAATCGACATCGTGCCCCATTACCTGAACACCATCGTCGGCAACCTCATCGAGAACGCCGTTGCCTACAGCCAGGAATACAGCAAAATAACGATTACCTCGCGCATCGACGGTAACGAGCTGACCATCAAGGTCGCTGACACCGGCATGGGCATCAGCAACGCCGATCTGCCTCATGTGTTCGAGCCTTTCTACCGTGCTGCCAGTGCCGAGCGCATCATGGAGCAGGGGGTGGGCATCGGGCTGAGCGTCGTGCGGGACATGACCATGGCGCTGGGTGGCAGGGTCGCTGTAGACAGCAAGCTGGACCAAGGGTCGGTGTTCACCGTCGTGCTGCCGTGCCACCACCAGGTTCAGGGCATGAAGGAACGCCTTGAGATGGCGATTGAGCCCGTTCGCGACCTGGTACTGTCGCCTCAAGACGATGTCGAACAGGCAACCGGTGACAGTCCGAGCCAGGGCTTGCCGATTGTGCTGGTCATCGAGGACCACACCGATGTGGCCCATCTCATCGGTACCGTGCTGAGTGGGCATTATGAGGTGCAGTACGCTTTCGATGGTGAGCAGGGACTTGCCAAGGCCTCCGAACTCGTTCCCGACCTCATTGTCACCGACGTGAAGATGCCGATCATGGACGGCTGCGAACTGTGCCGCCGTGTGAGGGCTTCGAGTCAGCTGTGCCACATCCCCATCATCATGCTCAGCGCGCGCACCAGCCCCAAGGACCGCATCCGCGGCATTGAGGCTGGCGCCGACGTCTATATGGTCAAACCTTTTGTAGCACAGGAATTGCGGGCATGGGCCAACAGCTTGATTGAGGGCCGTGCAAAGCTGCGTGAGGTTTACTTGGCCGGCAGCGAGTCCATCGCCGGCGTTCCCTTGGATGTCGAGGCACAGGACCGTGATTTCCTCGAGCAGTTTGCCAAGCTCGTTGAAGCCCAGATAGGGCCCGGAGCCGCCAAGGTGGATCTGGACCGTGTCGCTATGGAACTCAAGGTGGGCGAGAGCCAGCTCAGGCGCCGCATACAGGCCCTCACGGGCAAGAATGCTGTCGCCTATGTCACCCAGCTGCGCATGGAGAAAGCCATGCGTCTGCTCACGCAGCAGCCCGACATGCTCATCGGTACAGTGGCTGAGCAATGCGGCTTTGCCGACGTGGCTTATTTCTCACGTGTCTTCCGCCAGCACTACGGAATGACTCCCACGCAAGCCCGTAACACCCGCCCATAATCCACCGCACCAGACACCAACATTCATCACTCCATGCTGGAAATGATGTCCGTGCTACTCCAGAGAAAAGGATTTAGCAGTTGACCCTGATAGTATTTTAACGCGAGCCTATAGCTCGGCGAAGCCAATTTCACGAAATGATATTAAAAATACGCATTAAATTGGTCGAATTCGTGTAATTCGCATTAGCCCCGCAGGGTTTGGGCCAGCAGATACGTCATTGCCAGCTGTCAGCGGATGGTGCGCAGTGGGGGCTGGAAGGCGTTGGGGATGAAACGGATGTTGAAGTCGGGGGACTTGCCTTCAAGAATCATGACGTCGTATTGTACCGACATCTTCAGTTGGTAATGGCTGATGTAGCCGTTGGCGGCATTGACCAGGTTACGGATTTTGCGGTTGTTGATGGCTGCCATGGGGTCAAACAGCTCGGTGCTGGTGCGCGTCTTCACCTCGACGATGTGCAGGCGGTTGGCGCCCGTTTCCTGGGCGATGATGTCAATCTCGAGATGCCCCAAACGCCAGTTGGTCTCGCGCACAACATATCCCTTGCTGATAAGGAAATCGCAGGCTGCCTGTTCTCCTTCTTTCCCTAGTCTTCCGCTTTGTGCCATAGTGAGTCGCAGCGCAAAAATTAAAGTGATGGTTTAATCTTTTTCAGGCCCGTGGCCGGCGTTTTTGCCCCATCGTGACTGCTGGCGTGCCGCCATCTGGTTCTCGGCGGGGTTGTCCTGCGGTTCCCACAATTGGGGGTGATGGAGTTCCTCGGGCATATACTGCTGGTTGACGAAGTGGCCGGGGTAGTCGTGGGCATAGCGGTAATCCTTGCCGTAGCCCAGCTGCTTCATCAGGCCCGTCGGTGCGTTGCGCAGGTGCAGCGGCACGGGGGCGTTGCCCGTCTGCTCTACAAGTGCCAGAGCCTTGTCTATGGCAAGATAGGCGCTGTTGCTCTTGGCACTGGTGGCCAGGTAGATGGCACACTCGCTGAGGGGGATGCGCCCTTCGGGCCACCCGATCTTGTTGATGATGTCAAACGTGGCGTTGGCGAGCAGCAGCGCGTTGGGGTTGGCCAGACCGATGTCTTCGGCTGCCAGGATGCACAGTCGCCGAGCAATGAACTTGGGATCCTCGCCGCCGGCGATGAGCCGGGCCAGCCAATAGACTGCCGCATCGGGGTCGCTGCCGCGGATGCACTTGATGAAGGCCGAGATGATGTCGTAGTGCAGCTCGCCGCCCTTGTCAAAGGCCAGCGGGTTCTGCTGCAGGCGGTTGGTGACGATGTCATCGTTGACGACAAAGGGCTCACCCTCCTGCAGCGACTGCATGATCAGGTCCAGGATGTTGAGCAGCTTGCGGGCATCGCCGCCCGAGAAGCGCAGCAGCGCCTCGGTCTGCTCGATGCGCACCTCGCGGCCCTGGAACATCTTGTCGGTCTTGATGGCGTGGTCGAGCAGCTGCAGCAGGTCTTCCTGCTCCAACGGGTTGAGGACATAGACCTGGGCACGGGAGAGCAGGGGACGGATGACCTCAAACGACGGGTTCTCGGTCGTGGCACCGATGAGCGTGACCGTACCGCGCTCCACAGCACCCAGCAGCGAGTCCTGCTGCGACTTGTTGAAGCGGTGGATCTCGTCGATGAACAGGATGGGGCGTCCCTTGCTGAACACGCTGCGGGCATCGGCCTGGCAGCGGTCGAGCACCTCGCGCACGTCTTTCACGCCCGAGGTCACTGCACTCAGCGTGTAGAAGGGCACCTGCGTCTGCTCGGCGATGATGCGTGCCAGCGTGGTCTTGCCCACACCCGGCGGTCCCCACAGGATGAACGACGAGATGTTGCCGCTCTCTATCATGCGGCGGATCACCGCGCCCTCACCCACGAGGTGGCGTTGGCCGATGTAGTCGTCGAGCGACCGTGGCCGCAAGCGTTCGGCTAGTGGTTCGTAGCTCATGTGTCTCCTTTTGCTTTTTTTGCTTCCTCAGGATTGCCCTTGAGGGCGTTGATTACTCGATGGTCACGTGCTGCGTGATGACGCGGACGATTTCCTCTAGCCAGTGGGCGTCCACGTCGTCAAAGGTAGCCAGCTCCTTGCTGTCGATGTCGAGCACGCCAGCGACACGGCCCTGGCTGTCGTGCAGCGGCACGACAATCTCGCTGCGCGACAGGCTGCTGCATGCGATGTGCCCGGGGAACTGTTCCACGTCGGGGACGACGATGGTGCGGTCCTGCTCCCAGGCAGTGCCGCACACGCCCCGTCCGCGCTTGATGTTGTAACATGCCACAGGGCCTTGGAACACGCTCAGCTGCAGACTGTCGCCGTGGACCATGTAGAATCCGGTCCACCACCATCCCATGGTCTCATGCAGCAGGGCAACGGCGTTGGCGAGCTGTCCCACGGGGTTGTTCTCGCCCTCGATGAGGCTCTCGACCTGCTTCACGAGCAGTTGATAGGTCTTGTTCTTGTCCATAGCACAAAAATAATGCTTTTTCCTGTAATAAAACAAGTAGAGACGCAAAATTTTGCGTCTCTACTGTTTCTATAGTAGCTAATAGCAGATAGCTAATAGCTCGAGAAGGATTACTTCACAACCTTAGCAGCGCTGGTGGTGCCGTCGGTGTAGGTGGTAACCTGGATGGTCATACCGCTGGGCTGAGCGATCTCCTGACCGGCAACGTTGAAGTAGCGTACGCTAGCAACGGTCTTGTCGGCATTGAGCTCGTTAACCTTGGTGTCGGGATAAACCTCGATGTAATTGGTTTCAGGGCTCTCGTTCCTCACACCGTCAACAGTGTAATAAACCCTGATACCAATCTTGTGCTTGAAGAAGGGCTCCTCACCATTCTGACCCTCGTTGGTGCGGTAGAAGTAGATATAGTTGCCATTGAGGTCGTAACCATTGTTCCAGATCTCATAGGGAATCTCGGTCATGTCGGTTGCGATATCATAGTAGTAGGTGTTTGCGTCGAAGACGAAGATCTCATCGTTGTCGGTGAAGATGCTGTAGCTCAGGTATTCCTGATCGATGGGATTGCCGGCATCGTCAGTGGTGGGCAGGGCAACATGGAGGTAAGTGAAACCGCTCTCGTCACCACAGTCATACCACTCAAGGACTTCGGCGTTAGCAGGAACAGCGGGTTGGATGATGATCTGAGTGCCCTCGGTGTTGTACTCCAGAGCGCCGGCCCAAGTCATGTCGTCGCTGTACATGCTGTACAGACCAGTGGCATTGTAGCTCTCGAAGTCTTCGGGGTCGATGCCACCCTCGCTGTTGAGCAGGTAGATCTTGTCGCCTTCAACCATGAACTGGATTTCGGTGGTAGCCTCATCCAGCTGGTTGCCCAGGTACATGCCGTCCTCGCCCTCATAAATGTAGGTTGAACCCCACATCATCTGAATGCCATACTCGTATTCGTCACTCCAGTTCAGATACTGGCCGGTGGGAACGGTGATGATACCGGTCTCGGGATCGAAGGTACCCTCTACCCAAGTGCCATAGAAGTCGTGCCAGTACATGGGGTTCTGGATGTAAGCCTTGCCCTGACCGTCAAAGACAACCTTCATCTTGCCATCCTGCTCCGTCATGCCAACACCGAAGATGCTGCTGTAGATGCAGTTACCGGCACGCAGGAAGGTGTAGAGCTCGCCCTCGGGCTGGTCGGTAATCACGGTGGGGGCTACAACGGGCTCACGCTCGGTGAGAACGGTGTTCCACTCCAGGTTGCCATACCAGCTGTTGTCATCGGTCCAGTAAGCAGTCAGACCAGTGGCCAGGTAGCTGTTAATGTCAGAGGCGTCCAGTGCCTCGGGGCCCTCGCTGTCCATCAGGGTGATGGTACCGGCTGCCTCGTCGAGGAGATACGTAACCTCGGTCTTGTCCATGTCGCGCTCGAAGCCGATCTTGCCATCTTCGGTCTGATAGGTGTGACCCCAGCACAGGTTGATGTCGGCCTGATACTGATCGCTCCAGTACATCGACTGACCCAGGGGAACAACGATGTAAGTGTCGTCAACGATATTACCCTCAACCCAGGTGCCAGCACCGAAGTTGAACAGGATGTCCTTCAGGTAAACCTTTCCGTCCTCGCCCCAGACGATGTCCATGCGGGAGCCGTCCTGCTGAGCGCAGTATACGTAGCCATTGGAAACGTAAACACCCTGGCCAGCACGGTTGTAGCTCTTCAGCTCACCCTCGGGCTGCTCGTCGATGATACGGGTGCCCTTCAATGCCTGGCTTCTCAGGTCGGCCTTCATGACCTTCTCGGTCTTCACGATCTTGTTGTTGCGGATGCTGCGAGCCACCTTCTGGTTGATACCAGCCGATGCGCTAACGGCAACTGCCATTGCAACTAAAAGTACAGATAATTTCTTCATAATGAAAAATGAATTGGTTAATAAAACAATTAAATGATATAATAACAAAAAATAATCTTGGTTGATGGTTAAATCAGTTTGATGGTAATGATGATATATCACTACAAAGGTAATAATTATGATTTATATTGTCTAAAAATAACCTATAAAAAACCGTAAAAACTACCAATTTCAGTAGTGCTTGGGTGCGAGATTTTTGAAATTTGCCATTAGTTTTTTACATTACCTGTTTTCAGTAGTAAAAAACAGGTAATGTAAGCCCCTGCAAACTGTTAAATAAACCGTGTTTTCGCATCAAGGATTCGCCATGCTACAGCAAGCCGCAACCAATCGCTGTGGATTGACTGCGGCTTGTGTTGTTGGTGGGAGTGTGGAACGGTTAGTCGTCGTCTTGGCCGTTCTGCTTGGCAATGCGCTTGCGCTCGAGCTCGTCGAGGACAATCTTGCGCATGCGGATGTGGTTAGGCGTAATTTCCACATACTCGTCGGCCTTGATGTACTCCAGAGCCTCCTCCAGACTGAACACGATGGGAGGCACAATCTTCACCTTGTCGTCGGCACCGCTGGCGCGCATGTTGGTCAGCTTCTTGGACTTGGTGACGTTGATGACCAGGTCTTTCTCCTTGGTGTGCTCACCCACGACCTGTCCGCCGTACACGTCCTCCTGGGGGAAGATGAAGAAGCGGCCACGGTCCTGCAGCTTGTCGATGGCATAGGCATAGGCAGTGCCGCCTTCCATAGCCACCAGCGAGCCGTTGGTGCGGCGGGCGATGTCACCCTTCCACGGCTCGTAGGCCAGGAAGCGGTGCGACATGATGGCCTCACCGGCGCTGGCGGTGAGCACGTTGGTGCGCAGGCCGATGATGCCGCGTGACGGGATCTTGAACTCGAGGTGGATGCGGTCGTTCTGTGTCTCCATCATCACCATCTCACCCTTGCGGCGAGTAACCATGTCGATCATCTTGCTGGAATACTCCTCGGGCACATTGATGCTCAGTTCCTCGATGGGTTCGCACTTCACGCCGTCGATCTGCTTGATGATGACCTGCGGCTGGCCCACCTGGAGCTCGTAGCCCTCGCGGCGCATCTCCTCGATGAGCACCGACA
>JAEEGJ010013247.1_pt1 | contig 20080 bp, 14 predicted proteins | sample 8958761 | NCBI WGS metagenome assembly JAEEGJ01 (sample SAMN16246546, study PRJNA631951) | gut metagenome | biome: gut microbiome; feature: rumen; material: RS-attached | host: Bos | place: Iran: Karaj | collected 2018-10 | reverse complement strand
TTCGCTGAAAGCCAATCCTTCGCTGACTGGTGTGGTCATCGACAAGAAACTCTTCTCGCGTGCCGTTAAGACCCGTGAGTCGAAGAAGCAGGACCGCATCATCTTGGCCAAGATCGACGAGGAATACGAGGCCAAGATCAAGGACCTCAGAGACATCCTGGTGGAGAAACTGCAGAAGCTGACCAAGGGTCGGGTTTCACAGGGTGTGAAGGACTACACCGGTGCTGAGATCATCACCAAGGGCAGCAAGTTCACGATTGCCACGCTGCGCAACCTCGAATACGACGGCATCCAGAGCAATGGTTGGACGAACGACGAACATAAGAATGAGCTGATTCAGAAGCTGATTGTCAACTTCATTAAGAAATACAAGCTGCTTGATGCAGAATTGAAGCGCCGCAAGCTGGCCATCACCATTGGCGACGAGCTGCCTTCTGGCATCCTGCAGATGGCCAAGGTCTATGTGGCCAAGAAACGTAAGATTGGTGTCGGCGACAAGCTGGCCGGTCGTCACGGTAACAAGGGTATCGTGTCGAAGGTAGTGCGTCAGGAAGACATGCCGTTCCTTGAGGACGGTCGTCCTGTCGACCTGGTGCTCAACCCGCTGGGTGTGCCTTCACGTATGAACCTCGGACAGATCTTCGAAGCCATCCTTGGTGCTGCTGGTAAGCGCCTGGGTGTGAAGTTTGCCACCCCGATCTTTGACGGTGCCAAACTGGAAGACCTTCAGGCTTGGACCGACAAGGCCGGGCTGCCGCGCCTCTGCTCCACACACCTCTACGACGGTGAGACGGGTGAGCGCTTCGACCAGCCGGCCACAGTGGGTATCACCTACTTCTTGAAACTCGGCCATATGGTGGAAGACAAGATGCACGCTCGCAGCATTGGTCCGTACTCTCTCATCACGCAGCAGCCTCTTGGCGGTAAAGCCCAGTTTGGTGGACAGCGTTTCGGAGAGATGGAGGTCTGGGCCCTTGAGGCCTTTGGTGCCAGCCATGTGCTGCAGGAGATCCTGACCATCAAGTCGGATGATACCGTAGGCCGCTCGAAGGCTTATGAGGCTATCGTCAAGGGTGAGCCCATGCCGACGCCGGGCATTCCTGAGTCACTCAATGTGTTGTTGCATGAGCTGCGTGGCCTCGGCCTGAGCATCACGCTCGACTAAGCGAGTTAAGTATTAAGGTATTAAGAATTTAGAGAAAGATTATATATATGGCTTTCAAGAAAGATTCAAAGGTAAAGAATAATTTTACGAAGATCACCATCGGACTTGCATCGCCCGAGGAGATCCTTGAGAATAGCTTTGGAGAGGTCACAAAACCCGAGACCATCAACTACCGTACTTATAAGCCTGAGCGCGACGGTCTCTTCTGTGAGCGTATCTTCGGTCCGACCAAAGACTATGAGTGCGCCTGCGGTAAGTACAAGCGTATCCGTTATAAGGGTATAGTTTGCGACCGTTGCGGTGTGGAGGTGACCGAGAAGAAGGTGCGCCGTGAGCGTGCCGGACACATCGAGCTGGTAGTGCCTGTGGCTCATATCTGGTATTTCCGTAGCCTTCCTAATAAGATTGGCTATCTGCTGGGTATCCCTACCAAGAAGCTCGACGCAATCATCTATTATGAGCGCTATGTTGTCATCCAGCCGGGTGCTATGGCTGGTAAGAAGGATGCTGAGGGCAACGATGCCATCGGTTCAAACGAATTCGATTTGCTTTCTGAGGATGAGTACAGCGACATCGTTGACAATAAGATATCTCCGGAAAACGATTATCTCGATGATAGCGATCCTAATAAGTTTATCGCAAAGATGGGTGCTGAGGCAATCTATGATTTGCTCATGAGACTTGATCTTGATTCACTCTCTTACGAACTGCGCGACCGTGCTAACAGCGACTCTTCTATGCAGCGCAAGAATGAGGCCCTGAAGCGTCTTCAGGTTGTAGAGTCTTTCCGTCAGAGTGTGGAAAAGGGTATCAATCGTCCTGAGTGGATGATTATGAAGATTATCCCTGTCACACCACCGGAGCTTCGTCCGCTTGTTCCACTGGATGGCGGTCGCTTCGCTACGTCTGACCTCAACGATCTCTATCGTCGTGTCATTATCCGTAACAACCGTCTGAAGCGCCTGATGGAGATTAAGGCTCCTGAGGTGATTCTCCGTAATGAGAAACGTATGCTCCAGGAGGCTGTTGACTCCTTGTTCGACAACTCTCGTAAGTCGAGCGCTGTCAAGAGTGAGTCTAACCGTCCGCTGAAGTCACTGTCAGACTCTCTGAAGGGTAAGCAGGGACGCTTCCGTCAGAACTTGCTCGGTAAGCGTGTTGACTATTCTGCACGTTCGGTTATCGTTGTTGGCCCAGAGTTGAAGATGGGCGAGTGCGGTCTGCCGAAACTGATGGCAGCCGAGCTCTACAAGCCGTTTATCATCCGTAAGCTCATCGAGCGCGGTATCGTGAAGACAGTGAAGAGCGCAAAGAAGATTGTGGACCGTCGTGAGCCGGTTATCTGGGATATTCTTGAGAATGTGATGAAGGGTCATCCCGTTCTGTTGAACCGTGCACCAACACTGCACCGTCTTGGTATCCAGGCCTTCCAGCCGAAACTCATCGAGGGTAAGGCTATCCAGCTTCATCCGCTGGCTTGTACCGCTTTCAACGCCGACTTCGACGGTGACCAGATGGCTGTCCATCTTCCCCTGTCAAACGAGGCTATCCTTGAGGCGCAGTTGCTGATGCTCCAGAGCCATAACATCCTGAACCCTGCCAATGGTGCTCCTATCACCGTGCCTTCGCAGGATATGGTGCTTGGTCTTTATTATATCACCAAGATCCGTCCGGGTGCAAAGGGCGAGGGCCTGACGTTCTACGGTCCTGAAGAGGCCATCATTGCCCACAATGAAGGTAAGTGCGACCTCCATGCACAGGTAAAGGTCGTTGTCGACGACATCGTTGATGGCAAGGCTCAGCGTCATATGGTTGAAACCTCTGTAGGTCGTGTCATTGTCAATGGCATCATTCCGAAGGAAGTGGGTTATGTGAATACGGTCATTTCTAAGAAGAGTCTGCGTGGTATCATCGCCGACGTGATTGAGAATGTCGGTTTTGCTGAGGCATGTGAGTTCCTCGATGGTATCAAGAACCTCGGTTATCGCATGGCTTATCTGGCTGGTTTGTCATTCAACCTCGATGATATCATCATCCCGAAGGAGAAGGCAGAACTGATCGAGAAAGGTAATCAGCAGGTGCGTGAAATCACCGACAACTATAACATGGGCTTTATCACTGATAACGAGCGATATAATCAGGTCATCGATACTTGGACCCATGTCAACAACGATATCGGTAACGTGCTGCTTAAGCAGATGACAGAGGCCGACCAGGGCTTCAACGCCGTCTTCATGATGCTCGACTCTGGTGCCCGTGGTTCGAAGGACCAGATCAAACAGCTTTCAGGTATTCGTGGTCTGATGGCCAAGCCGCAGAAAGCCGGTGCCGAAGGACGTGGTACTATTGAGAACCCGATTCTGTCGAACTTTAAAGAGGGTATGTCCGTGCTGGAGTACTTCATCTCTACCCACGGTGCTCGTAAGGGTCTGGCTGATACCGCTATGAAGACAGCCGATGCCGGTTATCTGACCCGTCGTCTGGTAGATGTCTCTCACGATGTGATTATCACAGAGGAGGACTGTGGTACGCTCCGCGGTCTGCAGTGCACGGCTCTGAAGAGCGGTGATGAGGTTATCTCAAGTCTGGCTGAGCGCATCCTCGGTCGTGTGTCAGTACATGACGTCGTGAACCCAAAGACCGGTGATGTTATTGTCGAGGCCGGTGAGGAGATCACTGAGGCTATCGCCGATGCTATCGAGAAGGCTGACATCGAGATGGTGGAGATCCGTTCGGTGCTCACCTGTGAGTCGAAGAAGGGTGTCTGCATGAAGTGCTATGGCCGTAACCTCGCAACCCGTCGCATGGTTCAGAAGGGTGAGGCTGTCGGTGTGATTGCTGCTCAGGCTATCGGTGAGCCGGGTACACAGCTGACGCTTCGTACGTTCCACGCTGGTGGTGTGGCTGGTAACGCCGCTGCCAATGCTAGCATCGTATGTAAATATGATCGTGCACAGATCGAGATGGAGGAGGTACGTACCGTACCGTTCGATGAGGATGGTAACGAGTGCGAGATGGTTGTCAGCCGTCTTGGTGAACTCCGTTTCGTCGATCCTAATACGAAGATTGTTCTTTCCACCGTTAACGTTCCTTACGGTTCATCTCTGTATTTCCACAGTGGTGACGAGGTAGGTAAGGGTGATAAGATTGCCCAGTGGGATCCGTTCAACGCCGTCATCGTAACCGAGTATGCAGGTCGTCTCAAGTTCAATGATGTCATTGAGGGTGTCACATTCCGTTCAGAGACTGACGAGACTACAGGTCTGACAGAGAAGATCGTGACTGAGTCGAAGGATCGCTCAAGGGTTCCGACCTGTGATGTGATCGATGCCAATGGTGAGGTGGTAGGAACCTATAACTTCCCAGTAGGTGGTCACGTTGTTGTCGAGGATGGCCAGACGGTCAAGACCGGTGAGACGTTGGTGAAGATTCCGCGTGCAGCTGCTAAGGGTGGTGATATCACTGGTGGTCTGCCTCGCGTTACAGAACTCTTCGAGGCTCGTAACCCGTCTAACCCTGCTGTCGTCAGTGAAATCGATGGTGAGGTCACCATGGGTAAGGTAAAGCGTGGTAATCGTGAAATCGTCGTTACCTCTAAGACTGGTGAACAGCGTCGTTATCTTGTGTCTCTGTCAAAGCAGATCCTGGTACAGGAGCATGATGCCGTTCGTGCTGGTACACCGCTCTCTGATGGTGTCATCACGCCGGCCGACATCTTGGCCATCAAGGGTCCCACCGCTGTTCAGGAGTATATTGTGAATGAGGTACAGGATGTGTATCGTCTGCAGGGTGTGAAGATCAACGACAAGCACTTTGAGATTATCGTTCGTCAGATGATGCGTAAGGTTCAGATCAACGAACCTGGAGATACAGCATTCCTTGAGCAGGAGATCGTCGATAAGCTTGACTTCGCTGAGGAGAATGATCGTATCTGGGGTAAGAAGGTCGTCATCGACGCTGGTGACTCAGAGAACCTGCAGAAGGGTCAGATTGTCACCGCCCGCAAGCTCCGTGACGAGAACTCTGTACTGAAGCGCCGTGACCTGCGTCTTGTACAGGTGCGTGATGCTGTGCCTGCTACATCTACTCAGATCCTGCAAGGTATCACACGTGCTGCCCTTCAGACTAAGTCGTTCATGTCAGCTGCATCGTTCCAGGAGACTACAAAGGTCCTCAATGAGGCTGCTATCCGTGGTAAGGTGGATTATCTGGAAGGCATGAAGGAGAACGTGATCTGCGGTCACCTGATTCCTGCCGGTACCGGTCTTCGTGAGTTCGACAAGATCATTGTCGGCTCAAAGGAAGAGTATGAGCGCATTCAGGCCAATCGTAAGAATGTGCTGGACTTTGCCGAGGAAACGGTGCTTGACGAGAAATAGTTCGGACTAATTTTCTTTTTCTATCATAGAGGTGGGGTATTGTGCATTTTGCGCAGTACTCCCTTCTTTTTAAGGTTAATCATTATGAAAAATGTTATATCTTGTTAAATGATGTGTGTTGACGGCTTTTTTCTCCCTATTAAATTAGGTGGATTCGGAAAATAGTTGTACCTTTGCAGCCCGAAACGCCTTTGTGAAGGTGGATTGGCTTTGTAAAGTGCTGAATATAAACAAAATAACATATATAAATAAATTAAAATTAAAGTATTATGCCTACAATTTCACAATTGGTAAGAAAGGGCAGAAAGGAAATCGTTGACAAGTCAAAGTCACCTGCGCTGGACAACTGTCCTCAGCGTCGTGGAGTCTGCGTACGTGTCTATACGACAACCCCGAAGAAGCCTAATTCGGCTATGCGTAAGGTAGCCCGTGTTCGTCTGACAAACCAGAAGGAAGTAAACTCCTACATCCCCGGTGAGGGTCACAACCTGCAGGAGCACTCTATCGTGCTTGTTCGCGGTGGACGTGTGAAGGACCTCCCCGGTGTACGTTACCACATCGTTCGCGGTACGCTTGATACCGCAGGTGTAGCAAACCGCACACAGCGTCGTTCTAAGTACGGTGCTAAACGTCCTAAGGCTAAGAAGTAAATGACCGGAGATGGTCAGTCAGGCCGAAAAAACAAGAAATTAAAAATCGTTTTGCTGGAGAGAAGCGTTAGAAAGGTTGAGTAAATGCTCGCGTGAGAGCATTGAAGAACAAGTAAGAACAGCCCCCAAGCAGAATTTAATCATTCAAAAACAAAATGAGAAAAGCAAAACCAAAGAAGCGTGTGATCCTGCCGGATCCCGTGTTTAACGACCAGAAGGTGTCTAAGTTTGTGAACCACCTGATGTATGACGGTAAGAAAACCAAGTCGTATGAGATTTTCTACAACGCACTGGAGACAGTGAAGACAAAGATGCAGAACGAGGAGAAGTCTGCCCTTGAGATTTGGAAGCAGGCCCTTGACAACATCACACCTCAGGTGGAGGTAAAGAGCCGCCGTATCGGTGGTGCCACATTCCAGGTTCCGACGGAGATCCGTCCTGACCGCAAGGAGAGTGTGTCTATGAAGAATATGATCTCGTTCGCCCGCAAGCGTAGTGGTAAGTCAATGTCTGACAAACTTGCTGCTGAGATTATGGATGCCTACAACAACCAGGGTGGTGCCTTCAAGCGTAAGGAGGATATGCACCGTATGGCAGAGGCTAACCGCGCATTTGCCCACTTCAGATTCTAAGATAGGTGTTATAAGGTAAGGACGTTTTTAAAGGATAAACAAGACAATGGCAAATCGCGATTTACATTTGACGAGAAACATCGGTATCATGGCTCACATCGATGCTGGTAAGACTACCACTTCTGAGCGTATCCTGTTCTATACAGGTAAGACGCACAAGATTGGTGAGGTGCATGATGGTGCTGCTACGATGGACTGGATGGCTCAGGAACAGGAGCGTGGTATCACTATTACTTCTGCTGCTACGACCTGTAACTGGACATGGAACAACAAAACTTTCAAGATTAACCTGATTGATACTCCGGGACACGTGGACTTTACCGCAGAGGTAGAGCGTTCACTGCGTGTACTTGATGGAGCTGTTGCAACTTATTCTGCAGCTGACGGTGTACAGCCACAGTCTGAAACCGTTTGGCGTCAGGCAGATAAGTATAATGTGCCCCGTATCGGTTATGTTAATAAGATGGACCGCTCTGGTGCAGACTTCTTTGAGACTGTTCAGCAGATGCGCGACATCCTCGGTGCTAATCCTGTTGTGATTCAGGTTCCCATTGGTGCAGAGGAGAACTTCAAGGGTCTGGTTGACCTGATCAAGATGAAGGCCATCCTGTGGCACGATGAGACCATGGGTGCAGAATACGATGTTGAGGAAATCCCTGCTGACCTTCAGGCTGAGTGCGACGAGTGGCGTAACAAACTGCTCGAGGCTGCTGCAGAGTATGATGAGGCTCTGATGGAGAAGTACTTCGACGATCCCGACTCTATCACAGAGGATGAGATTATCGCCGCTATCCGCAAGGGTACCATCTCTATGCAGTGCACACCGATGCTGCTCGGTTCTTCTTATAAGAATAAGGGTGTACAGCCGTTGCTCGACTACGTATGTGCATTCCTGCCTGCTCCTGTAGACATCGATGTGATTAAGGGTACTAACCCCAACACAGAGGAAGAAGAGGATCGCGAACCCTCTGAAGAGGCTCCTACCTCAGCTTTGGCATTCAAGATCGCTACCGACCCGTATATGGGACGTCTGGTGTTCTTCCGTGTCTACTCTGGTAAGATTACTGCCGGAAGTTATGTTTACAATCCCCGCTCTGGCAAGAAGGAGCGTATCAGCCGTCTGTTCCAGATGAACTCTAACAAGGAGATTCCTATGGAGTCGATCGATGCTGGTGATATCGGCGCAGGTGTAGGTTTCAAGGATATCCGTACTGGTGATACCCTCTGTGCAGAGGATGCTCCTATCGTACTGGAGTCAATGACCTTCCCCGACACTGTGATTTCTATTGCCGTAGAGCCGAAGTCTCAGGCTGACGTTGCCAAGCTTGACAACGGTCTTGCTAAGTTGGCTGAGGAAGATCCTACATTCACCGTTCGTACCGACGAGCAGAGTGGTCAGACCATTATCTCCGGTATGGGTGAGCTCCACCTCGATATTATTATCGACCGTCTGAAGCGTGAGTTCAAGGTAGAGTGTAATCAGGGTAAGCCCCAGGTTAACTATAAGGAGGCTATCACGAAGACCGTTATGGGCTATCGTGAGGTTTACAAGAAGCAGTCTGGTGGTCGCGGTAAGTTCGCTGATATCATCGTAAACGTAGGTCCTGTTGATGAGGATTACGATATCAAGGAGAACGGACCTCTGCAGTTCATCAATGAGGTGAAGGGTGGTAACATCCCCAAGGAGTTCATCCCTGCTATCCAGAAGGGATTCGAGGGTGCACTTAAGAATGGTATTCTTGGTGGCTATCCTATGGATTCTCTGAAGGTGACTGTAGTCGACGGTTCATTCCACCCGGTAGACTCTGACCAGCTCTCATTCGAGATTGCTGCCCAGATGGCTTACAAGGCTGTATGTGCTCAGGCTAAGCCCGTACTGATGGAGCCCATCATGAAGCTCGAGGTGGTAACACCTGAGGAGAACATGGGTGACGTGATCGGTGACCTGAACAAGCGCCGTGGTCAGGTGGAAGGTATGGAAGAGGCTCGCAGTGGCGCTCGTGTCGTTAAGGCTCAGGTTCCCCTGTCAGAGATGTTCGGTTATGTAACCGCCCTGCGTACCATCACTTCTGGTCGTGCTACCAGCTCAATGGAGTATGATCACCACGCTCCTCTCTCAAGTGCACTGGCTAAGGCCGTGCTCGAGGAGGTTAAGGGCCGTGCCGACTTGGTATAAACAAGCAAATCCGGAGTGCCGCTGAGCAAATGACTCTTTAGCGGCCTCCTTATATAATAATTAAATATCAAAATTACAGACATGAGTCAGAAAATTCGTATTAAGCTGAAGAGCTACGACCACAAATTGGTTGACAAGTCAGCAGAGAAAATCGTGAAGGCTGTCAAGGCCACAGGTGCTATCATCAGCGGTCCTATCCCCCTTCCCACACACAAGCGTATTTACACCGTGAACCGTTCTACCTTCGTTAACAAGAAGGCACGTGAGCAGTTCCAGCTGTCAGACTACAAGCGTCTGATTGATATCTACAGCTCAACAGCCAAGACTGTTGACGCTCTGATGAAGCTCGAGCTTCCTAGCGGTGTTGAAGTAGAGATCAAGGTATAGTAATATCATTCTCTTACAATAAGGATATGGCGTGAGTTCAACTGAATTCACGCCATCTTTGTCATTACTCTGTTTGTCAATTTAACCTTTTGTCAGATTCTTGCTGAATAATTTGGAGAATTATTATTTTATGCTTACCTTTGTGGCGATATAGGATGCCAATAACATTACTAAAACATAAATACATGATGAAAAGGTTTATTATCGCCGTAGCTATTGCCTTCGTGAGTATGGCAAGTATGGCACAGAACTTTAGAGCGAACATGGATCCGAGTGTGAAACCTGGTGATGACTTCTGGCAGTATGCCGTTGGCTCGTGGCTGAAGAACAACCCGATTGACAAGGAGTACCCGATGAATGGTGCTTTTGTTGATCTGATGAAACAGAACGAAGTGCGCATCAATGCGCTGATCATGAAGTATGCCAATGAAAAGAACCTGCCACAGGGCAGCGACGGGCAGAAGATCGGTGCGCTCTATCGTCTCTACATGGACAGCGTGGCGCGCAACAAGATGGGCTATGAGCCGATCCTGCCTTACCTGAAGCAGGTACGTGCCATCAAAACCCGCGAAGAGGCCCTGAAGCTGATGGCAGACTTAGATGCTAAGGGCTTTAACACAGCACCTTACGGTATCAGCCTGAGTCTGAACCCGTTCAACTCATCGGAGTATATGATGAGCGCTGGCCATGGGGGTGCCACTATGGCTCAGGAATATTATGCCAATCCCAACGAGCAGCAGAAGGCCGAAGTTGCCGCTAAACAGAGTCTGTATAAGGATTTCCTGAAGATGGTGGGCAACAGCGATGCCGATGCCGAGCGCATGATGCAGGCCACATGGGCCATCGAGCACAGAATTGGTGTCAAGACGCTGAACCAGGTGGATAGGCGCGACCCGATGAAGACCAACCACATTATGCCGTGGAAGCAGTTGTTGCAGGATTTCAAGGGCATCGACTGGGTGGGCTATCGCGACGCCCTCAACTATCCGAAAGATATCGACCAGGTGAACGTGAGTGAGCTGGAGCCACTGCATGAGGTGGAGAAGCTGCTGGCCGAAACAAGTGTCGAGGACTTGAAGGCCTATATGGAACTGTGTGTCGTCAAAGCCTACAGTGAATACCTGAGTGATGACTTCACTGATCGTCAATTTGAGTACTCAAAGGCCGTCAATGGCATACAGGAACAGAAACCCCGCTGGAAGCGTGCCGTCGCCGAAATCGATGATAATCTGGAGGAGACTATTGGAAAACTCTATGTGGCAGAATATTTCCCCGAAACCAGCAAACAGCGTGCCTATCGTATGGTGAAAGACCTGCAGCAGGCCTTCGAGGATCGTCTGAAGGATAATACCTGGATGAGCGACTCCACCAAGGCCAAGGCCCTGGAGAAGCTGCATGCCATGCATATCAACGTAGGTTATCCCAACAAGTGGGAAGATATGGAGAAGTTCATTGACATCCGCGAGGATCAGAACCTCGTGGAGAACTTCATCCGAATCACACTGGAGTCGCGTGCAGCCTTGATACGTAAGTATTGGCATAAGCCTGTGGATAAGACCATTATGCCATTCTCTCCACAGACGGTAAACGCTTGTTATGTTCCAATGTTCAACAGCATCAACTTCCCCGCTGCCATCCTGCAGCCTCCGTTCTTCGATCCTGAGGCCGACTATGTCTGCAACTACGGTGCCGTTGGAGCCGTCATCGGTCATGAGATGAGCCACGGCTTCGACGATCATGGTTGTCAGTACGATAAGGATGGTAATCTGAAGAACTGGTGGGCTGCTGAAGACAAGGCCAAGTACGATGAGCGCACGAAGGTGCTTGCCGACTGGTTCTCAAAGCAGGAGGCTCTGCCCGGACTCTTTGTCAACGGTCAGAAGACCCTGGGCGAGAACATCGGTGACAACGGCGGACTTCAGGTGGCCTATCGTGCCTTTGAGAACCGCATAAAGCAGGAGCCTCTGAGCACCATCGACGGCTTTACCCCTGCTCAGCGCTTCTATCTGGCCTACGCTCGCCTCTGGGCCAGCAATATTACTCCTGAGTTCCTCGCCAGGGCTGTCAACAGCGATGTACACTCACCACACATTTTCCGTGTGAATGCCGCCCTGCCGATGATTGACAGCTGGTATGACGCCTTCAACATCCAGCCCACCGACAAGATGTTCATCCCAAAGGAGAAAAGAGCATTGGTGTGGTAACATTGTATAACTGTTTTGGAGGGATATCAATAAAGATGAATTATGAAAAAGAAGATCCTTGCAATCTTAGCAATTGCGGTGCTCCTGCTAGGCATGAGTGCCTGCACAGACAGTGCTGACAACCCCGTTAGCCCCAGCCAGCAGGAGCTGGAAGAGAGTCTCGTCGGCCTGTGGTATGAGGAGTTCGACTATGAGGACGTGACTGAGGACGGCAAACCCTTCAATCGTGCCTTGATTGCTGTGGAAACTAAAGCCGACCACACGGGCTATGTCGCATTGGCGGTATTTGATGACACCTTCAACGAGCCGCTCGAGATTTATGGCGGTCCGAAGGATGCACCGTTCACATGGCAGGTGACTGCCGAAGGGCAGGTCATCCTGACTGATCCAGCTACAGGCACGACTTTCTCGCCGGCTCGTACTCGCGGCGATGGGGATCACAACGACTTTGTCGATATTGGTCAGATAAAGATGAAAAGTGGCTCAAATAATATTGCCTTCAGCAATACATCCCATCAAGGTACACTTACCAAGTCTGGAGCGAGTAATAACGGTTTGATTAAGGAATGGATGGCGAAGTCAACCCTCCCGCGAGCCTGTGTCGTCGACAGCATCCCTGTGGAGATTTTCCCCGATTATATGAACTACGTATTCAACTACCCTTCGTTCGATCCTTTCGGCAATCCCTGCACACTCAGCGGTACCATCACGGTCGACAAAACGCTGATAAAGGACAAAAAGCCCTATAATGGCATTCTGCTCTACAACCACTTCACCATCTATGCCACCACGCAGGCACCTTCGCGTGGAGCCGTCGAGTTCCCGACGGGGGCAGCCTTCACCAACTTCATCGTTGTAGCCCCCGACTACTACGGCTTCGGCATCACTGAGAAAGAGCCGCAGGCCTACTGTATCTCAAGGGCCAACGGCCGCGCCTCGCTCGATGCCTACCTCGCTGCAAAGCGGTTGATAGAAGACCTGAAAGTGAAGAAAGGCGACGACTTCGTTATCGCTGGCTATTCGGAAGGTGGACAGACCACGATGAGCGTGTTGCGCGAAATCTCTGAGCGCCATCCTGAGATCAAGGTGAAACGAGCCTTCGCCGGCGACGGTCCCTACGACATCAACTCGATGTATGACGCCATCACCAAAGGCACTACCGAGATGCCAAGCACCGTCTGCAACGTGCTCTATGCCTTCAACCACTTCTTCCGTCTGGGTTACGATATCCACGACTATCTGAAGGATCCCGTGGCCAAGAACTTCAATAAGTGGTTCCTCAGTAAGGAGAATAAGCGCAGGGCCCTTGACGAGGAGCTAATCAAGACTAAAAAGACGAGTGACATCTGCACAGATGCCGTTCTCAATACCAATAGCGCCCTGTCGCGCAAGTTTAAGGCTGCCTTCAGCCAGGATGCGCTTACTAGCGGCTGGACGCCCCGCCGCGACTTCGATGTGATGCTCTTCCACGACACAAAAGACGACGTCGTGCCAGTGGAGAACTTCTATGCCATGAGCAAGTTCCTCAAGGCCAAAGGCATCAAGACAGAGGAGTTTGTCGGTGACTATAGTGCCGATGCGAAAAAAGATCTAGGCATCACCAACCATGAGGTATCGGCCCTTACCTTCTTCCTTAGGATCATCGAGTGGATGACCGCGAACTATTGACAATAAGAACAATTGTATACAATAATTCAAAAGAATGATATCAAAATCAAGAATTTTATTGCCTTTGGCACTGATAATCGTTGGCCAGAGTATGTTTGCACAGTCATCGGGATTCCAGAAACTCGATGAATGGACATAAAAATGGAAGACTGGACAGCAGACCTATTTCGGTTATCCTGTTAACCAACAGTCGGAGATGCGTGATTTCTACGAATGGTATCTGGCAGCTGGTCTGGAAGTGGTGAACCTGAACAATGCCGGAGACCCCATGACCGACGAGCCTTGGGCCATGTCGTCGCATGTCTTCGAGCGTGAGGTCATCGACTACTTCGCTCCGCTCTACGGCTTCGACAAGAGCGATGTCTGGGGCATCGTGACCGCACCTGAAGCCCAAGCCTATTACGGTGAGTTCCTTCGTGGCGTGCTGAATGCCAAGGGGGGCGTACTGTGGCATTGCTCGCAGGGTAAGGACCGTGCCGGATGGGCATCGGCATTTGTCCTTGCAGCCCTCGGTGCAGAAAGAAAGGTCATCGTGGAGGACTTCGACCTCACCAATCAAAGCTACGCCAGTAAGGTGGATGCGCTGTTGGCTCTGTTGCCCGACAAGGAAGGCAGAGACGAGGCTGAAGCTTTCATCCGCGCCATGATTGGCGTAAGCCGTGAGAACTTCGAGACGACACTCGACCTGATAGACCAGCAGTATGGCTCCATGTCACAGTATATAGAGAACCAGCTCGGCTTCTCGAAGAAAGAGCAGCAGCAGTTAAGGGACAAATACCTGACGAACTAGCATCAATCATGTACGATCAGATCCGGGAAGATAGTCATCTCACGATTTCTGTCCCTGCTCGCGGGCCTCATATCTTATTTTTCTTATTATTGAATTTACCTCTACAATATGGTTTACCGATAAACAACTATTCCGCCACCGAGAAACCCTTTCTCGGGTTACGACTGAAGGGGCTTCAGTCGTAAGGAAAACCGTAAATTCTCTAGAGAATTTTATGGCTTGCTACCTATAGACTCCTGCTTACATCCCTTCAAACCATCAGTCTGCTACTGGCAAACTATAAGAGAAGTGGTTATAAACTCTGGTAGAATGGGGCAGTCGCTGTCTGCTTGGATGAAGGCTGCGATTGAGCGTAGAGTCAAGCTTGTTAGTTAAATTTTGATAAAGCATTGTTCTTTCGATTTTTTTTCATATCTTTGCAACGTGGAAATGTATATGTTATGAAGAATTGGTTTGATAACATCCGAATCTATCATCTGTTGATTGACAGATTCAACGGAGGTTGGCAGACACCGCCAGCCAGTGAGAACGTCTTTTGCGGGGGAAATCTGCAAGGAGTGATTGACAAACTAGACTACATCAAGGACCTGGGCTTTACGGCCATCATGCTCTCGCCTATCTTCAAGTCGGCAAACTATCATGGGTATCATACCCTGAACTTCGAGGACGTGGATCCGCACTTCGGCACTTGGGAGGACTATCAGCTGCTGCTCGACACGGCTCACGACAAGGGACTGAAGATCATCTGCGACTTTGTGCCCAACCACTGCTGGTATCAGGCACCTGTCTTCGCGGAGTCGCTTCTCGCCAATGGCGGCAAGCATCGCGACTGGTTCTTCTATCCGAAAGGGGACAGCGACGAATTCGTGTCGTTCCTGGGCTTCGGCGACCTGCCTAAGTTCAACCTGACAAATCCCGAAGTGGTCAGTTTCATGATTGAGAAAGCCGAGCAGCTTGCCCGCATGGGAGTTGATGCTTTCCGTATCGACCATGCTCTGGGACAGCCACACAGTTTCCTGAAGAGCCTTCGCGACCAACTGCAGGCCATTCGCGGCGATATCGTGGTGTTTGGCGAGGTGTGGGCACAGGGCATCGGACCGCAGCTGGCCAGCCAGCTGTACTTCAAGACAGATGACCGGCTGAACGAATTCCTGGCACAGGAAACCAAGCCTTTCTCTCAAGACGCCTTACAGGCTGACTATGTGGAAACGCTGGACGGCGTGCTTGACTTTGCCTATCGCGACATCCTCTTGGAGGAAGTCCATTCAGGCCGCGGTATCAAGGGCAATCAGACCCTGCGCAGCAAGATAGCCGACCACTTCGCCAAGTATCCTGAAGACTTCAAGCTGGTATTGTTCCTGGATAATCATGATACCGACAGGTTCTTGTTCGACTGTCATGATGATGTGAACTTGCTGCAGGAAGCCATCGACCTGACGATGGAACAGCCGCATCCTTTCTCTTTCCTCTATGGCACGGAGCAGCTGATGACCATCAAGACAACCATCTTCAATGCCGAGCCATACGCTGACCTCAGGGTGCGCAACTGCATGGACTGGTCGAAGCAATACAACGAGCTGAATCTTCATAAATAATATAGCGATGGATTGGGATATATATAAATTAGGTGCAGAGTTAAACTCTTACAACTATCAGGAAGTACAGGATGGTATCATGGCCATTCTGCAGAAAGGCAGCAATGTGGTGCTCGACATGACTGGCTGTAAATACGTATCCAGTATGGGGCTGCGTGTATTGCTCTATTCCAAGAAAGTTGCCATGTCGAAAGAACTGCAGGTTTATCTGGTGGGCGTCAATTCCGAGGTCAAGGACATCATGAGTGTCACGGGCTTCGATAATTTCTTCGATTCTTTCGATACAATGGAGGAATGCATGGAGAAAGTGAAGAATTTGTAATACCTTATATAATAGAGCATAATGCATAGAGTCGATCTGTTTCCCACGCACGAGTACCAAGGACTGAAGTTGCGCCCTGGCAGACCTTATCCCTTTGGGGCTACGGTCTTTGGCAATATGGTCAACTTCTCTGTATATTCCCGCTATGCCACCGACTGCACGCTGGTGCTCTTTCACGACCGTGAAGAGAAGCCGTTTGTCGAGATCCCTTTCTTCAAGGAGTTCCGTCTTGGCAATGTGTTTTCGATGATCATCTTCGATCTGGATTATGAGAACATAGAATATGGCTTCAGGATGGACGGCCCCTATGAGCCGGAAAAAGGCCATTGGTTCGACAAGTCGAAAATCCTGCTCGACCCCTATGCGAAACTCATCGTGGGGCGTGATGTGTGGGGACAGGAACCTAATTGGGACAGCTTGTATCAATACCGTGCCCGAGTGGTGCTCGACGATTTCGACTGGGAGGACGATATGCCGTTGGAGACGCCTATCAACGATCTCATCGTCTATGAGATGCATGTGCGCAACTTTACTTGTGGTGCAGCCTCTGGCGTGAAGCATAAGGGTACGTTTGCCGGCATCATTGAGAAGATACCTTATCTGAAGGAACTTGGCGTCAACTGTGTAGAACTGATGCCTATCCATGAGTTCGACGAGTTTGAAAACCGCCGCGTTTCGCCTGTCGACGGACGCCAGCTGTTTAACCTTTGGGGGTACAGCAATGTGGGATTCTTTGCCCCCAAGGCCGCCTATGCCTCGTCGGGAAGGTTCGGCATGCAGGTGGATGAGCTCAAGAACCTGGTGAAGCGGCTCCATGCCAACGGTATTGAGGTGATGCTCGACGTGGTGTTCAACCATACGGCCGAAGGCAACGAACATGGGCCCTACATCTCCTATCGTGGCATTGACAACAAGACCTATTACATGCTGGATTCCGATGGGCATTACTATAACTTCAGTGGCTGTGGCAATACGCTGAACTGCAACAACCCCAATGTACGCGACATGATTGTGGAAAGCCTGCGCTACTGGGTCACAGACTACCATATCGACGGGTTCCGCTTCGATCTGGCTGCCATCTTGGGACGCGACCAGAACGGCAATCCCATGTCGAATCCACCGCTGCTCGAATCGCTGGCTCACGATCCGATACTCGGTAAGACAAAACTGATAGCCGAAGCCTGGGATGCAGGTGGACTCTATCAGGTGGGCTCATTCCCGTCGTGGGGCCGCTGGGCAGAGTGGAACGGTAAGTTCCGCGACAGTATTCGCCGTTTCCTGAAGAGCGATGCCGCAGTTCTGGGCGACGTGAAAGAGCGTATCATCGGCTCTCCAGACCTCTATGCCTCGCAAGGGCGGGGCATCAAGGCCAGCGTGAATTTCGTCACGGCCCACGATGGTTTCACCCTGATGGATCTGGTGTCGTATAACAGCAAGCACAATGAGGCCAATGGCGAGGACAACCGTGACGGCGAGAACAACAATAACAGTTGGAACTGCGGTTGTGAAGGTGCAAGCGACGATCCCGAAATTAACCGTCTGCGCCACCGGCAGGTGAAGAATGCCGTCTCGATGCTGTTGGTGAGCCAGGGAATACCGATGGTGTTGTCGGGCGACGAGATGGGCAACTCCCAGCAAGGTAACAACAACGCCTACTGTCAGGATAATGAAATTGCCTGGCTCGACTGGAATGACATGGAGAAGAATGCCGACATCTTCCGCTATTTCAAGCAGATGATCAAGTTCCGTCGTCAGCACAAGGTGCTTCGCTACGAGGATCATCTCCGGCATTGTGACTATCGCGGCCTAGGCTATCCCGACTTCTCCTGGCATGGTGTGAAGGCATGGCAGCCAGAATGCGGTTACAATAATCTCACGGTAGCCTTTATGCTGAATGGGCAATATGCCCAGACCGATGGTGTGGCCGACGATTTCATCTATGTGGCCATGAACATGCATTGGGAGATGCACGGCTTTGAACTGCCCCAGTTGCCTCAAGGTATGGAATGGCGCGTTTTCGCCAATACAGGGGTGGAGGCTCCCAACGATATCTTCGAACCTGGCGAGGAACCGCTCATTGACGGCCAGAGTGAAGTGCTTGTAGGCCCTCGCTCCATCATCATTCTGGTGGGAAGATAATCTTGAAATATTAAAAAAATATAAAAGTTGTAGCTTGACAGGGGGAAATTGTTGGCTATATCATTAATAATGTGTACCTTTGCAGCCGCAAAAGTGCGTATTGCGCTGGCTCGAACGCTAACAATACCCTGATAAAGAGCAACTTAGCCTTCAAGAATGAAGCAGTTGAAGTTCCTTTTTTAAGTGGGTTTGTGTGCTTCGCAGTTGCGAGATGACACTTGAAAAAGAAACTTTATATATTAACAACATTATTAATTATTAAACTGAAATGCCAGGATTAATTGGAAGAAAAATCGGAATGACATCCGTTTTCAGTGCCGACGGTAAGAATGTACCGTGCACTGTTATCGAAGCTGGTCCTTGTGTTGTAACTCAGGTTAAGTCTGTTGAGAAGGACGGTTACAAGGCCGTTCAGCTCGCCTTCGGAGAGAAGAAGGAGAAGAACACCACCAAACCGATGATGGGTATCTTCAAGAAGGCCAACACAACACCGAAGGCCCACTTGGCCGAGTTCAAGTTTGACGAGGAAATGAACCTCGGCGACACCGTAACAGTCGACATCTTCGAGGGTGCCGAGTTCGTTGACGTTGTCGGAACATCAAAGGGTAAGGGATTCCAGGGCGTTGTGAAGCGTCATGGTTTCGGCGGTGTAGGCCAGTCTACACACGGTCAGGACGACCGTCTGCGCAAGCCCGGTTCTATCGGTGCCTGTTCTTATCCCGCCAAGGTGTTCAAAGGAATGCGAATGGGCGGCCAGATGGGAGGTGACAGAGTGACAACTCAGAATCTCAAAGTGTTAAAGGTAATACCGGAGCATAACCTGATCCTCGTGAAGGGTAGCTGCGCTGGTTACAATGGTTCAACTGTAATTATCAACAAGTAAGATGGAAGTTAGCGTATTAAATATCAAAGGTCAGGAGACCGGAAGAAAGGTGACTCTGAACGAGGCTATCTTCGGCATTGAACCTAATGACCACGTTGTTTATCTGGATGTAAAGCAGTATCTGGCCAACCAGCGTCAGGGTACGGCAAAATCGAAGGAGAGAAGCGAAATCTCTGGTTCTACTCGCAAACTTGGACGTCAGAAGGGTGGCGGCGGTGCCCGTCATGGTGATATAAACTCACCCCTGCTGCGTGGCGGTGGTCGCGTGTTCGGTCCCACACCCCGTGACTACAGTTTCAAACTGAACAAGAAAGTGAAGGCTCTTGCCCGTAAGTCGGCTCTGACTTACAAGGCTCAGGAGAATGCAATCGTCGTTGTCGAGGACTTCTCTATGGAGGCTCCCAAGACCAAAGAGTTTGTCAGCATCGCAAAGAATCTGAAGGTAGATGGCAAGAAGGCACTCTTTGTTCTCTCAGGCAACAATAATAACATCTATTTGTCGGCTCGCAATCTGCAGGGTACAGAGGTGATGGAAGCATCGACACTCAATACTTACAAGGTGTTGAATGCTGACGTGCTCGTTATCTCTGAGAAATCTCTGGAGACCATCGACGGTATCTTAAACAAGTAAAGGAGATATAAGATATGGCATTTATCATAAAACCCCTGGTCACTGAGAAGATGACCAAGATCACAGACAAGTCTTCAGAGACAAAGACTTATAAGGTGAAGGGCGAGGAGCGTACGAAGAAGGCAGAGACCAAGTACGGCTTTATCGTAAAGCCCGAGGCCAATAAGCTTGAGATTAAGAAGGAAGTCGAGAGCCTGTACAATGTGACAGTAATCGATGTGAACACGTGTCGTTATGCCGGTAAGCGTAGCTCTCGCTACACAAAGGCCGGTCTGATCAAAGGTCAGAAGAACGCGTTCAAGAAGGCAATCGTTACTCTTAAGGAGGGCGATGTAATTGATTTTTATAGCAATATTCAATAAGAAATGGCAGTACGTAAATTAAAGCCCGTAACTCCGGGTCAAAGACACAAGATTATTGGCACGTTCGAGGATATTACTGCATCCGTGCCAGAGAAGT
>JAEEGJ010013245.1_pt1 | contig 20084 bp, 16 predicted proteins | sample 8958761 | NCBI WGS metagenome assembly JAEEGJ01 (sample SAMN16246546, study PRJNA631951) | gut metagenome | biome: gut microbiome; feature: rumen; material: RS-attached | host: Bos | place: Iran: Karaj | collected 2018-10 | reverse complement strand
GCGGCAATGAACGCCCGACCGTCATTGGCCACATGAATCCCGCCACCGGCGGGGTCCGCATGCAGCCGCGCACAACACAAACCTACGACCTCAAGGGCCGCCGCGTAGGCAATAGCAAAAAAGCCAAAGGCGCGTATTATAATAGACGATAGACGAAAGACGATAGACGAAAGGGGCGGCAACGCCGCCAATACTGTCACCCCGGACCTGTTCCGGGGCCTGTTTTTTTGCGATAAGTACTGTGTAAGCTGATGCCCGAACCAGTCCGGCATGACAGCGTGAAGAGGACCTATACGGTCATGGAAATGCTATGGACCCTATCGGTCGTTGCACTCCCTCCAGGGTGACCGAGTGCGATAGGGATTGTCATGCCGGCCATTGTGCCGGCATTCGTGTTATAGGGGACAAGTCGATCCCGGCACAGGGGCCGGGATGACAGCAAGAGTGCTGCATTGTCACCCCGGACTAAGGTCCCTGAGCTACGTCGAAGGGCCGGGGCTAGTTTGCACGGCTCCCATCGCATTGTCTCCCACAGCAAGTCCGGGGTGACAAACGGGCCGCCAAGCCGTTCGTGATACGGATTCTATGCTCCGGCATCCTCCAACCGCTGCACATGGCAGTAAGCTAATTCCTTAGTTTTCTCATCTCTGAGGTGCAGGCTGGAGCCTTCGCAGTAGCGCCAGTACTTGCACTTTTTGCAGTCGCCAATCTTGGCCCAGCTGCGGTCGCGCATCACCTGATAGCGGTTTTGCCACACGTCCCAGAGGTCGTCCTTGTAGATGTTCCCTTGGATGTAGTCGCCGCGCAGGCTCGGGCATGCGGAGATGCTGCCGTCGCAAAGCACGGAACTGACGTTTACACCGGCTCGGCAGAAGAACGGGTAGTTGCGAGCGTCTTTTTCGTAACTGCCGAGGAACCCTTCGCAACCGTAGTTCACGTTGATGACGTTCAGCGATTTGACTTCGCGGATGAAGTCGAACACTTGGCGGAATTCTTGGTTCGTGAACTGGAACAGCGGATTGTCCTTGGCGCGGCCCTTCGGGAACACCGTTGCAATGCGCCAGCGCTTCACGCCGATTTTCAGAAGCAAGTCCAAGATGCGGGGGAGTTCTTTCAAGTTCTCGCGGTTCACGCACGTCATCACGTCGAAGGTGAGGCCTTCGGTGTGGGCAGCCATGTCGATGGCTCGTACGGCGCGTTCAAAGCTATGCGGGTCGCCGCGAAAATGGTTGTGGTTCGCTTCGAGGCCGTCGAGACTGATGGTGAGCGAGCGCAGCCCTGCGTTCAAAAGGCGGGTGTAACGTTCGGGCGTCATGGCAAGTCCGTTCGTGACCATGCCCCAGGGGTAGCCGCGTTTCTTGATTTCCTGGCCGCATTCTTCGAGGTCCGGGCGCATCAAGGGTTCGCCGCCGGTAATCACGACGATAAAGTGCTTGGGGTCGATGTGCGGGGCGAGTTTGTCCAGTACGCCCATGAAGTCTTCGCGAGGCATGTCGGGGATGGCATCCTTCACGCAGTCGCTGCCGCAGTGCAGACAGTGCAGGTTGCAGCGGAGCGTGCATTCCCAGAAAAAGTATGTGAGCGGATGCGCCTTGATTTCGTTGTGGCGGTAAAGGCGATAAGCTTCGAGAGCGAGTTTCTTTTTAAGAGAGAGTTGCATGTTAGGTTTTAGGTAGTAGGGGATAGGTTGTAGGGGCTTGGTTAGTGATTAGTGGTTAGTGATTAGTGGTTTAGGGGATGAAGGTATGGGGTATGGGCATAGCCCAAAGCGAAGCGTGCCCATTGACTATTGACTAATAACTAAAATAAATAATAACGGTTTTCCTCATAATAATTTTTTTCGAATTCCTTTTGGGTGTATTTGGTTTCTTTGCCTTGTTTGTCGGTGCAATTTAGAGTGGTATCGTCTTCATAAGCCCAACAAGAAACACCGTCTTCACAATGATAATATTTCTCGCATTTTGGAGGCGGTTGGTAGGTGCAGTTTTGACCGTTATCGTTCGGATGAAGGCCGTCTTCACAGTAATAGCCAGCAACTCCGTATTCGGGACACCCTATAGTAAGTGAGCATGCTGTAGGCTCGTTGCTAGAAGACGAATTGTCGTTGCATCCACCCCAGAAAAAGGCGGTCAGGGCGAGTGCGATTTTTTCCCAGTGCTTGTACATAATTAGGTGGTAGGGGTGTGGTTAGTGATTAGATAGAATGCTTCTTTTTTCGCCTGAAGCCAATTTTTCGCAGTATCCGTTTTGCGTCGAATATTTAGTATAAAATTCTTCTTTGGTGTAAGAGATGTTTTGGCCTTTTTTATCTGAACAATAGATTTTGCTGTCGCATTCTGGAGTATAGCTACATTCAAATCCGTCATCGCAATCGAAATAATTATAGGTTGTCGTGTTATGACCGCACTCGATGGTGTCGAAAATCATGGTGCTAAGCATACATGTTATTGGTTCTTTGCTTGAACTTGATGGTGACGGGATTGTGCTTGAACTGGATTCTTGAGGAACATCGACTTCGTATTCGCAAAGTGCGCAATCATTTGGCGTCGATGACGAATCATCACAACCGTTCCAAAAGAAGGCGGTCAGGGCGAGTGCGATTTTTTCCCAGTGCTTGTACATAAATAGGTGGTAGGTTTTAGGTAATAGGTTGTAGGTGGTAGGGGTGTGGACCAATGACTAATGACCATTGACTAATAGATTTTGCTGTTGTAGTCTAGGGCTTGGCTGGACATGTGATTGTGTTGTAGGTACAACCTCCGACATTTTTTACAGTGTTTCCATTTTCATCTATGAGCTTATAGTCATGACATTTCCTTGGTCCTTTTGTACAGTTTGCAGCTTTTTCAGAACCCGGAGTAGGGGCAAATATTTGTACATCTTTTGGGACTTTTTCACGTTCCTTAGGAACTTCGCTATATACAGAATGGTCTCGTAGATATTTATTTCCATCGTCGCATGATATAATATCAAAGGATTGTCCTTTGTCATTTAATGCGGTGTCGTTATAGCAGTTTATGAGTGGCTTGACTGCTTCGGTGTTGCTGCTCAAGTTGGTTTCCGCAAAACTGGAACTGGATTCATGATATGATTCGACTTCGGCATGAATGCGTTCGCTTTCAACGTAGTATTTTGAGTTGAATTCGTCTTTGGTGTATGAGATGTATTTGCCTTGATAATCCGTGCAAGAAAAAGAATCACTATAACCATAGTCTTCGCATATTGTTCCGTCTTTGCATTCGTAATAATCTACGGAAATGTAATTTCTATCATTCTCGCGTGTGTCGTAAATTCTTGAATGACGTTTGCACGCTATTTGTTCATTGCTAGAACTTGACGGAAGAGGATTTACGCTGGAACTGCTTTCGGGCATCGCGGGCATCGGGTTACATATATCAGGCGGGCATCCATAGAGATCCGGCCCTTCGACGGAAGATGTTTCATCGCAACTGGCCCAGAATAGGGCCGTTAATGCAAGTGCGATTTTTTTCCAGTGCTTGTACATAATTAGGTTTCAGGTTACAGGTATCAGGGGTTAGGTTCTTTCATTTTTTGACGTAATATTTTAATTCGAATTCCTCTTGGGTGTATTTGAAATTTTCGCCTTGCTTGTTGCTGCAATTCAAATCGCGTTCGCCTTCCATTCTCCGACAAGAGACTCCGTCATTGCAGCTGTATTTATAAGTGCATTTAGAATCAACGCCGTATTCTGGGCACATCGCGTCGAAAATACATGCGGTTTGTTCGATTTTTGAATATTCTATACATTTGTCTATTAGTTTTTTTACAGACGCTTTGAGTGTGTCTAGTTCCTGTTGATAGCGCGGATTCACGATTGTTTCGCCGTCGCAGGTTTGCTTTTTAGCAATGACATTTGTGGATGGAAACAAATAAGTGTTTTCTACGCGGTCAAGACAAATAGAGTCTTTTTCGGCAAGGTTGTTTCCGAGTTCTTTCTTGGCGATGTCTAAAAGTTCTTTTTTATCATTTTCGTATGCTTCAAGAAAGTCATCCGGTGTCGAAAAATCGCTTTTTTGACAAAGTGGAGACGGAGGCGTGGCGCTGCTGCTGGATTCCGGCTTCGAACTTGAACTGGATTGATATTTTTCAGGAAACTTTGCTCTGTGCTCTTCTTTTGTATAGAGAATGTGATTTTCGGAATCGGTTGCTAATGTACTGGCTTCGTAGCTTTCGTTATTTGAACATTTATATACCAATGTTCCTAGATCTACATGTGTACAATGGGATTGGGGTGTTCTATACGCTTTATAATCCACATCAATCCATTCTTTTACATTTGCAATTATTTTTTCTTCGAGGGAATCGAGCTGGTCCAATGTCAGAGTCTGGTTTTCTTCAAGTGCTTTTTTGTACTCGTCGATTTTTCTTTGTATTGCATATAAGTTGCTTTTGGCGTCCTCTTCGTCGAGGCATTTGCCTCCATTGATATAGCTTGGAGTGCAAGTGACGCTTGGATTGCTTGCAAGTTTGTAGGCGTTAGGATTTAAACTACTGGAACTGGACTCCGCAGCGCTGCTGGAACTTGGGACTTTAGCTTCGGATGAGCTGCTTGCAACCGCATCAGAAGAACTGCTTTCGGCTGCGTTTTCGCTAGAGCTTTCGATATTGCTGTCGGAACTTATGCCGGGGTCAACAGCGGGTGGCGTGTCCTGACCGATTGTCGGGAACACGTTGTCGTTTTCGCTCGTGCAACTTGCCCAAAAGAGGGCTGTCGTCGTGAGCAAGAGGTTTTTCCAGTGCTTGCGGATGTTCATAATTAAAGTCGGAAGTAGGAAGTTGTCGGTAGGAAGTGATTTGTGATTAGGCTATAGGTTTTAGGTGGTAGGTGTTTGGTTGTATGTTTAAGTTCTGGCTGTTATTGTCCCAAGCAATCATTGATTTTTTTGTTGAATTTTTCGGTCTCTTCTTTGTAAACCTCATTGTATTTTTCATCGTATTGAGGCTTTTTCTTTGCCTGTTCTTCGTCAAATGCTTTTTGTTCAAGGTATGATTCTGTGGGTATCGTTGTGCCGTCGCTGCATTTGTATTGACTTGGGATAGGTGTGCCCGGGGCTCCATATAATGCAACAAAACTTCTTTCGAGAGAGTCTTGCATGTCTTGAAGGCATTGGGGGACTCCTTTTGACTTAAGGTCGTTTTGGATCATTAATCCGATTTTTTTAGCAATGTCCCTTTGGACTTGTGTGGTTGCATGGGAAATCGCTTGACTTTCTGTGTATTTTTCGCTTCTGTCCTTGTAAAAGTACGAGTTTCCGTCAATCATGCAAGATACTTGACTGCTGGAACTTTCTGCTGCGGAACTAGACGATTCTTCTGGATTGATAACTTGCGTAAACTCGCTGCTGGAACTTGGCGCATTGGCTTCGGATGAGCTACTTGCGACCGCATCAGAAGAACTGCTTTCGGCTGCGTTTTCGCTAGAGCTTTCGATATTGCTATTGGAACTTGTGCCGGGGTCAACAGCGGGTGGCGTGTCCTGACCGATTGTCGGGAACACGTTGTCGTTTTCGCTCGTGCAACTTGCCCAGAAGAGGGCTGTAGTCGTGAGCAGAAGTTTTTTCCAGTGCTTGCGGATGTTCATAATTAAAGTCGGAAGTAGGAAGTTGTCGGTAGGAAGTGATTTGTGATTAGGCTATAGGTTGTAGGTGATAGGGGAGCAGTTGGTGGTTTGTAAATAGTGGTTAGGTATAAATTATATAAATGGAAGTAGAAAATGAATATTTTTCTAATGAATGCGTTCACTTTTTACATAGTATTTTGATTTGAATTCGTCTTCGGTGTAGATAGTCTTGTTGTCCTGTTCATCGCGACAGTCAAAAGTTTTCGTCTTATCGTCGGTTTCCAGGAAGCAAACGACCTTGTCATGGCAATAGTAGGTTTCTGTGCATGAGTAGGGCTTTGTGCATGAAGGGTCGTCGGGGCTCCACATATGATCCAATTCGCAGGCAATCGGTTCTTTGCTATTGCTTGAAGAATCGTCACTACAACCGCCCCAGATCAGGGCGGTCAGTGCAAGTGCGATTTTTTTCCAATGTTTATAGAACATCACTTTTTCTCTGGGCAGTCGATGGTGGGGTGGCAGGCTCCGATTTCGTGTTCGTTTCCATTCTCATCTACGGCGATTCCGTCGATGCAGACTTTGACTGAATCGTATTTGCAGTTCGTCGCCCCGCATCCATTAAAGCCGGCTTGTGGGGCGTTTACTTCAACACCTTCGGGTAATTCTTTTTGCCTTGCAGGATCTTCGTTGTAGAGTCCCGGATTTCTGAGGAATTTTTCTCCTGTTTCACATTCGATGATGTTAAATACCTGGCCTGATTTGTTTTGGGCGGTAGTGTTGTAACATTTGGAGGAAAAACAGCCGTAAGTCGCTACGGCGTGGTCTTTGTCTTCGCTACAGCCCCAAACGAGCGTTAGCGTTGAGAGGAAGAGGAATTTTAAAAATTTGTAGAACATATTTAGTAGCTGTTGGTTAGTGGTTGGTGGTTAGGTATGAATTCTATCATTCACTTTTTGTTGTCTTATCGTCGCTCTTCAGGCATTTTTCAACTCGTTTATTCAAATTCTGAGTTACTTTTTCGTAGGACTCGGCGTATGCCGCATCATATTGAGGCTTTTTCTTTGCCTGTTCTTCGTCAAATGCTTGTTGCTCAAGGTATTCTTTGGTGGGGCGAGTTGTGCCGTCGCTGCATATTTCTTCTGCTGGATAAGATTTTGAATAGGGGGCTCCGTACGCTGCAGCAAAGTTGCGTTCCAGAGCGTTCAGCATGTCGTTAATACATTTTTTGGAGCTTTCGGAGAGGCTGTCGTTTATGATGGAATTGGCGTTTCGAGCGAAATCGGATTTAGCTTGATCGCTAGCAGCTGAACTGGCTCTATCTATAGAGTAACGGTCTGTTCTGTTTAAATAGAAGCGTTTTTGAGAGCTTGGATAGCATGTCACTTCGTCGGAACTGGAGCTTTCTGCTGTGGAGCTGGACGATTCTTCTGGATTGTTTTTGATCGTATAGAGCCTGTTGTATTGCTTGCGAAATTCTTCTTCGCTGTAGGTCTTGCCGTCATCGCAGGAAAATGTTGTTTCGGTGGTCGCTATTACGCCATAATCGAGACATACCGTTTGTAGTTTGACGCCGTTTTCGTCCAAGACTTCTTTGCATGGGTATTCTGGCTCGTAACCCGTTACAGTGTCTCTTTCAACACAGCTCACTCCGTTTTCGCAATGGTAGGTGAACTCGGTTACTCGATTACTCATCTTTGTTTCTTTGTCATCAAGAAAGCATGAAACTTTGTCATAGACTCCGTAGGCGGGCATGACTTGCGTAAGCTCGCTACTGGAGCTTTGCGCTTCACTGCTTAAAGATAAATTTTGGGTCGTTTCGCTGGAGCTTGGTTCTGCAGCGCTAGATTCGGGAGTTACTGAACTGCTAGAAATGTCAGGCGGCACACCGTAAAGGGGTGGTTCCGTGACTGTTGTGTTGTTGCAGCTTGCCCAAAAAAATGCGGTCAACGCAAGTGATATCTTTTTCCAGTGTTTGTAGAACATAGTTAGGTGCTAGGTTGTATGTGGTTTGTTTAATTTATAAAATATATAATTTAATTCATTTAGTTTCAACAGGTTCGTTTTTTTGCAATTTCCTAAAAAATAAGTTCTATTTTGGGGGACAGTCGATTGTCGGTGCGCAGTATTCTTCGTTTGTGCATTCTGTGATGATGCATGTGTCCGGGCCTATTTTGCAGTTCTTGGCATATTTCTCGCTGGGGTTCGGAAATCCGTAATTGATACCTTCGGGAACGTCTATTTTTTCTTTGGCGCATATTGAGAACGGGGCTTTCTCTTTTGTCCATTTTTTCCCGTCTTCGCATTCGATGATGCCTATGTCGATGCCGTCTTTGTTTGTGATGGAGGTACTGTAGCAGTTGTATGCTGTCGTATCTTCGGCTTTAGGCTTGTTTGGACATTGTATTGTCGGATTGCAGCCGCCTGCGTTTCTGGTATTCCCTTGCTCATCCTTAATAGGGATGTCATGGCAGATGGTTTCATTTCTGCAATTGGAGGCTTTTGCGCTTCCTGGTGTGGGAAACTCCGTCTTTACATCTTCGGGAATTTTGGAAAACAAATTTGGGAAAAGACGGTAAATAGTGGGGTCTCTTAAATATTTGTTTCCGTCGGAACATTCTATGATTTCTACAGCTCTGCTTTCGTTGCTTTGGATAGATTCATTGTAGCAGAGTATTTGTGCGGAATCTATGGAATTTTTAGAAATTGGTTCTGCCGAGCTGGAATCGGGAGTTACAGCTGAGCTGGATTCGGGAGTTGTTGAACTGCTGGAAATGTCGGGAGGCACTCCGTACATGGGAGGTTCCGTGGTCGTCGCGTTGTTGCAGCTGGCCCAAAAAAATGCGGTCAATGCAAGCGATATCTTTTTCCAGTGTTTGTAAAACATTTTTTTACTCCTCCAAACAATTAACACAACCTTTACTTTAATATTAATATAAATAAAAGGCTTGTATAATTTGTAATCTTTTCTAGTAAAAAATTATCAAACTAATGTCTATTTTTGCAAAAAAATTGACTTTCTAAGAGTCTCTGTATTATATAGCGTCATTATGGCGTCAGGAGGATTATTTGATACCCTGTGTTTAGCAAGGGGCAAATGAGGCCGTAAGCTAGTTATTTTTACATTACTATTTTCCGTTGCCTGATTTAAAGTATTAATTTTTTACCATTATTATATAGGAATATCTCATGAAAAAGAACCAAGGTTTCTTCTCTTTCTATGGCCTCGCGTTTTCACAGGTGGCTATTTCTACGATAATTTTTGGGACGATGGAACTGGTTTTTAACCGTATGGGGTTCTCGGCGACCGGGTCTTGGCAATTTTACGTGTTGCATTTGCTTCTTTTGTTGCCCTGCGTTTTGCTTTTGACCCCGGCGGGTTATTTTTCGGACAAATATCCCAAGGAACGGATTTTATTATATACGACGCTTTTGTCTATTCCGGTGCTTGGGCTTTTCTGTTTTGGCGTCTTTGAAAAAAGCGTTCCGCTGGTGCTTATTTCGGTGGGGCTTTTCTTTGTTTTGCAGGCGTTCCAGTCTCCGGCACGTGGCGGCTACCTCAAGGAACTGATGGGCGTGAGGAATCTCGCGTACGGTACGGGTATCCTCATGATTGTGAGCTTTGGCGCGTTTGTGGTGACGTTGCTTGGGCTTGCGTTTGCGAGTTATCATGGGGCGTGGTTGCCGGTGGTTGCCGCTATTTGCGTGTTGCAGTTGCTGGGAATCGCTTTTGCGACTAGGCTTCCGGCCATTGGTTGTTTTGACAAGGATATGAAGTTCCCGTGGGAGCGCTACTGGAACTTGCTCTTTGCTCGCCGCAAGTTCTCGAAGGCGTGGAGTAATCGTGGTATCCGCCAGTCCATCATCGGGCTTTCGATGTTCTGGGTGTTGATATTCCTCATGCTCTTTGTGATTCAGGACCAGTTCAGTTCGGGGTCGCTTTTTGGCGTGGATGCTCTTGTCAATTACGCTATTTTGGGGGCTGCGATTGGTTTGATTGGCGGCTTTGCGTTTGCAATGCGCATGTCGAACAATTTTATCGAGACGGGTCTTGTGCCGATGGGGACGGCGGGTTCTGCGGTTTTGATTTTCTTGATTCCGTTTATCCCGAGGCCGTACAACGCGATTGCCTTTACTCTGCTCGGCTTTTGCGCGGGCATGTACATGCTCCCGATGTTTGCGCTACTGTTGTACAATTCAAAGCCGAGGTCCGCAGGCCATGTGCTTGCGGTGAACAATGCGGTGCAGAACATTTGCGTGATTGCGTTTGACGTGCTTGCGATTTTGTCGATGCGTTTGCTCGGACTCGACCGCATGGACCTTTTCTTTTTGCTGGGCGTTTTCTGCACGGGGGCGACGATTTGGGCGTTGTGGATTATGCCGCAGTCCTTGCTCCGTCAACTGCTCCGCACGACGCTTTCGCTTCATTACAAGTTTATCGTAAACGGTCTCAAGAATTTGCCGTGGGAAGGTCCTGTATTCTTGGTCAGTAACCATATTTCTTACATCGACTGGGCGCTTATCCAGATGGCAAGCCCGCGTCCGCTCCGCTTTGTGCTGAGCCGTCGTTCGTACGAAAAATGGTACGTGCGTCTGATTCTTTCGCAGATGAACGTGATTGACTTGGATTTAGCTCACCCCGAAAAGGCGATGGCGGAGGCTCATGAATCGCTGTTGCGTGGCGAGGCTGTTGTGGTGTTCCCCGAGAATGCTCTTTCGCCGACGGGCAATGTGACCCGTTTCCGCATGGATTACAGTTCAGCCATCAAGGATGTGCCGAACCTCGTGCAGTTGCCGCTTTATGTGCAAGGCTTGTGGGGGAGTTCTTATTCCATGGCGAGTGCCGGATACCAGGACACGGTGCACAGCGGGGGACGTATTGTCTCGGTTGCGTTCGGAAAGCCAATGCCGATCGATTGTGGCCATGTGCAGATGATGCGTTCTATTCAGGAACTCTCGATTACGGCGTGGGAAGCTTACATCCGCAGGTTGCGTCCGGTGGCGAACAGCTGGATTCGAGCGGCAAAGCGTCGGAAGAGTTCGCCGGTGGTGTTCAGCCCGGACGGCAAGCATTTTTCGGGCTATTCGCTTGCGACTGCGGCTCTTACGTTTGCGAATATTTTTGATAAACTCCTTGGCAAGGAAGAAAAGTGCGTGGGCATCTTGATTCCGCCGTCAGGCCCTGGAATTTTTACGAACTTGGCCATGCTCATCAAGGCGAAAACGGTTTGCAACTTGAATTATTCCAGCACGCCGGAGACGATGGATTACTGCTGCAAGGTGGCGGGGGTCAAAACGATTGTGACCGCCCATGCGTTTGTAGATAAGCTAAAACAGAAAGGTGTTGACCTTGATGGAAAGCTCCTCTGCAATTACAAAGTTTATTACATGGAAGATTTGGGCAAGCAGTACGTGAAAAAGCCTACGCTTATACTGAACTTCTTGCGTGTGATGCTTTTGCCGGTCTGGTATCTCGAAGCCCGGTTCTTCAAGAAGGTGAGCATTGACGATGTGGCGACGATTATTTTCAGTTCCGGTTCCGAAGGGACGCCGAAGGGAGTTGAACTCACGCATTTCAACTTGATGGGCAACATCAAACAGTGCGCAAGCGTGATAAACGTTGGGCCCGAAGATGTGTTCCTTGGGCTTTTGCCGATGTTCCATGCGTTCGGTTTTTCGATTACGACGATGCTTTGCATGGTGGAAGGCATTCCTGTGGCGACATGCCCCGACCCGACCGATATCCGCTTGATTGGTCGCATGGCGGCGGAATTCAAGGTGACGATTATGGTCGCGACGGGGACGTTCCTGCGTATGTGGGGCACGAGCCGCTATATCCATCCGTTGATGTTCGAACATGTGCGTTGCATTTTTGCGGGTGCCGAAAAAATTCGCGAAGACATTCGCAATTTGTATAGAACGAAGTTCAAGCTTGAAATTTTCGAAGGCTTCGGTTGTACTGAAACGACTCCAGTCGCGTCTGTCAATACGAAGGACTTCTTGCTTGACGATTTCAAGACGGTCGTGGTGGGCAACAAGCCGGGGACGGTGGGCGTGCCGATGCCGGGTTGCCAGTTCCGCATCGTGGATCCTGAAACGATGGAAGAACTCCCGCTGGGGACGGATGGCCTGATTCTGATTGGCGGTGCGCAAATCATGAAGGGGTATTTGAACGACCCCGAACGCACGGCGAACGCGATTGCCTTGATTGATGGCCGCCGTTGGTACAAGACGGGCGACAAGGGCCATATCGACGAAGACGGGTTCTTGACGATTGTCGATCGCTACAGCCGTTTTGCAAAGCTCGGTGGCGAAATGGTGAGCCTCGGTGCCGTCGATTTCAAGATTTCGGAAAGCCCTTTGTTCGAAGAAATCGACCATATTGCAGTGCCCGTTCCCGACGGAACGAAGGGCGAAAAGATTGTGCTCCTTTATTCGGGCGACAAGACCGAAGACGAAATCAAGACGATGCTTCGCCAAATTGGACTCCCGCCTTTGATGGTTCCCGGCGCTGTTCTCAAGTTGGATGAACTCCCGAAACTCGGTTCGGGCAAATTTGACGTACAAACTGGCAAAAAAATTGCGAGAGAGCGCCTTGGGATAAGTGCATAATGTTATATTTAATGCACTATGAAAAAAGATACGCTAGGAAGGGTCGAGGTAAAGCAGAAGTCTTTGCGTCAGACTTTTATTGAATGGAAGGATTCTCTTCACTGGGATAAGCCTCAGAATATTATGTTGGTGGTGACAGCCGTTGTGCTCGTTTCCGCTTTTGTCATCTTTAATAATCTTTCGGTTTCCTATGCTCGCCATTGGGATATCGAGTGGGGTTATTATTCCATCCTCCTCACGTTTTTGCTGCTTGTGGCGGGAGTCGTTGTCAATATCCCGTTTGTCGCAAAACATATTCGAGGGTTCTTGCCTAGCGGAAAAGGTTTTTGCGGACTCGCTTTGTTGCTTATCGTGTTCTCGGCGTTCATCTTCGCGAACATTGGCAATACACACCGCGTCTTGAGTGACGAGACGAGCTGGGAGTCCATGGGACTCCAGATGTATTTCCAGCATACGGGCGGCGTCTGTAACGAGGGCATCTGGACGGATGGCGTTCTCGATTGCAAGACCGAGGTGAACAACTTCAAGGGCAAGGCTCTCGGCTTTGTCTATTCGCTGGTGTTCAATTTCATGGAGCCGAATCGCGATACGGCGCTGCTGGTGAACTATCCGTTCTACATCTTGAGCTTGATTGCGTTCTTCCTTGCGCTTTGCAAGTGGTTCAAGAGCGACAAGCTTGCGCTTGCGGCGACGGCGTTCTTGGGCGGCATGCCGATTTACCTGTTGCAGTCTAGGTCCGCTTCGACGGAAGTCCTTTACATCCTTTTGCTTGCAGTGCTCATGGCGTGGTATGCTTTTGTTCCGACGAACAAGGTCACGTGGAAGCATTTCCTTTTGACGGTGCCGCTGCTCGGATTTTTTGCACAGACTCGCCAGGAGACTGTGTTTGCGTTTATCCCGTTCGCGCTTTACTATTACCGTTACTTTCTTGAAAAGTCGTACCGCTTGCCCGCGTTTGTCGCATCCGTGATTGCGGTGAGCTGGCCATCCATCAATACGATGGCGGCGTATCGCGGTTATGATTTCCAAGGCGGAACGCATGCGGCACATTCGTTGGAGAACTTCTGGTTCAACCTCAAGACGAACATCGAAGTCATGATGAACCTCAAACAGGACTCGGCTTTTGGCGGCATCATGGAAAATCCGTTCTACACGACGTTCACCGTGATTTTGCTTTTGGCGACGGCGTGGCTCCTGTTCCGCATGATTTACTCTCGCCGCTACGTTCGCGGGTTTATCTTGGGCATCACGTTCTGCTTGCAGATTTTCGTGATTCTCTTGAACGTGTCGGGTACGTTTACGATTGACATCAACCAGCGTTATGTGCTGGTCGCACTTCCTTTGTTTGCTCTCTTGATGGCGCTTGGCCTTTACGATGCTCTCCTTTTCACGACGAAAATGAAGGACGATGCCGCCGCGAAGATTGTCATGGGTGTGGCGTGCCTGCTTTCGGTCGGGCTGATGCTTTACCATGCTCCAAGCTACAAGGCGAACATGCTCTATTACAAGAACAAACTCCTCACGGAAGAAGATTTCTTGAATACGGAACTCGCAAAGTATCCGAAAAATTCCGTGTTTATTTACGCGAGACCTTGGCAGATGCTTGCCTCGGGCCACACCTCGTTCAGCGAGAGCTCGTTCAAGAACTGGAACACCGAGACGTTTGTAGAATGGATGCAAAAGTCCGATGGTAACATTTATCTTGTCCGTGGTCAGGACGGCTATGGAACGGTCAACCGTGCAAGCCGCGTGGTGGGCTTCAAAACGACCGACCAGATTGATGATATTCTCAGCAATTACAAGAACGAACGCGTGTTGATGAACGCTCGCGATTTCGGATACGGGCTTGCCATTTACAAGATTATTTCGAAGAAGGGTGTTTCGCATTACGCTCAGAATTTCATGGTGTCTGAGGAATCGAACGGGATGATTGTCGTGAACAAGCGCTTCCCGGAATCGATTGCGTGCGGTTACAAACTGAACGACAAGGAACAGGCCGAAATGCTTGTGTCGAATAATGCGGATACATTGCTTTTGGATTCCGCAAAGATCCGTGCGGGTATGAACCGCGTCGTGTTGAGTTGCTACATGCCGGACGAAGATACGCTCGTGACGTACAAGGATTTCTTCATAGAAGGCGATAACGTGGCCCTTCTTTCAAACCTCAAGATGGAAAAATTCTTCCAGGAATGGGGCGAACCGCAAAAGAATACGTCAGTCGATCATAACAAGCTCACATTGGACGGCGAACCGTTCCGTTATGGTATCGGAAGCCACGCGAATTCTGGAATTGAATATTCGCTTGCACGCAACTTCGATTGGCTGAATGTGGTTGTCGGGCTTGACGATGAAAGTGCTTGCGGCGACGGTGCCTATTTTGCCGTCGAAGCGGATGGCCGTGAAATATACCGTTCCAAGAAACTTTATACGACAGACAAGGAACGTTTAAGGTTGAATATCAAGGGCGCGCGCTCCATCAATTTACGAGTGTTGATGGGCGATAATAAAGACTGTGACCATGGTGACTGGGCCGATGCCTGGTTAGAGGCTGAAAAATGAAAGTCCTTGTAGCTCCACTGGATTGGGGGCTGGGACATGCAACGCGTTGCGTGCCCGTTATCCGCGAGTTCTTGCGGGCGGGTGCCGAAGTGGAACTCGCTGTCGTGAAGGCGAATGCGAGTTTCTATCGCGAGTTGTTCCCGGATCTCCGCCAGCGAATTGCCCCGAGCTACAATATAATTTATCCAAAACACGGCTACAATATGGCCTGGTGGCTGCTCAAAAACAGCATGCATCTGAATGCCGTGATGCGTTATGAACATCATTTTGCCGAAGAAATGGTCGCCCGTCACGGTTACGATGTGCTGTTTTCGGACAACCGCTTTGCATTTTATTCCAAAAAAGCTTTTAACATTTACATGACGCACCAGCGGCGGATTGCTTTCCCGCGGGTGTTTGCTGCATTTGAAAGCGTTGGAATTTTGTGGCATGCGAATGTGATGCGAAAATTCAACGAAGTCTGGGTGCCGGACTTGGAATTTTTTCCGGGCTATGCCGGTATTCTTTCGCATTCGGGAGCGACTCCTGGCGAAGATAAGCCTATCCGTTATGTGGGGACGTTGTCACGTTTTTCGGAATGCTCCGCGACTCCGACTCCTTTGAACATTGATGAAGACAACATTGATTTGATGAGCGTCTCTGAATTTATGGCTCGTTCTGCAAGTGCCGAGTGGGATGTGTCTGAAAAGAATGGGCGATACAAGGTTGTTGCAATTGTGTCTGGCGTAGAACCTGCTCGGACGCAGTTTGAAGTCCAGTTGCGGCACGCTCTCATGGAAATTCCAGGCCGACACTTGATGATTCTTGGAAAGCCTTCCGTGGAACGCAAAAGCTGGGTCGAAGGGAATATCGAGTTCCATACGCATTTAGGAAACAATGCGTTTGCGGATGTCGTAAAACGGGCAGATTACGTGGTGAGCCGTGGCGGCTACAGTACCGTGATGGACATGGTGGAACTTGGGGCTAAATGTATTTTTGTGCCGACTCCGGGACAGTTTGAACAAATTGTCCTTGCACATGATTTGTCGAAAGCGGGTGTCGCCGTTGATATTCCGGCAGATAAACTCTCTGCCGAGACGCTTACTAAGGCTTTTGATTCTTGTGTCAGAATGCCCAAAATCGAAACACGAAATTTACTCCGTTTTGCAGTTGAAAAAGTTGTTCAAAAAATTGAAGAGAAATGAATATGAACCAGTTTGTTCTTGCTTTCCCGCTCTCTGTTGCTGTCGATGAACCGTTTGCAATTACTGAAAACGTTCGCGTCCTTGCCGATACAAAAACGTTGATGATTCCCGGTTGCAGTGTGCAGTTCAATGTTGTCCGTCAAGAAGCTTCTGCGGACCTTTTGGGTATTTTCAGGGAACATTGCGATTTGACCGAAGACGAAGAAAAAGCGATATTTGCTCATCGGTCGCTCTTGTTCTTGCTGGGTAACGTAAAGAATCTGGAAGACGTTCGCATGGTGAATGTCGCTATTTCTAAAATGTTTGAAGCCAAGGCTCTTGGCGTTTATATGCAACAGTCCGGTACGTCTTGGACACCCGACGCATTTTACGATTTGCTGGGGGCTGGTGAGTATCCGATGGACCCGTGGATTGACATCATCAATTCGGGGGAGACGCTCTATTCGCTTGGACTTGCGACGTTTGCTTTGCCGGACTTGTGCATCTCGACTTCAATCGAGGACCCGGAAGAAGCTTTGCTGATGGTCGCCGATAGCTTGTTTGGCGATGGAATCCCGGCAAAGTCGGGGAGTATCGTTGATTTTGGGGATGGCGAAAGTTACGTACTCCGCCAGGAAACTAAAACTTTTTTTGCAAAAGAGGACCCCGAATTTAACAAACAAGGCGTTCTGAGAATCGTGAAAAAGTGAATAGGTTTTTAGGTAATAGGGGTTCGGTTTTAGGAGTTTGTAATTAGGGTTTAAGGCACTTCGACAAAGCTATCGTCTGAATATTTGATATCGGTACAGTCATCCTGGAGCCTGTCATCCTCGAAGCCGTCATTCTCGACCGAAGGGAGGGAAACCATTATTTCTTGTTTTACACTTGCGGAGGGGAACCATTATTTCTTGGATTGCATTTGGCGATAGGATCCATAATTTTCTGAATAGCGCTTGCGTAGAAAAACATTATATTATAATCTGTAACCTATCACCTAAAACCTATAACCTACTTATGGCTAATGTTTTAAAGTTTGAATGCATTGATAATGCTCGACAGCTCGGCGGGATTCCGGCGGGTGGTTCTCGTGTCAAGCACAATTTGCTTTTCCGCAGTGGCAACTTGTCTAAGGCGACAGAACATGATTTGCACCGCCTGCGTGACGATTTTGGCGTGCGCTTAGTGATTGACCTGCGCTCAGACTTTGAGTACATGCAAAAGCCGGACAAGCTCCTTGATGGAATGGATTCGGCGTTGATTCCCATTTTGGACGAATCCATGCATGGCGATGCGTTTAACAAGGACCAGGTTGTGCCTGCAACGGGTGTCGATTTTATGGAATTTCTTTTTGGCATTGCCCGCCATCCGATTGCAGGAACACTGAAGGATAAACTCTACAATTATTTTGCAGATAGCGATTATGCGAGCAAGCAGTATGCAAAGGTCTTTGAGACTATTCTTGCGCAAAAAGGCGCTCCTGTGCTGTGGCACTGTACTTCGGGCAAGGATCGCTGCGGCTTTTGCTCGGCGTTGATGCTCGCCGCTCTCGGTGCCGATGACAGCGCTATTCTAGACGATTATACGGAATCCGAAAATTCGTACCGCAAGCCGCTTGAAGCGATGACCGCCAAAGGTCGTGCATCGGGAATGACGGATGAGCAACTCGATATTTTGCATTTCTTGGTGAGCGTCAAACGCGAGTATCTCGAAATCCCGCTCAATCGTATCAATGCGGAATACGGTTCGCTATTGAACTTCATCACGCAGCGGATGCATGTGCCTACAGCGACCATTGATGCGTTGCGGGAATACTACTTGGAGTAGTTTTTGCTTCTCGCACGTTGTTCAAATGCGTTTTTATGCGATTGCTAAACATTTCAACCTCGTTTGAGCAAGTGCATGCCTAGTTCGTACCGAAAAAAACTTGTTTTGCTTGATTTTGGGAGACTTGCGATGGCTTTTTCGCAAAAAAGTGTTACTAAAATCTTGAAAAAAGTCTTTTTGGTATCAAAAAATTTAAACAAATTAAGTGAATTTAGGGCTGTTGCGTGATTTTTGAGGTGTTGTGTGTTACCAAAAGCGAAAAAATTGCAAGTTTGGTATCAAAAAATCGGCGGATTTCTGTAAAATGGTGTAGATAAAGTAAAAATTATGATACCAAAATTAAAAAATTGTGCGATTTGGTATCAAAAATTCGCAAAAAAGTGGTTGATGGGCCTTTGCTTTGTGTATTTTAACCCATGTAAATGTAGCCTGGATTGAGTTTGGATGAATCTTTTCAAATTAGCGTTGCCCGCTTTGTGCATCTTTTGCATGGCATGTTCTGATGACATCAGAACTATTGAATTTAGTTGCAATTCATTAGGCGACGAAACCTGGCTCGAAGTCGAAAAAAACGAAACTGTCAAAATTTGCATGGACTCAAAAGTTCTTGCATGGCAAACCTCGCTAAAATCAAAAGCTTTCAATGATTCTTGTTTGCAAGTCCTGGCTCCGACGCTTATTGGGGCCAGTACCATTAGCGTGAAATTTCACGACTCCGGCATTTCGCATAAAATCAATTTAGCAGTCGGTATGAAGTTTCTTGATTTCAAGAACGAAGAAGTGCTTTTAGGATTTGACAAAAAAGATCCTAAAAGGCTCGCATACATAACGGGGTCGTATCTAGTAGATAAATATCCTGTAACAAACTGCGAATTTACGCAACTGATGTGGGACAGTATTCCGACACAGACCTCTTTTCAATCAAAGCCTTTACAAGAAATTCATGCGGGATGGTTGTCCAGAAAAAGAAAAGACTTGCTTAAAGAGAAATGCGATGTCCATGACTCTGCCGCAAATGCGGTATTCTTGTATCAAGCGATGGAATACGCAAACGCACGAAGTATCCGCGAAGGACTTAAACCGTATTATCTTTTTTCAGAATCAAACGAAAAAGAACAACGCATTATATCAAAGGGTAAATATGTTATCGGATATTTTGATTTTACAAATCACGACAAGGAATTTATTCAAGTAACAGTTGATTCGACATCTGATGGTTATAGGCTTCCCTATTATGACGAATGGATGATGTTGGCACGTGGTGGAGACAGAAAAAATGCACCATGGAGTAATTATCCGGCAGATGAAAAACTAAAACATGTACTCAAGTACGCCTTATTCGGTACGAGTAAAGACCTCTACGATTCAAGTCCTGTTGGTCAATTGTTGCCTAACGGCTATGGTTTATATGACATATTTGGCTTAGTTTGGGAGCATGTTCTTTTTGAAGACAGAAATCCATTCAAAATTCTAAAAAACCGTCCATCTTGTTTAAAAGGCGGTGACAACACAGTTTTATTAAATAAAGATGAAAACAATATTTTTCATGCGACAATTCCCGAATGGAAAGATATAGATTACGGGTATTTCAAGTCGAATTACAATGGTGGAGTGGCTGCCGGTTTCCGTCTCATCCGCAACATCGGCAATAATGTTGTGTGGAAAGTAACGGAACCCCCAAAAGTTCGTGTTCCTAGAAATTATGAAATTCAGGAATGGTGAGGTGCTCGCTATCGAATTTTAGGCTTCGCAAAAAAAAGAACCTGGCTTTCACCAGGTTCTTTTGCTTAAATCTCAAAGATCCGTAAGGACAGAGCCCAAGCCTCAGAGTGCCGTGGGCACGACCTCTTACAACTCCGGCTGCTTGCCGGTGAGACGCACGAAGATTTCTTCGTACTTGGCGAGCGTGTTCTTCACGACGTCTGCCGGAATTTCCGGACCCGGATAGGTCTTGCCCCAGTCGAGCGTTTCGAGCCAGTCGCGAACGTACTGCTTGTCGAAACTTTCCTGGTTCTTGCCTACCTGGTACTTGTCTGCCGGCCAGTAACGGCTGGAATCCGGAGTCAGCACTTCGTCGATGAGGATGGTTTCGCCGTCGATTTCACCGAATTCGAACTTGGTGTCGGCGAGGATGATGCCCTTGCTTGCGGCGTAGTCGCGAGCCTTCGTGTAGATGTCCAAAGACATGTCGCGGAGAGTCGTTGCAACCTTTTCGCCAACGATGTCGAAAGTCTGTTCGAAGCTGATGTTTTCGTCGTGGCCAACGTCGGGCTTGGTGCTCGGCGTGTAGAGCGGCTTTTCGAGCTTCTGGCAGAGTTGGAGACCTTCCGGGAGAACGTGACCGCAAA
>JAEEGJ010013242.1_pt1 | contig 20086 bp, 13 predicted proteins | sample 8958761 | NCBI WGS metagenome assembly JAEEGJ01 (sample SAMN16246546, study PRJNA631951) | gut metagenome | biome: gut microbiome; feature: rumen; material: RS-attached | host: Bos | place: Iran: Karaj | collected 2018-10 | reverse complement strand
CTATATTCATAGCAAAAAGCATAATAACAACAGCAATAATATTTAAAGTTCGTCTAAACAATTTAACCATAACAAATTACCTTCCACTTTCTATGACATTACAAACACTAGAAATAGCAGTAGTTTCGCTAATATCATACTATATATAGATAATTTAATTATAGATAATGGCCTAGATATAGTCAACAATTTCTACAGAGCAAAACAAGCCATATTCCGCCGGAAAGACCTGAATATGAGCCAACTATTCCTGTTAAATTGTCTCCTATATTTATATTGAAAATAAATAATATGAAAAATAGAATGCCAACTGAAAATAACAAGGCCAGTGCACCAAGAGAAATTATTAATTCCTTATCCAATCTTCTTTTCATAAATAAGTACCTCCGCTTCTTAACTGTGTATAGTCTAAAACATCCTAGTGTACCTATTTATGGACTCTATTGAATTGTTTTTTGTCGCCACCCTTTTTGGTTAGTTTGTATAAAATTCCATCTAATACTCAAAAAGGCAAAAATAATATGTGCAGCTTTTCCAAATAAATAGTTATATAATTCCGACTATGAAAAATTTGCATTCAAAATATAATGACGAAGTTAATAACAAAGAAGAGCAGACACCTGTACCTAAAAAGTCATTGTTTATGGATATCTATACTTTTGAGGACGGAATCCGTAAAGGGTTGTACTCTGATTCCAAGGGCACAGCGCACTTGATTTTAAATGGGACACTTTATGCTTCTTATAACATTTATATAGACAGACTATGCGTTACCAAATCTGGGTCAGTTGTATCCTTTGAAGGATTGTTGAAATATTACGAGAATGATGAAATCAAGATTCAATATGATTTTAAGGAAGCGCGAATTCGTTCTCAAAAGGTTTATGTAAGTAATAATAGAAGGCAAAAGAATAGAAGAAGATAATTTTAAAAAGTGGCGAGCACTAAATTCAAATGCTCGCCACTTAATACGTTATTTACATGAAATTTAAAAAGCCAATAAATATGGGCTATTGTACGATAATGTCTTTATAAACATCAAATGGTATTCCAGATTGATTAACAACTCGCATAAAAATCGTTGCTTTTCCTGCTTTAAAACCAGTTATCACATATTTTCCTAAACTGTAATCATAATTAACAGATGCTATTTGTGGATGAGTTGAATAAAAATGGGTCACTTCACTATTTATTGCATTTCCAAAAGTCGTAGGCACGAAAAACATCTGATTATTAACTCCTAGAGTGCTTTTCTCTACTCCATCAAAAATCATTCTAAGACCCGAAACTATTATTTGTTTATCCGCATAAACTGTCGCATCGTTTTTTGATGATGCTCTAACAATCGCCACACCTGGGTAAAGGCTACGAACTACTAACTTCCCATTATTAGTAGTTATTTCAGCAATGTCATAGACTTCATCGGAATCAAACACTGACCATTCTAATTCGTCGTCGCAATCAACAGGCTCGACCTGAGCTGCACATTCTATGGTATAGTCAACATTATTAAAAATTATAGGATCATTAGTACCATCAAATAGAGTAATTTTAGTAAATGCAGAATTATCGTCATCACTTGGCGTTTCAATAGGTATAGCTTCCTGGACCATTACACCAATGCCCTCTATTGAAATTCTAGCATTTCCAGCATCTGACGTAAGTGTTACATCAATATAGTTTGTTTCATAAACAGTCATCTCATCCGCTGAATAATTAGTATCCGCTACTTTCCAATCATCATAATTCAATCCACTAATTTGAGATAATTTATCTTCAATAGCCTCCTTGACATCATCTTCTGACATTCCATATGAAATCTCAAATGATAACGCATCTGCCGTAAGTTTTTCTTTATCTTCTGCAATCTTTTCTTCATCTACAGAATCAGAAGATGTTTCGGCGGCAACGGCTGTGACATCTACTATTAAGTCTACTTCAACGTCTCCATATGAAAAAGTAACAACGCCGTTCTGTTTATCCTCCTCATCAGTATCGACTGTTTGGTATTCTCCTAAATTAATACTAATGTTCCAATCATAGTTTAATTCTTCTTTTATTTCGTTGAATTTTTCCTGAATAGCTTCCTCTACTTCACTTGATTCTGCTCTGTTGCTAACAGTCACTGAGAATGCGTCTTTTGTAAATTTTTCCTTATCTTCTGCGAGCTTTGCGTCAATTGTATCTTGATCATCGTCGCCTTGCTGGTTGTCGTCGCCCTGCTGGTTGTCATCTCCCTGCTGGTTGTCGTCACCTTGCTGATTGTCATCTCCCTGCTGGTTGTCATCGCCCTGCTGATTATCATCTCCCTGCTGGTTGTCCTCACCCTGCTGGTTATCATCTCCCTGCTGGTTGTCGTCACCCTGCTGGTTGTCGTCGCCCTGCTGGTTGTCGCCACCTTGCTGGTTATCATCTCCCTGCTGGTTATCGTCGCCCTGCTGATTGTCGTCGCGTGGGTCTGTTACAGTCGAATCATCTCCTAGACCTGTTTCATCATCAGGGTTCTTATTTTCATCATCCACTACACCTGGATTCTTTGTTTCGTCCTCTTTTCCTTCCTCGGTGGTAGTTCCAGGATTATCTGTCTTTCCCTCTTCTGAAGTCTCAGTTGTTGTATTTGTAACTGTTGGTGCAACTACTGCTACTCCAGCTCTTGCGGAATCGTCCGAGTCCTTAGACTGCTCTTTGATTCTTTTAGCGTTCTCAGCTTCTCCTCTTTTCTGCATCTCCTTAGAGAAAATAGCTGCCATCTGCTCTGGGCTCATGCCCTTGCAAGGACCATCTGCACAAGTAAAGAAAATTCGTCCCGTCTTTGGATCTACGATTTTCTCAAGTGCCTTGCCGCCATAAATGTTCTTGATGATGTCTGAAAGTTGAACGTTGGCATTTACATCAAAACCATCCTTTACGTTGTAGCCTGCTGGGAAAAGGTAGAATACTGGGTAACTCTTGTTTGCACCTGACCATGTAGTATTGATATGGCCTGCTTCATCAACCCAGATTACATCCATGTTCCATTGGATAGAACCGTTTGCTATGAATTTCGCACTGAAATCTAATAGCTTTCCTTCTTCTGGCTGGCTAACGCCATCAACAACGATTTGCTCAACAGTTGTTGCCTGAGCTGCCACCCCCTGCTGTGTTGTTAGTGTCTGCGCATAAGCTGTATTTGCGCCCACTGGTCCTGCTGCAAGCGCAATCGCAAGTGCGCATGCATAAAATTGTTTTCTTTTCATTCAGTTTTCCTCCCTTTAAAAGAAACGTAAAAAAATAAGCAATGAGTACCAAATTTCTTTGACTCCTTGCTCCCGCTATGGTTATATAATTACACTATATAATTGTTATGTACAATACCTTTGGCAACAACTTCACATTTTAGGCAAAAGTTACACAATTATTGCTTTGCATGACAAAATTCTTTCAAAATATTTCATTTAAGAAACAATTCCACCAAGCGATTCACTGCAATTCTATTACAAATCACTGATAATAATTTAATATAAAAGAGCGTACTGCCAAAAAGCAATACGCTCTAATTAAATATATTACGTTATTAATGCACTACCTTATACAGCCAAGAAGAACTTGATAAGGAAGAGAATTGAGATTACGTAAGTAAGTGCTGAAACTTCCTTTGCCTTGCCTGTAAACAACTTGATAAGTGTGTATGAAATCATGGCAAGTCCAATACCGTGCCCGATAGACCCAGAAATAGGCATTGCAATAAGCATGATTGTAACAGGTACACAAACTGAAAGATCATCAAAGTTAACCTTCTTAAGACCAGTCATCATAAGCACACCTACATAGATAAGTGCTGATGATGTTGCAGCTGCTGGAATAATTGCTGCTACTGGAGCCAGGAATACGCAGATAAGGAATAACAATCCACATGTAAATGATGTAAGACCTGTACGTCCACCTGCCTCAACACCTGAAGCTGACTCAATGAATGTTGTAACTGTAGATGTACCAGTGCATGAACCTACGATTGTACCAACTGAATCTGAAAGAAGAGCCTCTTTCATGTTTGGCATATTGCCTTCGCGGTCAACCATGCCTGCACGTGAAGCTGTACCTACAAGTGTGCCGATTGTATCAAACATATCGATAACACAGAATGTGATGATAAGTGTAATCACTGTAAACCATCCCATCTGAGCAAGACCATCAAAGTTAAACTTGAAAAGAGTTGTTGATGCCATGTCGCCAAATGCTGGAACAAATCTTGCCTTCTCAAGAGAAGCAAATGGATTGTTGCCAAGAACAGCCGCATCACAAATCCAATAAACTACAGAAGCTGCAAGCATACCAAGGATAACTGCACCCTTTACGCCCTTTGAAGCAAGTACAACGATAACGATAAGACCTATAAACATTGTAATCGCAGAAAGAACCATAATTGGATAAGCATCAGTCATTGTCTCTTTAGCATAGCCTGCTGTAAGTGCTCCAAAGAAATCCTTCATTACAAAGAACTGATTGAAGTTTGAATCAGCAATGTAGACATTTGAACCAAAACCAATGTTAAGGAGCATAAGTCCAATTGCTGGAGAAATACCAAGTCTGATTCCAAGAGGAATAGCATCTACAATCTTCTCACGAATATTTAAAAGTGAAAGTATTAAGAATATAACACCTTCAATGAGGATGATGCAAAGCATTGCCTGGAATGACTGAACATAATCCATTGTTGTAGAAGCTACAAGGTTACCAATAACGATGGCCATGAATGAGTTAAGACCCATACCTGGTGCAAGACAGAATGGCTTATTCGCAAGGAAAGCCATAACAAACATCGCTACTGCTGATGAAATACATGTTGCAAGGAAAACACCATTCCAAAGTTGGTCGCCCCCCTGGCGATAATTAGTAAGAATGTTTGGATTGAGCGCAATGATATACGCCATTGTCATAAATGTTGTGAGACCTGCCAAAACTTCTGTCTTAACAGTTGTGTTATTCTCACTGAGTTTGAAACGTCCTAGCATAGTTTCCTCCCTAATTAAATAATTTGTTGGTTAATAAAATATATAGCAAAGTCGCAAGACCTTGTTATTTGGATAAAACTATTACTCTCCCTTATTATCATTTCCCCTCGTTTTACTCATCAGGTGCTCCCCCAATGGGAAGCCTTTTTGAAGCCTTTACTTTAAGCTGGCTTTGATAAATGCTGCGAAAAGTGGATGTGGCTTGTTTGGACGGCTCTTGAATTCTGGGTGGAACTGAACACCTACGTGGAACTTGTTTGCTGAAACCTCGATTGCCTCAACAACTTCATCGTTAGGTGATGTACCAGAAATAGTAAGTCCCTTTTCTGTCATTAATTCTCTATAAGAGTTATTAAACTCAAATCTGTGTCTATGGCGCTCTGAAATATTCTCAGAATTGTATGCTTCAAAAAGCTTAGTGTCCTTTCTAACTGCACAAGGATAAGCACCAAGTCTCATTGTGCCACCCTTTCTAAGTACAGCCATCTGCTCTTCCATAAGGTCGATTACACAGTTCTTGCTAGTGCTATTAAACTCTCTTGAGTTAGCATCCTTGAGATCACAGACATTGCGAGCAAACTCAATTGCAGCCACCTGCATACCAAGGCAGATTCCAAGGTAAGGAACGTCATTTTCGCGGGCAAACTGGCAAGCAGCAATCTTACCCTCAACACCTCTATCACCAAAACCACCTGGAACAAGAATTCCATCGACACCACCGAGGATGTCCTTTACATTGTCCTTTGTAATTTCTTCTGAGTCAACCCACTCAATTTCAACATGAGCTGAGTTAGCATAGCCACCGTGATAGAGTGCTTCTCTAACTGAGAGATAAGCATCGTGAAGAGCAACATACTTTCCTACGATTGCAATCTTAGTATTTTTCTTGAGGCCTTTGATGTTTTTAACCATCTTCTCCCACTCTTCAATCTTTGGAGTGCGATTTTCGAGACCAAGCTCACGGCAAACAACATCATCTAAACCATACTTGTGCATCATAAGTGGTGCTTCATATAAGCAATCAAGAGTATCGTTTTCGATAACGCAGTCCTTCTTTACGTTACAGAAAAGAGAAATCTTGTCTTTGATAGATTGCTCAAGTGGATGATCAACACGGCAAACAATAATGTTTGGTGCAATACCAAGTGATTGAAGTTCCTTAACAGAGTGCTGTGTTGGCTTTGACTTGTGCTCCTCTGAGCCTGAAAGCCAAGGTACAAGTGTAACATGGATAAATAAGCAATTCTCACGTCCCTTTTCAAGGGAAATCTGACGAATAGCCTCAAGGAATGGCTGAGACTCAATATCACCAGTTGTACCACCAATCTCTGTAATCAAAACATCGCAATCAGAAGTCTCTGCGCCCATGTAGATGAAACGCTTGATTTCTTCTGTAATATGAGGAATAACCTGAACTGTCTGTCCAAGGTACTCACCCTTACGCTCGCGATTGAGAACATTCCAATAAACCTTACCAGATGTAAGATTTGAATATTTGTTAAGGCTCTCATCAATGAAACGTTCATAGTGACCAAGGTCAAGATCTGTCTCTGCACCATCATCAGTAACGAAAACTTCGCCGTGCTGATATGGACTCATTGTACCTGGATCAACATTCATGTATGGATCGAGCTTTTGTGAAGCTACCTTATACCCTCTCATTTTAAGTAGACGTCCTAAAGACGCAGCTGTAATACCTTTTCCTAAACCTGATACTACACCACCTGTAACAAATACGTGCTTTGTCATGTTAATCTCCTTCATATTCTCTAATTATTTCTTTAGCTACCTGAACACGAGAACTTCTCTGGTCCATAGCAGTTTTTTCAATATATTTGTGAGCTTCCTCTTCTGATATGTCTTTGTTGACAATCAAAAGAAGCTTCGCTCTGGATATAAGCTTCATATCCTCAAGCTTTTGCTCTAACTTGGCGCTTTGGGATTTGGCCATGCCTATTCGCCGTTGTGCAACCCTTGCAAGCTTAAGTGCCTGCCAAAACAGCTGCTTGTTGATAGGCTTGGAAACCGTAATAACGCCGTAATCTTCAACGTGTGCTGCGATTTCCTCAAAATACTGAGCCTTTACAAACAAAATAACCTGGCAAATGTTTTTCTCGGCAATGTCGATTGCCAGCGCCTCGGCATTATCCGTGCCAAGTGGTCCGTTTATGATACAAATATCAAAATCATAATCCGACATAAAACGCTTAGTCTCTGGACCGTTGCTAGTAACAACAATGTCTACTATGCCATTTTCTTTGAGAAAGGATTTATAAAAATCAGTTCCTTTATCGTTATCGCAGACAATCAATGCCCTTTCCATAAAATACTCCTTATGAAATACTAAATACTAGCTTTTATTGTCTCGATATAACGTGTTGCTACGTCTGCAAAGTTTGAATTCTTGATAAAATCGCTGTTTTCAGCACATTCGATGGCCTCGTCAATTGTAAGTGGAAGTGTCTGTAAATTAGCAAAACCTGCATCGGTAAGTAATCTAGAATTAACCTCCTGTGCTGGTGGTAACTTTTCTTTGTTTCTGACACCTGCAAGACCAGCCTGAATAACCATGGCACTTGCAAGGTAAGGATTGATACATGAATCTGGCGAACGAAGAATGAAATGATTTCGCTTGCCGTTGATTTCTGGAACTCTAAATAATCTGGAATTGTTTTGCTGAGACCAGGTGATATATTTTGGTGCCTCAGACATACCAAATCTGCTGTAGGAATCCTTGCGGCAGTTTAAGAAAAGAGTGATGTCTCTCATTCTATTTAAAATACCTGCCATGAAGGCTTCTGAAAACTCTCTGTCCTCTTTTAAAAGATTGACATTGCCCTTGTAGTTGGCCATCTTGATGTGAAGACCATTACCTGGCGCATCTGCCATTGGCATTGGATCAAAGGATGCCCACACACCATTTCTTGCAGCAATGTTTTCTACAACGTTTTTGTATGTAACAAGATTGTCTGCTGTTGTAAGAACATCAGCAGCAATAAAGTCGATTTCGTTTTGTCCAGGACCTCTCTCATGGTGAGATGACTGAGGTGAAATACCCATCTCCTCAAGTGTAAGACAAATCTCACGACGAATGTTCTCACCTTTGTCGTTTGGAGCAACATCCAAATATCCACCATTATCAAATGGCTCGTTGGTTGGCTTGCCATTTTCATCTGTCTTGAAAAGATAGAACTCAGACTTAAGACCCATGCGAGTAGAAAAGCCCATTTCCTGACATTCTTTAAGTGTCTCCTTAAGGAAATTTCTGTAATCTGAAATGAATGGTGTACCATCTGCAAGCACAACGTTACAATACATTCTGATAACTCGGCCTGACTGTGGTCGCCATGGAAGGATATGAAGTGTGTCTGGGTCTGGCTTTAGGAATAAATCCTGACTGTTAACATCCTCATATCCTAAAATAAGAAAGGAGTCGAAATTAACGCCTTCTTCGAAGGCTTGCTTCAACTCCTGTGGCATTATAGATATATTTTTCTGGGTGCCGTAGAGGTCGCAAAAAGCGAGACGTATAAATTTAACGTCGTTCTCATTGGCAAAATTAATGATATCGTCAACTGATAACTGAGACATAATTCCTCCCTATAAACAAAAAAAAAGCGTTTTTTTTTATGAGAACCCCGGCTCTCACAAAAAACGTACGCCCTTGTACTTAGAAAGTTTACAACATCGGAAGGTATTTTGTAAAGATAAATTTTAACAGATTTAAGGATTTGTTTATTGTATAATTACTCAAGTCCATTTATAATACGTAAGGTCGTTATACATACATATAATAAGGAAGAAAAGACTTAACTATGGAAAACAAAGAGTTTAAACTCGGCATCGACATCGGCTCTACTACAGTCAAAATAGCCGTTTTAGATGACGAAAACAAAATTTTATTTTCAGATTATCAGAGACATTTTGCTAACATACAGCAAACTCTTACTGATTTATTAACTCAGGCCAAGTCAAAGCTTGGTGAGATAATCGTCCGCCCTATGATTACCGGTTCCGGCGGACTTACTCTTGCAAAGCATCTTGGTGTTGAATTTGTACAGGAGGTTATCGCTGTTTCTACTTCCCTCACACACTATGCTCCTCAGACAGATGTTGCTATCGAGCTTGGTGGCGAGGATGCCAAAATCATTTACTTTGAAAACGGTAATGTTGAGCAGCGTATGAACGGTATCTGTGCCGGTGGTACAGGTTCCTTTATCGATCAAATGGCTTCTTTACTTCAGACAGATGCCCCTGGTCTTAACACATATGCTAAGGATTATAAGGCAATTTATCCTATAGCAGCCCGCTGCGGTGTATTTGCCAAGACAGATATTCAGCCCCTTATTAACGAGGGCGCTTCAAAGGAAGATTTGTCAGCCTCTATTTTCCAGGCTGTTGTAAATCAGACCATCTCTGGTCTTGCCTGCGGTAAGCCAATCAGAGGTCACGTAGCTTTCTTGGGTGGTCCACTTCACTTTTTGGATCAGCTTAGAGAGGCATTTATTCGCACATTAAAGCTTGACGATGAGCATGCAATTTTACTTGATAACTCTCATCTTTTTGCTGCAATCGGCTCAGCTTTAAATTCAAAAGAAGCAAACACCGTTCCAATGGATTCCCTTATCGACAAGCTTGCTGATGGAATCAAAATGGATTTTGAGGTTGCTAGACTTGACCCTCTCTTTGAATCAGAGGAGGAGTTTAGACAGTTCAAGGATAGACATGCAAAGGCAGAGGTTGAAAAGGGAGACTTAGCCAACTACCACGGCAACGTTTACCTTGGTATTGATGCCGGTTCTACCACTACCAAGCTTGCAGTTGTTGGTGATGATGGAAAGCTTCTTTATTCATTCTACTCAAGCAACAACGGTAGTCCACTTGCTACATCTCTTAAGGCATTAAAAGAGATTTACTCTATCATGCCTGAGGATACTCATATTGTGCATTCCTGCTCAACAGGTTACGGTGAGGCGCTTTTAAAGGCTGCCCTTCAGCTTGACGATGGGGAAGTTGAGACAATCGCTCACTATTATGCTGCTGCATTCTTTAATAAGGATGTAGATTGTATTTTGGATATCGGTGGACAGGACATGAAGTGCATCCGCATCAAAAACGGTGTGGTTGACAGTGTTCAGCTTAACGAAGCATGTTCATCTGGTTGTGGTTCATTCATTGAGACCTTTGCTAAATCCCTTGATTTTTCTGTTCAGGATTTTGCAGAGGAAGCTTTGTTTGCTCTCAACCCAATCGACCTCGGTACACGCTGTACCGTATTTATGAATTCAAAGGTTAAGCAAGCGCAAAAGGAAGGTGCTTCAGTAGCAGACATTTCTTCTGGTCTTGCTTACTCAGTTATTAAAAATGCCCTCTTCAAGGTTATCAAGCTTTCTGATGCATCAGAGCTTGGCAAGAACATCGTAGTTCAGGGTGGTACATTCTACAATGATGCTGTACTTCGTTCCCTTGAAAAGGTTGCAGGCGTTGACGTGGTTAGACCTGATATTGCAGGTATCATGGGTGCCTTTGGTTGTGCTCTTATTGCAAAGGAACGCTACGAGGAAAATCCTACAACTACTACTCTTGGCATTGATGAAATCAACGAGCTTACATTTGATACTAAGCTTACTCGTTGTCAGGGTTGCGTAAACCACTGTCTACTTACTATCAACAGATTCTCTGGTGGTCGTTCATTCATCACTGGTAATCGTTGTGAAAAAGGTGCCGGTGGCGTCAAGAACAAAGAAAACATTCCTAATCTTTACGATTATAAATACAATAGATTATTTGAATACGAGCCACTTTCTGAAGAGAAGGCAACTCGTGGAACAGTTGGTATTCCAAGAGTTCTCAACCTCTATGAAAACTACCCATTCTGGGCTACATTCTTTAAGGCTCTCAAGTTTAGAGCAGTGCTCTCTCCTCGTTCCAACCGTAAGGTCTACGAGCTTGGTATAGAGTCTATTCCATCAGAGTCAGAGTGTTATCCAGCTAAGCTTGCACACGGACATGTGCAGTGGCTTATCAATGAAGGTAATGTGGATTTCATTTACTATCCATGTGTACCTTACGAGAGAAACGAGTTCCCTGATTCAAATAACCACTATAACTGTCCTATCGTTACTTCATACGCAGAAAACATCAAGAACAACGTTGATGAAATCACTTCTGGCAAAGTACGATTCCTCAATCCTTTTATGGCCTTTACTAGCGAGGAGATTTTGGCTGGACAGCTTGCAAAGGTATTTAAGGAAGAGTTCGGCATCTCAGAATCAGAGGTTAGAGCTGCCGCTCACGCTGCTTGGCTTGAGCAGGAGCATTTCAGAAATGATATGTATGCAAAGGGTGCTGAAGTATTAAAGTATCTTGAAGAAACAGGCAAGCACGGCATCGTTTTGGCTGGTCGTCCTTACCATGTTGACCCAGAGATTAATCACGGTATTCCTGAGCTTATCAATAGCTACGGCATAGCTGTACTTACTGAGGATTCTATTTCTAATCTGGGTGAGGTTGAGCGACCACTTATCGTTATGGATCAGTGGATGTTCCACTCACGTATGTATGCTGCAGCAAACTATGTTAAGAAGCATGATAATCTTGATTTGATTCAGCTCAACTCCTTCGGATGTGGACTTGACGCTGTTACAACAGATCAGGTTGCTGATATTCTTACCAATTCAGGCAAGATTTACACTTGCTTAAAGATTGATGAGGTAAATAACTTGGGTGCCGCTAGAATCCGTATTCGTTCTCTTCTTGCAGCACTTAGAGTTAAAAAGAAAAAACAAGAAACACGTAAGATTGTTCCTGCTAATTATGAGCGTACCGTATTTACGGAGGAAATGAAAAGCAACTACACAATTCTGTGTCCACAGATGTCGCCAATTCATTTCGATTTGATTGAGCCAGCATTTAATGCTGCGGGATACAATCTTGTTATTCCAGATATTCCAACACGTACTTGTGTGGATGTGGGACTTAAATATGTAAACAATGACGCTTGCTACCCATCACTTATGGTAATTGGTCAGTTGATGGCAGCAATTGATACAGGCAAATACGATATGAGCCGCACAGCACTTATGATTTCTCAAACAGGCGGTGGATGTCGTGCTTCCAATTACATTGGATTTATCCGTCGAGCACTTGCAAAGGCAGGTTATCCAGATGTTCCAGTTATCTCATTAAACCTTAGTGGTCTTGAGAAGAATCCTGGATTTAAGCTTTCATTTAGCTTGCTCCAGCATGCTATCTATGCTCTTATCTTTGGTGATATTTTACTTCGCTGTGTAAACAGAATTCGTCCATACGAATTAGTTGCCGGCTCAACGGACGAGTTGCATGCCAACTGGAAAAAAAAGCTTACAGAGTTTGTTTCTGATAAGAAGCTACTTTCTCACAGAAAGTTTAAACGTCTTTGCCGTGAAATCATTCGCGACTTTGATAAGCTTCCAATCAAGGAAGATTTAACCAAGCCTAGAGTTGGTATCGTAGGTGAGATTCTTGTTAAGTTCCTACCTGCAGCCAACAATCACCTTGCTGAATTGCTTGAGCAGGAAGGAGCCGAGGCGGTTGTTCCTGATTTAACGGACTTCCTTCTCTACTGCTTCTACAACGAGAACTTTAAGCAGGGAAATCTTGGTACTAGCAAAAAGGCTAAGATTCTTTGTAATATCGGAATCAAGTTCTTTGAGTGGCTTAGAAGTGCTGCAAGATCAGAGTTTGATAAGTCAAAGAGATTCTATGCACCAGCATACATTACAAGCACTGCAGAAGCAGCTAAAGAAATTGTTTCTATTGGTAACCAGACTGGTGAAGGATGGTTCCTTACTGGCGAGATGCTTGAGCTTATTGAAAATGGCGCAAGCAACATCGTATGTATCCAGCCATTTGGTTGCTTACCAAATCACGTTGTTGGAAAGGGTGTAATCAAGCGTATCCGTCACGAGCATCCAGATGCAAATATCGTGGCAATCGATTATGACCCAGGTGCATCAGAGGTTAACCAGCTTAACCGTATCAAGCTTATGCTCTCTACAGCAAATAAGAATCTTGAAAAAGATGAAGCAATCTAATATCGCATATACGAACTGATCCCGGGGGACGGAGTTAGGGGTTCATTATAAAATATTATGAACCCCTAACTCCGTCCCCCGGGACCACTTTTCTTTATATGTTATATATTTGCTGCAATAATCCTAAACTCATAAGGCTTTAGGTAGCCATCTTTTTGTTCTTCAGAAGCATAATTTCCAAATACTATTTTGTCTCCGTAGAATTCTACAATCTTGTTGGTTGCAGTCAGATTACAGTATATATACAAACGCTCTTCCTTTGCTTCCCGAGTGAATATGTACACATCGCTTGGAGAAGCCACTCGTCGGTATGTACCATCTGATAATGCCACTGAGTTTTTTCTGAAATCAATCATTCCCTTATAAAAATTAAAAATACTGTTTTCATTTTCCGATTCTGCTTTTACATTAATGTAGGATTTGTTGGCGTTGACCTTTAACCAAGGTTTGCCTGTTGTAAATCCAGCCTGTTCAGAATCATCCCACTGCACCGGAGTTCTGGCATTATCTCTGCTGGTCTGTAATATTAATTTTTTCCTTAAGGAATGCACAAATAATAATCGTTTCATAGCTTTATTAATATTGTGAGATTCCACATCCTTTAATTCCCTGAGGCTGCGGAAATCGCCATTTGTCATACCGATTTCTTCACCTTCATAAATAAATGGAACTCCTCGTAAGGAAAGATTGAGACCACATAGAAGTTTGGCACTTTGCTCCCAGTATTTTCCAATGTTGCCGAAATGATTTACAGAACGAATTTGATCGTGGTTTTCTAGATAATTTGCTGGCACTTCAACTGACGTTTGCCATTTGTCAATAATTTTAATTAGCTGGTACGGTCTATATTGCTTCTTAAACCACTTCACTCCTCTGCTGTCCACATCCATGTGTTCAAAGAAGAATACTGTATCTAATTCACCTCTACTCTCATCGGCTAATAACTTTGCATCCTCCGGAGTAACAAATACCGTCTCTCCTACTATAAAGGTTTTGTACTTCGACCAAACCTCTTTGTTAAATTGTTTTAACAGCTTATGACACCCTTCTGTATTTAAATAATGCTCTCTACCTTTAAGAATCGGACGCCACCTTCCATTTTCCAGAGAGTTTTTATAAATAACATTTATAACATCGCATCTAAAACCAGCTATGCCCTTGTCCAACCAAAATCTCATGACATCTACTATCTCATCATAGACCTCTGGATTGTGCCAATTTAAATCTGGCTGTTTCTTGCTAAATAGATGCAAGTAATAATCTCCTTTGGAAGTTTTGGTCCATGCTCTTCCTCCAAAGAAAGAACCCCAATTGTTTGGCGGCCTAATTCCTTTTCCCTGACTAAAATAATAGTAGCCTCTATACTTTGGATCTCCTGCCAAAGCTTTCTTAAACCATTCATGTTCATCAGAAGTGTGATTGATGACCAGGTCCATAATAATCTTTATGCCCATTCGCTTGGCTTTACATATTAATTTATCCATGTCTTCCATGGTGCCAAATTCTGGATTAATGTTTTTGTAATCTGAGATGTCGTAACCGTTGTCGAAACCTGGACTGCAATAGACCGGACTAAGCCATATAATATCAACCCCTAGGTCTTTAAGATAATGTAGCTTGGAAATGATACCAGGAATATCTCCTATCCCATCCCCATTGCTGTCACAGAAAGATCTTGGATAGATTTGGTAGACTATAGAGTTTTTCCACCATTTTTTTGTACTAGAAGCTCCCATAATTTTCCCCCAAAGTAACTCCTTGGTAAACTCCATTCTCCCCTAAGATAATCTCTATCCTTAATATAATAGATTAAACATACTTTTTCAATAATTTTTTCACAATTTAAACACATGCCCCTCAATTTATAGGACAATTGGGAATAATTTTTAAGAATAATAGAACAACGGCAGACTAAAGCGTCTGCCGTTATAGAGATATGCAAGTTTAGCATCTTTGCAATTTTGGTAACTTATTTTGCAAGAAGCATCATTATTTTGTTAGAACGAGCAACAAATTCTGTCATAGCCTCTGGAGTAAGAGGAGCATTTGCAATCTTAGCTAAGTCATAAAGTTGAGCTGCAAATGTAGGAACATTCTCAGAATCCTTGTTATTCAAAATATACTGAACTAAGTCGTTGTTTGCATTTAAAACAAGTGTCTCTGAAGCCGAACCAAACATGCCCATATCCATACCGCCCATGGCATACATCTTCATCATATCCTGCATACGACGGCTCTCCTCAGATACAGTAAGCATCGATGAAACATCTTTGTTCTTGAACTTCTCAACCTTAACTTCAAGGCCTTCGTTATTAAGAGCCTTTCTGAACACCTCAGTAAGAGTCTCTGTCTCAGCCTTAAGCTCATCCTCAGATGTCTCCTCTACCATTGTGTCAGTTACATCTGCGTCAATACGGCAGAACTTGTAGTTCTCATTGCGCTGCTCAAGCTGAGTAATGAAAGATGTATCAATAGCATGGTCAAGTATAACTGCATTTAATCCCTGCTCCTTGAACATGTTTACATACTGTGACTGCTGCTGTAAATCTGTAACGTAGTAAACTGTCTTGCGTGTGTCCTCAGGCTCCTTAACATCCTCTGCCTTTGGCTCGTCTACTACCTCTGCCTCAACTGTCTCCCCGTTTTCATCGGTGGCCTTTTCCTCCTCCTTAACAAGAAGCTCTGGAAGAGTAACATAGGCATCATTAATATCCTTGAAAAGGATGTAGTCATTCATCTTGTCGCAGAACTTGGTATCCTTTAAGCAACCAAACTTGATGAATGGAGCAATGTCATCCCAATATTTCTCGTATGATTCTTTTTCTGTTTTGCACATACCAGAGAGCTTATCTGCAACCTTCTTGGTGATGTACTCAGAAATCTTAGTGACAAATCCGTCGTTTTGAAGAGCGGAACGAGATACATTAAGTGGTAAATCAGGACAATCAATTACGCCCTTAAGAAGCATCAAAAATTCAGGAATAACTTCCTTTATGTTGTCGGCGATAAATACCTGATTGTTGTAAAGCTTGATTGTACCCTCGATTGAATCGTACTCTGTATTAATCTTTGGGAAGTATAAAATACCCTTGAGATTAAATGGGTAATCCATGTTAAGGTGAATCCAGAAAAGTGGCTCTTTGTAATCGTGGAATACATCTCTATAAAATGTCTTATAATCATCGTCTGTACACTCAGATGGTGACTTAGTCCAAAGTGGCTGTGTATCATTTAGAGGTACTGGACGCTTAACAATCTTGAGCTTATCCTTTGCAGGAGAAACCTCTACCTGCTCTTTTTCTCCATTCTCATTTTCCTTTTCTTCAAACTTGGCCTCCTCGTGAATCTCTTCGATGACTTTGTCTGTGTCTAATTTATCAGCTGCATCGATTGTCTCATACTCCTCTGGAGCATCCTTCTTTGAAAGGTAAATCTCGGTAGGCATGAATGAACAGTACTTGGTGATGACCTCGCGAGCACGATACTCGTTGGCAAACTCGAGACAATCCTCATTTAAGAATAATGTAATCTTGGTTCCAACCTGATCCCAGTCGCCGTCACTCATCTCAAACTCTGTACCGCCATCGCACTCCCAGTGAACTGCTTTAGCGCCATCCTTGTAAGAAAGTGTATCGATGTGTACCTCATCTGCAACCATAAATGCAGAATAAAAACCAAGACCAAAGTGACCGATAATCTGATCTGAGTCAGCCTTGTCCTTGTACTTCTCTAAGAAATCTGTTGCACCAGAAAACGCGATTTGATTAATGTACTCATCAACCTCATCTGCTGTCATACCAAGACCATTATCGATAAATGTAAGTGTCTTGTCCTCTGGGCTAACAATGACCTGAATCTTAGCCTTGTAGTCAAGTGGAAGTGAATACTCTCCCATCATGTCGAGCTTCTTTAACTTGGTGATGGCATCGCATCCGTTTGAAATAAGCTCTCTATAAAAAATGTCGTGATCTGAATATAACCATTTCTTAATCACTGGAAAAATATTTTCGCTAGTAATTGATAAACTACCTTTTTTGTTTCCCATTTTACGTCACTCCTTTGTAATAAATCTCACTGAAATATATGATAATACTGCCTATTTGCAAAGTCAATACAAAATTAGCACTCTTTTACTTAGAGTGCTAATAATATATTTTCCCGTACCTACTTTTTACCAATTAAAATAGAAAATAAAAAAGAGACCATATCGTATATACGATACAGTCTCTTAGTCTAGATAATTTTAAATATCTACAGAACCAATGCAATCTTTGTTGGCTACATAATAGATTTTATGCTCTTCAGGCTTAATATAAATATTAACCTCTTCAAGCACTTTTCCTTTGTAGTCTTTCTTGAAAGCTGCCTTAACTTTCTTGAGGCATTCAGCCTCAGTGAACTCAAGTCCCTGATACTGAATTACTGTTGTTGATGTAATAGCTTTCTTTGACTTTGCTTTAGTAGTTGCTTTCTTAACTGTTGTCTTTGCTGCTGTAGCCTTTTTAGTGGCTGTCTTTTTCGCTGCTGTAGCTTTTTTAGTTGCTGTCTTCTTAACTGCAGTTGCTTCTTTCTTGACTTCTGCAACAACCTTCTTTGTAACTTCGTTTGCACTAGCAGCTGCCGCTTTTACAGTAGAAGCTGCAGAAGCAGCTGTTTTCTTCACATCTTCAACTGTGACTCTTGCGTTAGTAACCATTTCGTAACCCTCCTCTAAACGAAAAAAATTTGTTTTTCATTTAAACCATATTATAGACATTTATTAATACAATTTCTATAGAGAACACACAATTTTTACTAAATTTATAATATTGAATTCAATAATAAAAAATTTTAGGTAAATGTGACATACAAAAATATAATATTCAAACAATTACTAATCAAAAAAAATTGTAGAACAAGTCTTATTTAATAAAAATATACAAAGTACATTTTAACAAGAATATGAATATATAAATTACAAAAGTCATGGATAAAAAGTTTAAAAAAACAAAATCTTTAATTCTAAAAAATGAAAAAAACTATGCTTCTTTAATTTAAAAAAATATAAAATAATAAATCTTTGATTTTAAAAATGAATAATTAAAAAGTCTGTGATTAAAAAGATTAATAAAAACTAAAAGTCTACGATTTTAAAAATTATAAATAAAACAAATCGTATAAAAAAAGATTTTCCCAAAAGTGTCATGAGAAAATCTTTTACTTATCACTATAAAATTTACTTCAAATATTTATTCAAGGTTTCAAAGAATGTTCCGCTGGTAAGCTTAGATGCATCCTCTGGGAACTCAACTTCGTCCCACAACTTTGTATTCATGTCGGAGAAATATCTTTGCTCAAGATCAGTGACAATATCATCCAACACTTGCTTACGTCTGTTTTCAATAATTACCTTTTTATTTTCCTCGGATAATTCCTCGTTGTATTTATCAAGACACTGGAAGAAATAATAACCGCCATCTGCAGGAATTGCACCTGAAACTTCCTCGGTATCAAGGTTAAATACTACATCATCCACTTCCTTTGGATATTCATTTCTTGCAAAAGTAACCTGATAAGTATCTAAGGTTGTGTAAGTGGATGCAAGTCTTTCAAACGTATATCCGTAGTCAATCATCCCTTGAATTTCGTTTGCTTTATTCTCGTCCTTGACGAACAAGACAAAGGCTTCCATAACGCGTGCCTCGTCCTCTGAAACTTCCTCGTTTACAGAATCCATAAGCTCGTTGTAAACCTTTTCCGCCAAGGCATAACGCTGATACATCTTTTTGATGTCCTTTTTACTAGCGCCTGTGAATGAACGCTCATCAGAATTAAGAGACTTGTAGTACTCTGCCCCAGCCTTGTCACAGGCTTTCTTTTCCTCTTCCGTAAGCTCTATTTGATGTTCGTTTGCGTAAAGATTTAATACGTATACTTTGGTAAGATGCTCAAGAGTCAAATCCTTTATTGAGCCTGTCATTGTCTTGGTATCAAAATCCTCGGACCAAAGATTAACTCCATCAACAGAGCCGTAAATATTTTTCTCGTTGAGAAGATAAACAAATGCCTCCTTCTTGGAGCATTTCATATCTCCGATTTTAAATACTGTACCTCTTCCGCTTGAGGTATCAAAATAGATTGTCTTGTCCTTAATAGAACATGCCTGAAATGATATGGTCATGCATATCGCAAATACGATAATGCCAATTCTTTTAAATAAATTCATTATTAACCCTCTACAATAAGATATCTTCCGTCGCCTATATCAAAAACTTCCTCAGCGGAAAGCATCTCTTGTTCTGTCATTCCAGAAACGTCCATGGCATCCTCAAGATATTCTATAACTTCCTTTTTGTTTTTGCAGACTACTGCACATACATCCTCTAAAAACTCTGCAGCCTCCTGCTCATCCTCTGCAACTTTTTCAGGAAAAAGCTGAAGTTGATTCTTTAAGAAAACGCTAATTACCTTTTTATCGTACATTTTTCACCTCATAAATTACTACTTCAAAATCCCTAGGACAACCACCTCTTTATATCTTAATAGTCCTATCAAGAGAAAATGAATAAAGCAATGTTTCCTTTACCGGAATATTGTAAGCCTTTTCAATTGCATCCTTGTACAACTGAAGTTGCTTTTCATATCTTAGCACTAATTCCCTATCCGCGTCCACTCTATCTGTCTTATAATCCAAAAGAACTATTCCATCTTCCTCCTCGAAGAACACGTCGATAATACCTTGAACTAAAATCATCTCTGTGGCTGCAGATTCGTCGCCAAATAAGCTGTTTCCATCTGAGCCGTATACAAATGGCTTTTCTTTATAAAGCTTGCCATTTAATGCCGCTTTACTCATTCTGTCGGCTATCTCTGATTCAAAAAATATTTTTAGCTTTTGTGTATTTAATCTTTCAAGCTCCTCTGGAGCCATACTTTGAATCTGAGTTATATAGTTAAGTTGCTCATCAAAGGAGCTTTCAAAATCCTCTCTGGCAAAATCAAAGCACTCCATAAATCTATGCATTGCTGTACCATACAAAG
>JAEEGJ010013241.1_pt1 | contig 20087 bp, 16 predicted proteins | sample 8958761 | NCBI WGS metagenome assembly JAEEGJ01 (sample SAMN16246546, study PRJNA631951) | gut metagenome | biome: gut microbiome; feature: rumen; material: RS-attached | host: Bos | place: Iran: Karaj | collected 2018-10 | reverse complement strand
ATATTACCAAAGGCGTAAGCCGCATCCAAGAACTGACGGTTCAAGAAGAGACGCTTAGCTGCATAGTAGTCGTCGAGCGGACCCATTTCAAATATCCCTGCCGAGTTCTCGTACATCCAGGTGCTACTACCATATTCGGGAGACCACTCATCCTGCTGATACTGATTCGGCATATCGGAAGCTGCAGCAAACAAAAACGTGCTGGCTAAAGCAAGTCCGATAGCAAATGTCTTGATGAAACTAGTACACGACATCATTTTACCTACGCTTGAAAAACTCTTCTATAAAACCTCTTCCAATATACTTTATTTTGTGTGGAATAACAAGCGATTGGGGTTAGACAGCCTCAAAATCAAAATGTCCGGGCCGTAAACCATCTAGCAAAGTTTTTCGAAAGTTTCTATTTTTACAAGAAATTTGGGGATTCATTCGCTAGATAAAGGAGGAAATCATGAAAAAAATGATTTCGTTGGCTATGTTCTTGTTCCTTGCGGTTGCCGCCGCTGCTTAAAATTATACTTCGCAAAAGATTAATCAAATTGTTGTGGAAGGCAAACTTGAACAGACTGTGTTTGCGGGCGAAAATATTGAGACGATTCGAATTCTGTATGAAAATACTGGCTTCGGTGAGAATTACGATCCTGAATATAAAGAAGGATCGACCAAGTTGACTGATAATTTTGGCTTGACGAAAAGGTGGACTAAAGGCCCTATTTGTGAAATTTCTGGACAGATGAGAAAAGATATTGCCGCCGGTACGTACAATGCTTATATCGTAGTCAAAGACGATGAAGGCAATTTAGCCAAGACCGAATTTACATTTATAGTGAAGGAAAAACCGATTCCTTCGATCTCTTTAGAGTTGAGTGGTCGTAGCGGTGAAGCTGACCTTATTGTGCTTTCTGTCATTGGTCCCGAAAATCAAGCGAGTGCCAAAGCAACGATTGAAGTAATTCCAGCGACTATGACGTTCGATCTCGTTGAAGGTAGCGATAATCAGACGGTTGTTGCTGGCCAAGATATTGCTCCGATTGTCTATCAGTACAGCCACATGTATTCTGTGAAGGGGAATGTTCCCGCTAATTTGAAGGTGGAACAAGATAAAGAAAAGAAGCAAGTTAAGATTTCTGGAACGATTGATCCTGAATCGGCAACCCATGAATATACTTATACGTTCGAATTGACGGATTATTATGAAAACACAAAGACCGTATCAGGTAAAATTAAAGTCGTCGCCTCTTCGTCCAGCAGTAGTCGCATGGATTCCGTCGGCTCTTCGATCCTCCAGAATGACGAATATACCACGAATATCGTTGCCGCCATGCCGAGTCTCGTGTTCAGTTACGCCAACAACGAACTGACGGTCGTATCGCCGAATTCCGCCATGGTTCGCGTGCAGGTGTTCGACCTCATGGGTCATGTGGTTGATACGTTCACCGAATCGGCCACTTCTGTGAAGAACTTCAGTCTTGCATACCTGACTAAGGGTAACTATGTAGTGCGTATCGAAAGCGCACACGCTGTTCGTTTAGCGAAAATTACTGTGAAATAATCAAAAATTGATAACATTCTCGTCAATCAACTGTCACCCTGGAGCCGTTCTTCTTCCTGTCACCCTGGAGGGGAGTGTAACGGACCGATAGGGTCCACTGCGTTCATCCTTGCATCGTCATCCTCGCGAGGATGACAAGCCTCCAATCTCTATCGTCTCCCCGCGCAGCGTTCTTTCGTCTAAAGCGTTACTGGATCCTTCGTTCCTCAGGATGACGCCCAGCGCCACAGTTTATCGCCTACCAACCACCAACCCCTATCCGCTGTTTACTAACCACTAACCACTTGTCTAGTATAAATTCACCTTAACCTTATACTCAATTGCTCGACGGTGCGATTCCAGCAATAAGAATGTTGCGACAACGTTTTTGGTCGTGCCGTTAGAAAAACTCGCTTTGCCGTAGTAGGTGTTGTTTGATTTCTTGTTAATGCTGACTGCGGTGCATTCGATGGGATCTTTATTGAGGATTTCTTCGTTGATGTAAGATTTCGCTTCGTCTTCCATCCAGCCGTACCCGCTTGTGGCTGGGCCTGCAATAATCGCGGTAAGGATACTTGCGCAGACCATAATTACGCCTACAGCTCGGAGTAAAAATTTTGCCGCATCATGCTCGGAACCCTTGAATAATTTGGCAGATTGCTTGAAAATCATGCAGAATGATAAAATCAAGACAAATTCTGCTATGCCTCCCTTTGCGGTTTTGAGCAGTTCCCAGCCTATGAGGTAGTGCTCCCATACTGTTTTGGCGCAAATGGCGATGAGCACAATCCAGATGCAGAACAAAAGCAGTGCTTTCAGGGGATTCTTCTTGAAGTCCGCGCACCATTTCTCGGCTTTGAGAACGTCGTCCTCGTCGTTGGAATCCGCAGTGTTATTTTTAGAGTTGTTCAAAAATGACATTGCTTAAATATGTTGTTAGCATCCGACATCTTGGTTTTCGTCTGCATCGGAGGATATGTCGGAGGATGTTTCTGCGGTTGCGTCAGCGGAAACATCGGTGGGGGAGGCTGCGGTGCAACACGCCGGCTTGTCGGCAAGCAATCCGAAAACTTGCCCTTTCACGAGCCAACTTACACCGAAAAACGAGAGTGCAATCGTTTCGACCACGAAAATTTTTGCATCAAAATTGATGGGCAAAATCAGTAAGAATAAAGTAGAAAACATCCCGATTCCGCAGACTTTGTAAATGATGTTCCTGATTTTTTTCTGCGGAGTGTTGCTTTCACCGAGCGTAAACAGGAAAATGCTATTGATTGCCAAAAGCAAGAAAAACAGAACGGCGGCGGTGCAGTGAATTTTGTCTGAAACGCTCACGGGTAATTGGAAAAATCCGACCGTCCCTTTCGCAAGCGAACAATCGCAAGGGAATACGACAACCATCAACCCGAAAATGCCGGATATGGTCGTCACCAGTTCGTCTTTCCAGTCGTAGCCTTTGTAGCACATCAGTACGATTGCCGCCGTCGTGAGAATCCCTGTCAGCGAGGGGGTTAAGTAATACGTCGCCGATATGGACAACGTTTCCCAGAAGTCGTCGGGAATAGCTTCTGGTTTTGCTTTTGCAACGATGCTGGCTCCGACCAGTGCAATCCAGGGGAGAATCATTCCCAAGAACCCCGCCAAGTTGCGGATTCTTTTCAGCCATGCCTCCGCACAACATTTTGTAACGTTAATTTCTTCTTCGCACATAAAATATTTTATTTTAAATAATTTTTTTTCGAATATAGCATAATTTTGGAATGTCAAGTCGAAAAAATGCAGCAACCATACATCGAAGTTTGTATATTTCCGTTATGCTTTCTATTTTATTTCTGTTTGTCGGTTTATTTTTTGTTGCTTGTTCTGACTCTCCGTCCAGTTCGGCATCCGCAAAGCATGAACTTGTCGAAGGGTGCGTCTTTTCGCAGCATGGCTGGGAGTTGTACCATATTCAGCAAGATGGGGGATGGGATTCTTTGACGACTGCTTGCGACACTGTTTTCGTTGTCGATTCGTTCTTGGTCTATGATACGCTTTACAAAGACACTCTTGTGCATCGCTATACAAGTTTCGTTTATGGAAGGCGTAATGACAATAGTTACGATACGCTGACGGCACTTACGGCAGATTCCTCGAATGTAGGTAGTGAATGCGAGAGACGTGTTTCTTGCAGCCTTGATTCTGTACAAAAGAATTTTTCTTGTGCCACGCCTTCGTACGTCTGCCGCGTTTATAAAACCCAAAGCACCGTAGCTGTCGTTGATAGTCGTGTGAATTTCGTGAGATGCAACAACCGCAATGTCCTTTGCATCAGGGACACTTTTTATGTGGATAAAGTTGCTTACGGCACGTATCACAAGTGGGAAACAACGCGTTTGAATTATGGTAAAAAAGCTTGGACAAATTATATTCCTTGGATAAACGCTCCGCTCTTTGATTCCGCCAGTTTCCGTGCTGCGTTAGACACTCTGGATACGCAATACCCGACTTTTGCCATGGATACGTTGCAGACAGGCTATTACATTACGATGGAGGGCTTGCCGGATTGGGTGACGAAGGGGACTGTATTCAAGAGGGATTCTTCTGGTCGTTATGTGGTGGAGACGTTGCGTTATTGTCCTGGCCAATGCTATCCTTCGGATTATGAAAAAAAAGCGTTTTTCTTTGTGAACGGACTTGAGAAACCACTGGAACGCGATACGGTTATTACTTGGATGCTGACATACAGTTATTCGGGCGGTTCATTTGAAGGGGACTACGATTCCCTCGCCATCACAACATTGTTCAAATCGAAAAAATAACGATATGTTCCTCCGTCTCCCGACCCCAAAAACACCAACCTTTAATGATAGACGAATTTTAGAATGGAACTGTGAGCAAAAGAAAGACTGTTTTTAAAGATATCTTTCGTCTCTAGTCTCTAGTCTCTCGTCTAAAAAACTATCTTTTCCGCGTAAAATTTATTGGAGTTTAACATGTCTAATTATTGTCCTGTTATCGGTCTTGAAATCCATTGCCAGCTTGCTACTAAAACGAAGATGTTCTGCGGCTGCGAAATTGAAGTGAATACGACCCCGAACAAGCACGTTTGCCCCGTTTGCCTCGGTATGCCGGGTGCTATGCCCGTGCCGAACAAGAAGGCCGTGGAATATGCCATTCGCTTGGGCCTTGCCCTCAACTGCGAAATTGACCTGAACGCCATGTGGACCCGTAAAAACTACTTCTACCCGGATTTGCCGAAGGGCTACCAGATTACGCAGACGGGCGGACTACCGGTGTATGACCATCCGATTTGCAAGAACGGCTGGCTCGAAATTGTGAAGGCTGACGGCACCAAGAAACGCGTGGGCATCACCCGTATCCACATGGAAGAAGACGCGGGTAAGCTCATCCACGACATGAGCCCGACGAACAGCCATTTTGACGCGAACCGCTGCGGCACGCCGCTTTGCGAAATCGTGACCGAACCGGACATCCGTAGCCCGGAAGAAGCTGTGCTCGTGCTCAAGAAAATCAAGCAGACGCTCGAATACACACGCGTTTCGAACGCCAACATGGAAAACGGCAACATGCGCTGCGACGGCAACATTTCGCTCCGTCCGTCGGAAGACGCTCCGTTCGGCATCCGTGCCGAAATCAAGAATTTGAACAGCTTTACGAACCTCGAAAAGGCTCTCTACTGCGAAATGAACCTGCAGGCCTCGACCCTCGATGCCGGTAAGGAAGTGGAACAGTGCACCAAGCGTTACGACCCCAACGCGGACAAGACCATCGTCATCCGCAGCAAGGAAGACGCCCACGATTATAAGTACTTCCCGGAACCGGATATGGTCCGCCTCGTGACGGACCCGGCCTTCGTCGAAGAAATCCGCCGCACGCTTCCGGAACTGCCGGATGCCCGCCGCGAACGCTTCATGAAGGATTTCGGCGTTTCGGAATACGACGCTCAGGTGCTCACCGAAGACCGCGACGTGAGTGAATGGTACGATACGGCTGCCAAGAACTGCAAGAACGGCAAGGTGCTCGCCAACTGGGTCATTACGGAACTCCTCGCTAAGGTGAAGGACATCGAAGGCGGACTTTCCGCTATCAAGATCAAGCCGGAACAGCTTTGCGCACTCGTGAACCTCATCGCAGACAACACCATCAACGGCAAGATTGCAAAGACTGTGTTTGCTGAAATGTTCGAAACAGGCAAGGATCCCGAAGCCATCGTGAAGGAAAAGGGCCTCGTGCAGGTGACCGACACCGCCGCTATCGAAGCCGTGGTTCGCGAAGTCTGCGCCGCTAACGCCGCCCAGTTCGCTGAATTCAAGGCAGGCAAGGTCGCTCTCAAGGGCTTCCTCGTTGGTATGACCATGCGCAAGTCCGGCGGCAAGGCGAATCCGGGCCTTGTGAACCAGATCCTCGACAAACTCGCGAAGGAAGGCTAGTGGGCTAGTGGGCTATGGGCACGCTCGCTACACTCGCTTTGGGCGATGAGGTAAAGATGTTGAAGAGTACATCTTGTTTTCCCCATACCCCAGAGAGCCGAAGGCTCGAGCCCATACCTCATACCTGTAAATTTCGTCATTGCGAACCCAAGGTCGCTGTGGTTCGACAAAAGGTCACTGAGCCTGCCGAAGTGCAACAACCTTGTGTCGAAAGTAGGGACGTGGCAATCCAGAACGTATGTCATCCTCGACCAACGGGAGGGGATCCATTATTTCTTGTTCTGCAGTTGCGACGAGCTTCTTTACAAGTCGCTCTTCTTCTCGCATTCTTCCTTGCAATTCCTGCCGCCGCTGCGGACAAACTCGACAAGCTTGACAGTGCTCGCATGACGACGCTGAACATGACTGACGAACAAATTGCCGAAGTCTATGGCATCGATTCTACGAAGCTTGCTACTGGACCCACGCTCCAGGAACTCAACGAAGAAAATCCTTCTTACGTCAAGCGTGAATATGACCACAAACAGCAAGTCGTTGTCGGCAGCGTCGTGATGTTCTGCGTCACCCTCGCGATGATTCTGATGAACAATTACAACCCGAAGCGGTAGAGTGGTGGATTCTAGTATCGCGACCGCGTCGCATTAAGCTAAGAGCCGTGTGCAGAACGCCACGGCTTTTTTTGTCACCCAGAAAAGGAGCGAATCGCTTTGAACCTGTCGTAAGCTCTGAGCTGTGTTCGGGATGCTGCATCATTCTGTCACCCTGGAGGGACTCTGGACCCTGTAAGGGGATAGAGGACCGATAGGGGCCATGCATTTCATCCTTGCGAATATGAGGGAATGATAGTCCCATGTTGTCTCCCCCCTTCCTCAGGTCAAAATGTCCGCTTTCAACTCCTAAAACCGGGGTGGGGTGGGGGCCTTTTTCGACCGGCTTGGTAAACTCTGCGAGAATATGATGTGACAACGGTTTTGCATATGCAAAAAAAGAGGCTCGGTGGGGCCTCTTTTTTGATAATGACGTTTTGTGAATGTTATTCCTTGTCAGACTTGACTTCGGTCCACTTGGCGTTGTTGCCGATGTTGCGGATGAGGCGGAAACCTCCTTTTTTGACAGTATAAAAATTAGCTCCTATAGATCCGTAGGTTGCTCTTGTCCAATCATGCTTGATGTCTCTTCCTTTAAAACATGATGGCGTGTTGTCTAGCTCCTTAAAGGGGTTTGAACTTTCAAAGAGGACGTGTTCTTCAACTAGGCCAAATATGTCATATAGACCATACCCATTGGGGAGTAACTGACCTACGGGCTCGGAATCATAAAAACCTATCTTAGAATTAAATCTTGCATATTTAAAGATATCGTCATTACCCCAAGTTCCTTCGTACTTCTTATCTCCGCCACGAGCTAGCATCATCCATTCATCGTAATAAGGGAGTCTGTAACCATCGGATGATTCGTCTATAGACACTTGTATTGTGAAAATAAGTTCCCCTTCGCTTTCAAATTTTAAAAAATCGTAATCTCTTATGGCATATTTGCCTTTTGATAGTATTCGAGGGTTTTTCTCATTGGTTCTTGAAAAAATATAAACCGGTTTTAAATTTTCTCGAAGGCTGCGTGCGTTTGCGTATTTCATAGCCTGAAATAAAGTTATCGAATTTGCGGCGGTATCGTTTGTAACGCATTTTTCGTTGCGGATGCTGTTCTTTTTTCTGTTTATCCACTTTTCGGCAATCATTTTGTTTTCTTCGTTACTCATATAAATTTTTGTGCCAAGGCTGTCCCACATTACTTGTATTATTTCACAATTTGTTACAGGATACGTATCGACCAAATAAGAGCCAGTTACAGAAACTAGTCTTTCAGGATCTTCTTCTTTTTGGGGACTACAAAGGATTGTTCCTTTCTTCGTCAAGCAATATCCTCGCATATTTTGAATACCCATTTCATTTTCGCGGATTTCGTTAAATCCAAGAAGAACTTCTTCATTCTCGAAATTCAGATACTTCATGCCGACGGTTAAATTTATGTTATGTGAAATACTGTCATCAGGGAAATGTACTTTAATTGTGTCAACGCCTATAAGCAAAGGTGCTTGAAATACTAAGCATGAATCGCTGACAATACTTGAATTCAATGATGTTTCCCATGCGACAACGGGACCGTCAACGCAAATTTTGACGATTTCGTTCTTTTCGACTTCGAGCCAGTTTTCGTCGTGTAAAGAGTCTATAGTTAAGTCAATTTGTTTTTCAACTAAACTACTTATTTGAGATGTGTTTATGCTTTTTATGAAATTACCGCTGTTTGGATAACTTCTTTTCACCAATACAGAACCATGACTTTCTGTTATAAATTTTGCAAGTGTATGTTTGTTTGGTATTCCTGTGAATGTTCCTCGATTTTTACCGTTTATGTCATATATGTCATATTGGTTAGCTTGTAGCATTGTAATACAAATTGCTATTAGTATTAGAAATTTTTTCATACAATTGAATATACAAAATTAGATTGCGGCTAAGTGGGGAGGGGGGCGGATTGGTGATGAATGTAAAAAAGAGACCCTTGTGAAGGTCTCTTTGGCAACTATTGTTAAAAAAGTTTATTTCAGTTTTCTAACTAAACGGAAACCGGAAAAATTACCGTCATAGCCTTTTTTGAAGGAGCCGTAGTTGGAGTGTTTATCACAGTAACTACCACTGCCCTTTAACACTGTTGGATGATAGTCATTAAAAAAAAGATAATCTTTTATAAAGACTCGTTCCCAAACAAGTCCGAACATGTCATATAAACCATATCCATTAGGTAACAACTTACCTACGGGTGCTGTTGAATAATAATCAGAAAAACATTTGGCGTACTTGGCTACTTTTTCTGGTGTTGCAGATGAATCACCCCAGGGGGCTTTATTTTTCTTGTCTCCGCCTCGTGCGAACATGCTCCATTCTTCTATATAAGGGAGCCTATACCCATCAGATGCGGAATCGATTATTGCTCGTACATAATGTTCGTTATGGTATGAAAAATCCCAATAACCTACGATATAGCCATTTGGTAAAATATCTTCTGCAACGCCTTCGTTATCGCTAATGACTGAAAAAATATAATATGGTTTTAATCCTTCACGGATGCTGCGGGCATTTGCATATTTTAAGGCTTGATACAAGGGGATTGTATTTGCTGCGGTATCATGGGTCGCACAGTTTTCATTACGTATGCTTGATTTTTTTCTTGAATACCATTTGTTTCGAGCTTTTTCTATATCAAGGTCTTTGTTATATGTTCCTTTTTCTGGAATGCTATCCCACATCAACTGTAAAAACTCGCAGTTTGTTACGGGGTATTTATCAACTAAATACTTTGCTGTAACAGAGACTAGTCTTTCTGGTTCTTGATTTTTTTCGAGTCCGAGCCTCCTAAGATCGTATTCGTCGAATTCGTCGTATCCTATCAACACCTCTTCATTTTTGAAATTGAGGTATTTCATACCAACTGCTAAATTGATTCTATGAGAACTATCCGCGTCGGAAAAATACACGTTAAGCGTGTCAACGCCTATAAGTGTCGGTGCTTGAAATACTAAGCATGAATCGTTGAAAATCGCTGACTTTAAAGATGTTTCCCATTTATGAACGTGGTCATCCAAACATATTTTGACAACTTCGTTCTTTTCTACTTCTTGCCAAGATTCTCCGCCTAAAGAATCGCGACTAACATTAATGTTCCTGTCTATCGGGCCGAATTGCTTTACGATTTCGGCAGAATGGTCTTGCTTTTTAACGCTGCTTGAACATGCAATCAGAACAAGAACGAAAACAGCCGCAAATGAAAGAGTATTTGATTTCATACAATTGAATATATAAAAAAGATTCTTCATTTGGGAGTCTCGTAATACATGATGTATAGTGTTTTGTAAATTTTGTTAAAGGGGGTGGTGAAAAACTGCTAAAACTTCTTGATTTTAATGTTTTTGTATAGCAAAATATTTTGAAATTGCAGCGATAAAATCTATATTTATATTTATGAAATCTATTCTTGAATATAAAGATTACCGCCTCTATATACAGGATTACTACGATGAACGCAAACGTTTGGGGGCGTTTTCGTGGCGTGAATTCTGCAAGAACGCCGGTTTTTCTTCGCCGAATTTTTTGCAGCTTGTATGCAAAGGCGAGAGTAAGCTTGGCAAGCCGAAGATTGCAAATGTGGCGCATACGATGGGGCTGGTCGGATTCGAAGAGGATTATTTTCGTGAAATGGTCACGTTCGGCAACGCTAAAAAGGATGCTATCAAAAAGGCTGCTCTTCTTGAAATGGAAAGAATCGCGTTGGAGCAGAAAGTTCGTGTCGTTGATGCGGATGCGTTCCAGTATTACGAATCGTGGAAGTATCCCGTGCTCAGGGAACTTGTTCCGATGATGCCCGGTGCTTGTCCTCGCGATATCGCCGATGAATGTAAGGAACACGTCTCTGCCGAAGAAGTGCGTGATATCTTGAATTTTTTGGTCAAGGCCGGATTCCTGAAAAAGGATGGCGAAAAAGTTTATTCGCAAACGGAGCAAAATGTAATCGGGTCCAAGGAGGCTTTGCCCTTGGCTATCCGTTCGATGCAAAAGGAAATGGCTGGCATGGCCATGCGGGCGATAGACCGCTACACTGCCAAAGAGCGTCATTTCACTGGGGTGACGCTTAGCGTAAACGAGGCAGCAAGCAAGCGGATTGTCAAGGAAATTGATGATTGCTGCAGAAGAGTTCTTGCCATCGCGAACGAATACAAAGATTTGAATCAAGTTTGTCGAATCAATTTTCAGTTTTTCCCGGTTACGGATAAAGTTAAGGAGCTGCGTCATGCTTAACAAAGTCATTTTTTCAGTCAGTCCTATTATAGCTTTGCTTTGGGTGGCGTGCTCCAGCGATAACGTTGCAGGGGGAACCATCGATCCCAATACCGTTGCTCAAAACAGTAGCACGTCTTCTGAGGAAGATGTTGTACTCAGCAGTTCTTCGGAAAATCCAGTTGTTACGCCGGATATTTCGTCTAGCAGTAGTTCTAAAGAAATTGCGAGTCTTTCTAGTTCGTCTGTAAAAGCGAACGTATTTAGCAGTTCTTCAAACACAATTGTTACCCCAACATATTCGTCAGATGCCATTGATGTTCCAGACTTCCCGAGGGCGAGGGCGAGAAATTTCTCCATCCAGTGCATTGAAGATGTTATCTATGTAGATTTGAACGCTCCGGCAGTTACTCCTGATGTCGGCGAACCTGTGGCGTACAAGCGTGTCGAAGGCGATTCCGTAAATGTGTCCTTGCTGGGCGTCTATTTTGATATTCCTTGCGCTGCGGAAAAGCAGAAAGAATTTATGGAAAATGTGCCGAATCCGATTATCGGCTTTGAAACCGATACGTTGTACGTGAATTTCTCCCGGAGCAAGGGGATGGTTTACGATTGCAGCTGTGCCGCGAAAGCGACCTTCACGCTCGATAAGATTTATTCATATTTCAACTATACCGTTTTCGACCACAAACAACCCATTTTAGTGCAAACCCCATAAGCTGAAAAACTGCATTTTTCAACGTTTGATGAAAACAGCTTTCTTGGAAGGCTGTTTTTTTTGTATTATACGAAATGTATAGTATTTTTCTAAACACTGAAAATATTTTTATAAAAATGGCTAAAATTGCTTAAAATAATTGATTTTGTATAGTATTTTTATTGATTTTTAAAATGATAAAACTTATATTATAAACATGAAAATGGTATAACACCAAGGAATCTCTTTGAAAAACGATTTAATCGGAAGGAGTAATAATATGAATAAGATAATTGCTGCTACTATGATGTTGATGCTTGTTGCCTGCTCGGATAATTCTTCTGTGAATGGTCCTGAGAACCGTCAACTTGGCGGCGGTACGGCTGTGTTGGATTCCACGCGGAATGTATCGCTCAAAATGGGGGCGTGCAACGATCATCCTTATGATAACGTTTTGCTTAAAGATGCTTCGGCAAATCCCAAAGCGTATTTGATTACTGACGAAAATGGAGCGTATCAGGTCGTCATCCCGAAACTGACTGATGCATGCGGCGTTGGTGAAGTTGTATTCAATAACAAACGTTCCCTTGATACACTGATACTTTCTTACACGGTTGGGGTAGTAACAGATTGCATGTGCATTACAGACCATTATTTTAATATTGACCCTCTCGATGCCGATATCAAGTTTTTGAAACATTGGGGGACTGTCTATGATGTGGTGCCAGGGCCTATTCCCGAAGATTCGCAGTCCGTTTCTCCGGCGACTCAATCGGCATCGTCCATTAGTGCCGAATGCAAGAATTTACTCGCCAAGTCTGATGCGTCAAACGAAAATTTGATTCCAGACGTTTTGGAAAACACCACGGAAAATCAAAAAGTTGCAATACGCACTGCCGAAGATGACAAATTCGACAGAATTTATATAGACGATGTTGACGTTTATTGTGGCACTATTTTTGAAGAGATTAATGTCACCGCGTCGAACGACACGCTTTATGTCGAAACGAAAAAAAGTTCGAACATAGATTTGTCTGAGCCAATTCCTTCATGCTTGTGCCCGACGCTTGTTTCTTTCAATATAGAGAAAACTCCCAAATTCTCAAATGCAAATTATCTTGTATATGAAGGTTATTTGACGATGCCAATTGAAAATAGATAGAAAGGGAAGGTGTGACAACACAAATCATAAATGTTTATTATAATTTGTCAAAATCAGGGGGTGATATGTCATTTCGTTTATATATCGGCAAATTTCTACTGGGGCTAGTTGCTTTTATTTGGACTGCCTGTAGCAGCGACAGTGGCACATGTGCTAATGAACAAGTGCCTGCGAGTTCTGCGGGCGATTTAACGGAATCTAGCTCTAGCCAAGGCGATTCGTCTAGTTCTGTTGAGCAATCAAGTTCTAGCTTTGGCGGTTCGTCTAGTTCTGTTGAGCAATCAAGTTCTAGCTTTGGCGATTCGTCTAGTTCTGTTGAGCAATCAAGTTCCAGCTTTGGCGATTTGGCGAGTTCCAGCTCACGGAAAGCTTCCCTCATGAGGGAGGATTTATTCAATGCTGATTCTTTGATAGCTGAGGCAAGGCAGCCGAAGGTGACGACGGATTCATGCGTTACCGTAAAGAATTACTGCGAAACGCTTACTGGCGAAATTTATAGCGGTTCTAAGGTTGCGGACGCTTTGTTTGAAAAGCGAATCGATGAAATACTCAATAGCCCCAAAGCAGAAACTCTCACGGAACGTTGCAAAAGCTATCTTCAAGAAAAAAGTAAATACTTTTTCGCAATGACTCATCCGACTACCGTATATGGAGTAAGCCCTTGCTACGCTTCGGATGACTACTTTCGCGGTGATTCAATTTTCCATATAGATGATCCCTATATTTTTGAGAAAATAAACATCGCCGGAATTTGCGGAGATGGCGTTCGCAATCATGTCAAGGTGGATTCCACTTATTTGAATAAAGAAAAGGTTAATGCCGAAAGATATGCGAATGATTTCGAGAATGCTGTAAATTATTTTCTTGAGAATATCGAGGAAGAGTGTAAATAGGCTTAGATTTTGAGAAATGAAATGCGACTGGTAAAATGATAATTCTATATATTTGCAGGAGGTAAAAGATGTTGTGCAAATGCTTCAATAAAATTTTGCTCGGTCTTGCTGCTATTGCGTGGACATCTTGTACCAGCGACAATGGCACGGGGGCGGAAGGTGTCGTGTCTGGCAATTCCAGTTCCAGTCAGGGTGATTCTTCTAGTTCCGGCGATGGAAACGGCTCCAGTTCGAAAAAGGCCTCTTTCGCTAGAAGCGAGTTCCTCAATGCGGATTCCTTGATTGCAGCTTCAAAAGAAGTCAATCCTACTACAGATACTTGCGTGACCACAAAGCAATATTGCAAGACGCTTTTTAACGAGGCTCGAAGCGGTGGCGACGAATATGCCGACGCAATTGTTACGCAACGGGCAAAGACGATTCTGGATAGCCCGGAAGCGAAGTATTTCCCCGAAAGCCGCAGGAGTTGCCTCCAGAACATCAAGGACAATTTCTTTTTTATGACGCATTCTGCAACAGAATACGGGATTAGCCCTTGTTACAGCATGGATGACTACATTCCGGGGGATTCGACGTATTTTATGAAATCATACCCACACATATTCGAGAGTATTAAAAATGCTGGAGCGTGCGGCGATGGCGTTCCCAACCACGTCAAGGTCGATTCCGTCTATCTGAACAAGGAAATTGAAAACGCCGACCGATTTGCCGGATATTTTGAAAAATCGCTGAACAAGCATCTCGATAAAATCGAAGCCGAATGCGATTAGGATTTCGAATCGTGTTCACGTTTCTCTAAATTCAAAGGAGGCTCGCCCTCCTTTTTTCTATTTTTGTGAAAAAACGCGGCGAAGCCGCCCTAACCACTAACCACTATTTACTAATCACTATGAATTACATCGACGAAGCAAAACAGAATTTCAACGACCTCTCCAAGAATCCGTATCCGGGACGCGGCATCGTGCTTGGCACAAGTGCCGATGGCAAGTCCTTTGTTCAAGTTTACTGGATCATGGGCCGCAGCGTGAACAGCCGCAATCGCGTTTTCGAAATCGAAGCCGATACGGGATTCATGAAGACGAAGGCTTTCGACGAGTCGAAGCTCACGGACCCGCACCTCATCATTTACTATCCGGCTCGTCACACGAAGAACGTGCAGATTATCACGAACGGCGACCAGACGGACACTATTTACAACGCCATCAACCTCGGCGGTACGTTTGAAAGCGCTCTCCGCACTCGTCAGTACGAGGACGATGCCCCGAACTTTACGCCGCGTATTTCCGGCATCCATTACAAGAATGCTGAACCGGCTGTGTATAAGCTCTCCATCCTCAAGAGCCGTAACAATAGCGAAGACGCTGGCTGCGAACGCATGACGTTTGAATTCGAAAAGGCTCTCCCGGGTCTTGGCCACTTCATCAGCACGTACGAAACCGACGGAAACCCGATTCCGTCTTTCAACGGTTTCCCTAAGCTCATGCCGATTTTCGCCACAGCCGAAGAAACGCTCAAGGCTTATTGGGACGCACTCAACGAAGACAACAAAGTCTCCTTGATGGTCAAGTGGATTGACCGCGAAACCTTCGAAGCGAAGACGATTATCGTGAATAAGAACGTGTAGCTATGGGCTCGCGAAGCGGGCAACATGCAGGCTGTTAGGTAATAGGTGTTAGGCTTTAGGTAAAGTAACACGTGCTACGCACGTCAGTAAAGGGTGGCTACGCCGCGTAAATAAAACGATGACCAACCCCCTAAGACATACTACCTATTCTTCCATGATTGGATAACTGCTGCTGTCACGCCCCGTTAGGGAATCGTCACTAGTATCGAAATAGTCCTAAAAAGTGCATACAAAAAGCCCCGACAAATGTCGGGGTTCTTTCGTTCTTGCTTTTAAGCGTGGCACACTGTCGAGTGCAATCCTTTCGGCTCGGCAATGCCCCGCCCGCAAGCGAGCTTGTCCGCGACTCTCGCCTTGCTAGGCGTTTTTTACGCTTTGATAATCGTATCCTTCGCGAGGACGACGATGCCGGATTCTGTCACGTGGAAGAGCTGTTTGTCGCGTTCCAGGTCGTAACCAATCTGGAAACCGGCAGGAATGTGCAAGCCCTTTTCAACGATAGCACGGCGGACTTTAGCGCCCGGGCCAATCGTCACGTTCGGGAAGAGGATGGATTCTTCGACGAGGGCATCTTTTTGGATGGTCACACCTGGCGAAAGGATGCTTTTGACGACTGTGCCGCCACCGATAATGCAACCGGCGGAGACGATGGAATCGACTGCCGCACCTTGATGGCTTTCGTTGTCGCCCGCGAAGAAACGTGCAGGCGGCTGGTTCCAGTTGTACGTACGGATCGGCCAGTAGTTGTTGTACAAGTCGAACGGCGGATTTTCGGAGCAAAGGTCCATGTTCGCTTCGAAGAATGCATCGAGCGTACCCACGTCGCGCCAGTAGCCCTTGGTCGATGCCTTTTCGCCACGCACGATGTTCGTGTTGAAGTCATAGACGTAAACCGGATATTCCTTGTACAAGCGCGGGATGATGTGCTTGCCGAAGTCTGTCGCTCCGTCGTTTGCACCCTTCAGAAGTTCACGCACGAGGAACTTGCTTGTGAAGAGGTAGTTGCCCATGCTCGCAAGGCACCAACCCGGACGGTTCGGCATTTCCTTCGGTTCTTTCGGCTTTTCTTCGAAGCCTATCATGCGGTTGTCCGCGTCAATTTCGATAATGCCGAATTCGCGGGCTTCTTCGATGGGCACCGGAATGGCGGCGATGGTCAACAAGGCCGCGCGGCTCAAATGGAAATCAATCATCTGGTTGATGTCCATCTTGTAAATGTGGTCGCCGCCGAAAATCGCCACGAGGTCCGGGCGTTCGTCGGTAATCAGGTTGATGTTCTGGAAAATGGCGTCGGCAGTACCGCGATACCATTCGTCGCCGGTGCGCATCTGGGCGGGCACCAAGTCAACGTACTGGTCGAGGCTTGCGTTCAAGTTCCAAGCGGCAGAAATGTGCTTGTTCAGGGAATCGCTCTTGAACTGCGTCAAGACCTTGATTTTAAAAATGCCGGAATTGATGAAGTTGTTGAGGACGAAGTCGATGATGCGGTATGTTCCGCCAAAATGGACGGCAGGTTTTGCTCGGTCGCGGGTGAGGGGCTGCAAGCGGCTCCCTTGTCCGCCGGCCATGATCATGCAAAGGATGTTTTTTTGATGTTCTCTAGAGTAAGACCAGCTCATGGATTTCTCTCTATATATTCATTATTGTACTTTTTGCCCATAATTTACCTTTTTTTTTCTAAAAAATGCAGAAAAAACGATTTTTCGTTAAAAAAAATTTATTTTAGCACGGTTTTCGTCGGGTTTAACGTGGTTTCCGCAGTTGTTTAGTGCGGTTACTGCTGTTGTTTAGCGCAGCTCTCGCCGAGGCTGGAGTTGGAACGAGCCGAATTGGGACTGTAAAAGGGGCCGTTTTTGCTAAAAAATGATACCAAATTGCAAAAAAATCGCAATTTGGTATCACTTTTTTAGGACAAATTAGTTGATTTCTGCCTCAAAAATGCTTTTTGGCAGTGCGATGTGATACCAAATCCGCTAAAAAAATGAATTTGGTATCATGAATAAGGTGCACCATGCACCAAAATGTGTAGATAAACTAAAAATTTTGATACCAAAATGACCAAAAATCGCAATTTGGTATCAAAAAAATGCAAAAAAGGTCCTAAATGTCAAAAGAAAACCTAAAAATGGGTATCCAAAAGGCTCGTTTGCACCAAAAAGAGAAATGTTTCCATCGCTCAACTTAGGCTAGGGCAAAATTTTTATTGACTTTGTTGTCAACAATTAATAATTTTAGAATAATTAAATAATTTCGTGAGAGTAAATGACCATGGTACGACTCGCTAGCCGCCTTCGTCTTGCCCGCAACGGGCTTTCTCTCCTTGTTCTTTGGACTTCGTTTTTGCTTTTGGCGTGCCAAAGCGGCAGCGAGCAGAAAAAGAATGATTCTAGCCAGGGGGGTGCCCAGCCGCCATTAAAGTTCTCCGTGAACGGTGTGGAGTATTCGAGGGCGTTGAAGTCGGCGGCGGCGGATTCCGCAAATCAGGCGGCTGACTCGGCTAAGTTGGATTCCGCAAATCAGGCGGCTGACTCGGCAAAGTTGGGTTCGGCAAATCAGGCGGCGGACACGCTTGACCTGTTGACGCTCTCGACGGAGTTCAATGCTCAGATTGTCGTGCATAACTACAAGGATTTCGACTCCCTAGCGGTCGATGGAGTCGCTTTAAAAGACAGCATGGCGAGCGTTCCTGTTTCAAGAATCGCCAAAGACGCGTTTTTGACGCTCTCGTGGAAGCGTGGCGGTTCTCGCGGTTCTTTGCTTTTGCGGACGCTCCACAAACTTGTGCCGAACATGACGGTAACGCAAGATTTGTTGAAGGGGCCGATGTCGGCTGGCGATTTTTACCTTTCGTACGTTTATCTCCGCTTGATTCAGAAAATAGGCAATAACGGTCAATACCTGTTTTACCGCTTTGAGCCGAAGGTTGACACGAGTGGCAATTGTACGGGCTGGTGGGATTTCAAGAAGCACCATGGCGACGACGGAAAAATCTATTACAGCTACCACGAACCCGATTCGACTTACGCTTCTTGGCGTTTTAACGGATTCAATCCGGGCAAACGAGTCCTGCTGGATGAAACCTACAACAAGCTGAAGGAAATCCAGCTGGAGGCCGCGGATAGCATTCAAGAAGGCTACCCGGTAGATGGACACGATTTTTATCTCTTCAACTCGGAACATTACATCCTCATGAGCTACATCGACCGCGTGGTCAACGTTAAGGATCGAGATACGGTTGCTTCGGCTTATATCCAGGAAGTCGATAGCGGAAAGGTCGTCTTTGACTGGTGGAGCGTTGACCACGATACGCTGTTCAGCATGCTTGATCCGGCTTTTGATACGACGGCAGGGAAGGACTACGTCCACATGAACTCCATCGACGTTTTGCCGGATAGCAATTTGCTGTGCTCGTTTAGGCATATCAGTTCCGTGCTGAAAATTCAACGCGATTCGGCGGGCAAGATTCTTTGGAGGCTTGACGGAACATCCTCTTCGAATGCGTTCCATGGGCAGCACTTTGCACGTTACCACCAAGAAGATTCTTCGATTACCTTGTTCAACAATGACAACGGCCCGAACAATACCCAGCTGCTCCGATTCAACATGGGCGACATGGACAATGGCTCTGTCAAAAATAAAACTGTTTTGCGTAATGACGGCTACTTTGCCCAAGCTTGCGGAGCCCTCACCTTTAGCGGAAAGAATGTGATTGCTGGCTGGGGAATCCCTGGCGACACAACCTCTTTCAGACGGCTTGTTGCGGAATACAATTCTACAGGCGGTTTGATTTTCAGCTTGGAACGGGACTCCGTGAAAGTTAGTGAAGAAAAAATATTTGGCGCAACCGCTTTCATGGCGACTTACCGCGCTACAAAGTATGAATAAAGGAACGACTCCTATGAAAAACGATAATTTTACAAATAAAGTATTTACAATTTTGCTGCTTGTTTTGGCTTTTGCGGTCGGGCAGAATGCGTGGGCGGAAGAATTTAAGGGAAGCGGTACAGAAAAAGCCCCTTACATTATCGCTACCAAGGCTGACTGGGACTTGCTTGCCTCGAAGTCTGCGGAAAATAGCTTTTCTGACAAATACTTCCGCCTCGATGCGGATATTGACGGTGTGACCACGATGGTGGGCGACAATAAAGATTTTCCCTTTAGCGGAAAAATCGATGGAAACGGCCATACGGTGACGCTAAATCTCAGCCGCACGACGATGCCTAGCGGTGATGAAAGTTTGCAGGGCCTGGCCTTAATCCACTATGCTGGCGACGGCCTTGAAATCAGCAACCTTACCGTTGATGGTACGATTACGACAAAGTGCAAGTTTGCTGCTGGATTTATTTCTTACATCCATGCGGGTGAAGCAAATAACCATAGAAAAGTCATTAAATTTACCAACTGCCGTAGCAATGTGAACATCAAATCTGAAGTTTTGGGCGATGCGACCAGCGCTGGTTTTGTGGGGCTTTCAAAAAAATACGTTAATATGTTTTTCAAGGATTGTATTTTTGACGGCTCGTTCAACGCCTCTAATGGGCGACAATTTTCTGGATTTGTTGGGTATCAGCAAGCAAATACAAAAACAGACATAAAAAATAGTCTTGTAGCCCCTACTATTGTTGATATCTCGATAGACAACGGCAATCACTATACTTTCTGTCGAGCTTATACAAGTTCAAATTGTGAGGTGGATCAAGGTGGCTACTACACTACTGCCATAGGCTACGCTCAAGGCACTCCGCTTTATAAACTGACTCTCGGTGAAGGGCTTAAGGCAATCCGTGCCGACGCTGATACCATTGGCAATGGGGCGGCTGTATTTTATGGTACTGATGGCAACAATGGCATTTCGATTGGCGGTGAAGAGTATTACAAGTCTGGTGCGACGGTCCATCTTGGCTGCTCTCAG
>JAEEGJ010013240.1_pt1 | contig 20088 bp, 9 predicted proteins | sample 8958761 | NCBI WGS metagenome assembly JAEEGJ01 (sample SAMN16246546, study PRJNA631951) | gut metagenome | biome: gut microbiome; feature: rumen; material: RS-attached | host: Bos | place: Iran: Karaj | collected 2018-10 | reverse complement strand
TACCTAAGAACTTGTTCAAAGGTACGAATAAGTGAGCGAAAACGCAAATAAAAGATTGATTCTTTTGTCGGTTCAGTCTTTTTTTGTACTTTTGCACCGCTTTTTGAATATTCATTAATAAACGTATACGTAATCATGTTAACACTTAAACTCATCAACGAGGAAACAGAACGTGTCATCCGCGGTCTGGAGAAGAAACATTTCCCCAATGCCAAGGAGGCCATAGACAATGTGCTCGCTATCGACAAGCGCCGTCGCGAAGCACAGCAGCAGCTGGACAGCAACCTGAGCGAGGCCAAGAAGATGGCAGCCCAGATTGGCGCACTCATGAAGGAGGGCAAGCGTGCTGAGGCCGATGCCATTAAGGAGACCGTCGCCACGATGAAGGAGACGAACAAACAGCTTGAGGAGCAGATGAACCTGGCTCAGGAGGAGATGACGACGCTGCTCTGCCAGATTCCGAACATCCCCTACGACGAGGTGCCCGAGGGTGCTGCCGCTGAGGACAACCGCGTGGTGAAGTCGAACCTGAAGGAGTGCACGGACGCCGATACTGTCGGCAACTGGGACGTGAACCCGAAGCTGGGTATCGAGAACCCGCTGCCCCACTGGGAGCTTGCCAAGAAGTATAACCTCATCGACTTCGACCTCGGCGTGAAGATTACCGGCGCCGGCTTCCCTGTCTACATCGGCAAGGGTGCCCAGCTACAGCGTGCCCTCATCAACTTCTTCCTGGCCGAGGCCAACAAGAGTGGCTATACGGAGATCATGCCGCCGACGGTCGTCAATCAGGCTTCCGGCTACGGTACGGGTCAGCTGCCTGACAAGGAGGGCCAGATGTACCATTGCGAGGTCGACGACTTCTACCTCATCCCCACGGCTGAGGTGCCTGTGACGAACATCTACCGTGACGTCATCCTCGACGAGGCCCAGTTGCCCATCAAGAACTGCGCCTACACGGAGTGCTTCCGTCGTGAGGCTGGCAGCTATGGCAAGGATGTGCGTGGTCTGAACCGCCTGCATGAGTTCTCGAAGATAGAGATTGTGCGCATCGACAAGCCCGAGCACTCGAAAGAGAGCCACAAGGAGATGCTCGCTCATGTAGAGGGCCTGCTGAAGAAACTGGAACTCCCCTATAGAATTCTGCTGTTGTGTGGTGGTGACCAGAGTTTTACGAGTTCTATTTGCTACGACTTCGAGGTCTATTCCGAGGCTCAGGGCCGCTGGCTCGAGGTCTCCAGCGTTTCGAACTTCGACACCTATCAGGCCAACCGTCTGAAGTGCCGCTACCGTCGTGCCGACAACAAGAAGACTGAGCTCTGTCACACCTTGAACGGCTCCGCGCTGGCTCTGCCTCGCATCGTTGCCGCCCTGCTGGAGAACAACCAGACGGAAAAAGGCATCAAGATTCCTGCAGCCCTCGTGCCTTATACCGGCTTCGACATCATCGACTAAAGACAAGTCCTGATAATTACACAATAAGTGGCACTTATTTTCGAATAGGTGCCACTTATTTCTGAAAAGGTGCCACTTATTTACAAAAAGGTGGCACTTATTTGTCTCTTATTTAGCCTCCTCCATGTTGCCCTCGATGTAGAGGCGGGTCTTCTCTACAACGCCGTTGGTGATGACGGTAATGGACTTCTTGAAGTGTCCGGGGAACTTGCCGGTGCCGTTGTAGGTCACCTTAATCTCACCCTTCTCGCCGGGCTTCACGGGTGTTTTTGTGTACTCGGGGACGGTGCAGCCGCAGGAGGCCATCGCCTGATTAATGACCAGGGGCTTCTCGCCAACGTTGCTGAAGGTGAATGTGCAGGTGACAACGGGGCTCTTCTCCGAGAAGGTTCCAAAGTCGTGGGTTGTCTTTTCAAACTTAATCTCGGCCTGTTTCTGAGCCGTTGCCATGGTGATGCCGCAGACGAGCAGCAATGTCATGAGTAAAAGTTTCTTCATGTCGGTTTCGTGCTTTTTAATGAAAATCTGCGGCAAAATTAAGTAATTTGCCGCAGATAACGTTGGATGTGCCCTGTAATTTAATAAAAATTTATTTTCTTTTTAGCAGTTTATAATACGCTGAGGCGCCGAGCAGGAAACAGCCGGTGCCGTAGTCTTCGAAGTCGGGCACGCGGTCGTAGCTGAGCGGCTGGCCTGCCGAAGGGTCTTTGCCGGTGCCCTGCATCCAGCCGAGGAAGCCGTCGGGGTGGACACACTGGCTGACCATAGCCGTCCAGGCGCGGTCGCAGGCGGGCTGGTAGTCGCGGGCCTTGAGGTAGCCCCGCTGTATGCCCCAGGCCATGCCGTAGAGGAAGAGGGCAGTGCCTGAGGTCTCGGGCATGGCGTAGTTGGTGGAGACGAGCGAGGGGTTCCACAGTCCGTCCTGGCGCTGGCAGCTGAGCAGTCCGCGCGACATGAGGAGGAAATCCTTCTTGAGCTCCTTGTAGGCCTTGTCCTTGGGCGACAGCTCGTTCATGCATCTGACGAGTGCGGCGTAGACCCATCCGTTGCCGCGGCTCCAGTAGCACTGCTGGCCGTCGGGTTCCTTGTAGGGCGGCACATAGTCGGCATCGCGCCACCAAAGTCCTTCCTTCACGTTGAACAGTCCGCCGCCGCACTCGTTGCGGCTCCAGCGATACATCTTCATCCCGTGGTCGAGATACTTCTTGTCGCCGGTCAGCTGATACATCTGCATGTAGAGCGGCATGGCCATCTGTATGGCGTCAATCCACGTCCACCAGCCGTAGAGCGAGCCGTTCTTCGGATTGGGCGTCTGCATCTGGTGAGCCAGGTTCGCGCGTACATTAATTAATTGTTCCTCTTCCGACATGCCGGTATAGGGCAGCAGCTCCACGTAGGTCTGTCCGCAGCACTGGTCGTCGGCGTCGCAAGTGTTGTTGCCGTTGCGCGGCGTCCACTGGTGGAACTTCGCCCACGTCATGGCATAGTCGATGTAGCGCTGCTGCGGGTCGATGCTCTGCAGAGCCATCAGGCCCTCGTAATACACGGCGCGTGTCCAGAGCGAGCTGGGCCTTATCTTCTTCACATTCGTAGGGACGGTGGGGTCCTCATACTTCTGCATGAAGTAGTTGTTCACGCGCTGGGCCACGGCCAACACTTCGTTGGCATGGGTCTGCGCAGCAGCATTGAGCGACACAGCCGCAAAAAACAGCAGCACGCTAAGTAGTCGGGAAGTTTTCATTCTTTCAGTGTTGTTTTTTTTGAGTAGTTTGTACATTTTTAGTAGAACGATTCATTTTCAGGGCAAAGGTACACAAAAACCATGAAATGCAGCAAAAAAACTATGAATTTTTACGAAAAAAAGGTTCTTCCGCTTTTTCAGTTGGTTGGTGTGCACGAATACGTGCACCACACGACCGGTGGGCTACCGTTATTGGGTGGCACAGACATCGCAAGAAACGCTCTTTTCGCTGCTTTTCCGCTGCTATTGCGGGACTATTGTCATTTTTTTTCAATTTTTACGTCAAAAAATTTGGAGGTACGGAAAAAAAGCCTTACCTTTGCAGCCGCATTTGAGAGAGAGTGCTCTTTTCGGAAGCTCCGAAGGAAGTTTGGGTGAGTGGCTGAAACCAGCAGTTTGCTAAACTGCCGTACGGGTTCCCGTACCGGGGGTTCGAATCCCCCAGCTTCCGCCAACGGTCGGTTCATCTAACGGTTAGGATACAAGATTCTCAATCTTGGCATAAGGGTTCGATTCCCTTACCGACTACTGAAAAGAGGACAATCAACAGTGCAAACGCTAACTGGTCGGTTCATCTAACGGTTAGGATACAAGATTCTCAATCTTGGCATAAGGGTTCGATTCCCTTACCGACTACGAAAAAGAGGGGTTTAAAGCCCCTCTTTTTGTTGTGACACCATGCCGTTCAGCTCCCTGACATCTCCCTTCTGAATCATCATGCCGAGCACGGCATTGATGGTCTCGGCTATTTTCGCTCCGGCATTCGAGAAGCCGAGCTTGCGGGCAGCTATGGTGGGAATTTTCTCCTTCGGCAGCGAGAACTCTTCCACGATGACCTCGCGCACCACGTTGGCCACCTCGCACACCGGTATCTCGGTGATGCTTCTTGGCGACGGTGCCCGGTAGGTGCTGTAGTTCCTCGAGCTGGCCTCGTCAAGCCAGAAGCTGCTGACGCCGCCCAACGTGAGCGGGTCACGATAGAAGTGCGCCGCAGCCAGCGCGACGGCTTTCTGGATATTGGCTCCTGCATGGCCGAAGCCGAAGAGACGTGCCACACGCTTGCAGAGATAGCTCTCGGTGATGGGCTGCTCTTTGGCCAGAATCTGTCGCATGACCTTCATATTGTAGGCTGCTGTAGGGTCGTAGGCAGTCTTGTCGATGGGCGGCGCCGTGATCTCTGCCTCGGCGTAGGGCACCTGCCCCTGATTCCTTTCCGGCTCTTTCAGCACATCGGCTTTCTTGATGTTGTCGGCACTGAAAGCCTTGAATGGCACCGCGTCCTCTTCTTTCTCCTCCTTCACGTCAGCAGTCTCGGCCGCTTTCAGTTCTTCAAGAATCTGGCTGATGCTTCGCTGGCGGTTTTCATACCAGTCGATGGAATAGACGCGCATGACCCGCCATCCCAGCATTTTCATCACATTGGGCTGCACCATCTCACGGTCGCGTGTTGTCTTCGTCTCGTAATAGTTCCTTCCGTCGCAGAGGATGCCCAGGATGTATTTCTCCGGTTGCTCGGCTGTGGAGACGGCAATATCGACCTTGAAGTTCGACCTTCCCACGCCCGTTCTGACCGTATAGCCCTGCTCGGTGAGCATGTCGCGGATTTGCCCGACCATCGTGTTCTGTTCAGCCATCTGCAACGAGTTGTCGGCCATGGGCAGCCGTCCTGTCTCTGCAAACTCGAGGAAAGCCTTCAGTCCCTCCACGCCCTTGGCCTGCGAGCGCTTGAGGTCTATCTGGCTTGACTTCAAGGTAGAGTAGACAATCATCTCGTAGCGTGCACGTGAGACCGCCACGTTCAGACGCCTCTCGCCTCCCACATTGTTCAGCGGTCCGAAGTTCATGGACACCTTGCCCGTCTTGTCGGCGCCGTAGCCCACCGAGAAGAGGATGACGTCGCGCTCATCGCCCTGAACGTTCTCTAGATTTTTCACGAAGACGGGTTCCGGGCTGTTGTAGGCCAAGTCCTTGAGTTCAGGATGGCGGTCAAGCTCCTCTGTCAGGTCATCCTCTATGCGGTCGCCCTGCACCTTGCTGAAAGACACCACGCCGATGCTGTATTTCTGCAGCTCGGGGTCGGACAGCCGGCGGATGATTTCCTTGACGATGGCCTTCGACTCTTCCGGATTGCTGCGCGTGTGTCCCTTGTCATAGACTCCGGCCACAGGCACCAGCTTCACCTTGGCCACCTGGTCGTCGACAGAGGGGAAGGTGAAGAGGCGGTTGCCATAGTACTGCGAGTTGCTGAAGGCTATGAGGCTCTCGTGCTTGCTGCGGTAGTGCCAGCTCAGATAGTATTCACGTAGCGACAATGTCTTGCAGTCGTCGAGGATGCTCTCCATGTCGTCGATGTTTGCTTCCTCCTCCTCTACCTGCGTGGAGGTGAAGAAGCTGGTAGGCGGCATCTGCTTGCTGTCGCCCACCACGATGAGGGCCTTGCCTCGTGCGATGGCCCCGACGGCCTCGCTGGTAGGCATCTGTGACGCCTCGTCGAAGATGACCAGGTCGAACTTCTCTGACTTCAGGTCGATGTACTGCGCCACGCTGATGGGGCTCATCAGCATGCAGGGACAGAGGCGCGGCAGGAGCGTGGGGATGCTGTCGATGATGGTGCGTATGGAGTTGCCCCGTCCGCCGTTGGCAATGTTCCGCTTCAGGATGCTGATCTCCGAGCCTTCGGCCGATGCTGATGCCGCCGAGGGCACCCGCGAGGCGAGCTTGCTGTAGAGCTCTTCCTTGCTCAGTTCCTGGAATCGCACCGTGTCACGTTTATACTGCTCTATGCGCTGACGGAAGACCTTGCCGTTGAAGGTTCGCAGCTGTTCGTCGGCATCGATGGCGACAGTGATGAGCCGCCGGTAAGCGCCTTTGAGGAAAGCGGCCATCACCTCCTGCGGCTTCTCGCCTTTCTCTATCATGGAGGCGACGGCTTGCAGTCCCATCTGGTACAGCTCCTTTTTCTTGTCAGTCCAGAGGTACCAGTCCTTCATCTGCTGATAGCTGCCAAGCCATCTGTCCAGTGCCGCAACAATCTCCTCGGTTGTGTTCTTTCTGTTTGTCTTTGCCGCCAGCTGGTCGGTGAGCGTGCCCATCTTGTGACGGAGGTTCAGAATGACGCTTGACGCCTGCACGAACTCCTGGCGTCCGCCCGAGCCGATGGCTCCAAGGCTGGCCTGATAGGCATCTTTCCGCTGCTGATGGCTGAAGCCGCTGCGATGGGCGAAGGCCGCCAGCTCCTCTTCCTGCTGTTTGACGTCGCGGCTCTTCTGCTGATAGCTGTCCACAAGGTTGAAGACCTCGTCCAAGCCAGACTCGAATATCTGCCCATAGCGCTGCATGGACTGCATGAACTTCTTCTTGGCGAAGTATCTTGGCAGGAACCATTTGGCTTTGGCTTCGTCCCACTCCCGTCTGCTGGCCTTCACGTCCATGCGGGTGATGTCCTCGCTGTAGGTGGAGGTGAGCCGCTCCTGCAAGTCCTCCTGCTGCTTCTGCGCCGCCAGCTGGGTGACAAACATGGAGAGCCACTGCAGGTCGGCGTCGGTCTCTAACTGAAGCGAGGTCTTCTCATGCAGCTTGCTGATGTCCTGGCTGTAGTCCGTCTGCATCTGCTTCATCTGCTGGAGCAGGCTCTTGATGCTGTCGGTTGTCTCAAGCCGATAGTCGACAGGCTCCAGTCCGTAGAGGGGATGCGCCTCGGGCGTGCCAATGATTTCCAGGATGGTGTCGAGCTGCTCGGGCATGTTCCTGCAGTTCAGCAGATAGCTGGCCGTGAGTCTGCCGTCCTCGGGCAGTCCGTCCTGCATCTCTTCCTGCGGTATGGAGAGGTATTCGGAGATACACTCGTACAGGCTCAGCCCGTTGCTGCCTTTCTGGTGAAGGGCATCCATATAGCTGATGAGACTCTTGCGCTCGGCAAACAGTTCTTCAGCCTTCGCCGCATATTCGGCCGGCTCCTTGATTTTGGTGACATTCAGCACCTTGTCCATCTGTTCAAGGAAATGCTTCTTCGTGGCCTTGTTGGAGTGCAGCTCCAGGCAGAAAGGCGCCAGCCCCACCTTCTCCAGTCGTGACTGTACGACGGAGAGGGCGGCCATCTTCTCTGCCACGAAGAGCACTCGGCGTCCTTGGTAGAGCGCATTGGCTATCATGTTGGTGATGGTCTGCGACTTTCCAGTCCCCGGAGGTCCGTGGAGGATGAACGTCCTGCCTTTGCCCGACTCGACGATGGCTTCCATCTGCGACGAGTCGACGTCAAGCGGTATGGAGAAGTCACGCGGCGAGCTGGTCTTGTCAATCACTCGGGCATCGACGACATCGTCGGAAGCTTTCTGCTTGTCGCGGTTCTCGATGAGCGAGGCCACCACCGTGTTCTCAGCGAGCTTGTCGGCATTGCTGTGGATGTCGTTCCACATGACGAACTTGTTGAAGGAGAACAGGCCGAGCATGGACTCTTCCAGTACATTCCACTTCTTCTGCTCCATGATGGCCCGGCGGAAGTAGGTGAAAATCTTCTTGACGTCAACTCCGCTTTCATCCTTGGGCAGTTCCTTCAGCACATCGAGGTTGATCTTGAAGTTTTGCTTCAGCAGCTCCACCAGCGTGATGTTCAGTATGATGTCCTCGTCGCGTTTGCGTATGACATACTTGTTGCCGCTCCTTCTCACCATGTCCACGGGCATCAGGAGGATGGGTGCATAGCGTGGCTGCTCGCTTTTGGCCGTCTCAAACCATCTCAGCATGCCCAAGGCCAGGAAGAGGCTGTTGGCGCCGTTCTCTTCCAGCGATGTGCGGGCGGTACGGTAGATGTAGGTGAGTGCCGACTGAAGCTCCGTCTCTGTCAGGTAAGAGGCTATCTTGTTGCCCTTGATCATCTCGGAGACGAAATCCTGATATTCCGAAGCCTGATGCTGCGAGTCGTACATCCCTTCGTCATTCGGCTCAATCTTCTTGCCTGGCGAGGGTGTGATGGCATAGTCCTCGCTGTTCTGCAGATGGTCTTCCAGATGCTCTATCTCAAAAGAGATGAAAGGCACGACCCTCCGTCCGAGCCGGGTGTTGAGCAGGTTGTTGCGCAGCGAGAAGTCCAGCAGCTTGCGCTCCCAGAGCATCTGCTTGGTAACAGGCTTGCCCGTCTCTTCCAGGCGGAGGTCATAGTGGCTCAGCTCGCTGACATGGTCTGTCACATTCCTATGGTCGAGGCCTTCGTTGGCAAATGTCCATACGCCGTCCTTCATCACACGCTGTGGCATGGGCCGCACATTGCCGAGACGGCAGCGGTGAATATCGACGAAGTAACTGAACTGGCTCTCGTCCTTCAGCTTGTTGATGGCGCTTTTCACCGCTTCCTCAAATCCCACATTGCCCGACGAGGTGATGGCAGTAGACTCGAGCAGCACCAGGTTGTTGTTGCCGTCGGCTGTTTCCTTGAGCAGGAGGCTCACATCGTCGCCTATCATCTGCGGACTGACTGTCGGTGTCAGCCATGCGCCTACCATCACATGCCCTTTCATCATGACCAGGATGGGATAGATATTGCACGACTCTAAGCATGAGGCGACGAGCAGGCTTGTGTCTATACATGTGCCTATCTTCTCTGTCAACACTTTGTCGGCCAAGCGTATGCGCTGCCCACTGGCCTCGAAGCTGGCCGGGGGAGCGGAATAGACGATGCCCTCGGCCCGCAATGCTTCGTAGATGGCCGCCACCTGGGCACGCACCCTGTTGCGGTCCTGCGTCTGATACTCGTCCAGCTGCGACGAGCCGGTCCATTTCTCCAGGAACTGTGCGGCCGCCACCTTGACTCTCGACAGGAGGGGATTGTTGGGTACGACAAATGCGGCTATCTGCTCCGGCATGACGTTGGAGCCGGCCCACTCGTCGTAGGCCATGAGGGTGATGGGCAGTTCTTGCTGCAGCAGCAGTCCGCTCGCTTCTTCAACGGTGATGCTGAACGTGGTGTGAATGGCCTCAGTGATTTCACTCAACCGCTGAATGTCGGGCAAAATCTTGAGAGAGCTGACCTGGACGGACTGCCCTGCACGCAGAAATTCTATCCTTTGAACATTCTCTTTGATCAATTCGCCTCTGATGGTGAACTGCAGCTGGTGCCAGTCGTGCTCTTCCACATTCTCCACCACACACTTATAACAGGCTTCAATGCCGTTGTTGAGCATGGAATAGTTGAGGGAAGGAAGGTATTCTATCCTGAGCACCGCTCTTTCTGTCTTGATAAGCTCTTGTCCGTCCATATTTTTTAAGGAGTTTGGGAGTAAGGAGGTTTGGAGTTGTGGAGTAAGGAGTAAGGAGTTGGGGAGTAAGGAGTTGTGGAGTAAGGAGATCTGGAGTAAGGAGTTGTGGAGTAAGGAGATTTGGAGTAAGGAGTGTCACATCATCCTTTAGCCATCTGATAGATGGCCTCCATATCCTCTGCTTTCAGCACCTTCAGCTGTCCGCAGGTGTGCTGATAGTCGCGACTGCACTTGCGCACCATCTCCTTGATTTCCTCGTCGGTGATGTCACGGCCTATGAGCTCGCGGATGTTGATGGGCATTCCTATGGCGTGGTAGAAGCGTTCCATCGCCTCGATGCCCTTGAGTGCCGTTGCCTCGGGGTCGGTGAAGTCGTTGGGCACATCCATCACGTTGACGGCGAAGCGCACAAAGCGGCTGAGGTTCTCGTGCATGACATAGCGTGCCCAGCTGGGCCAGATGGCAGCGAGGCCAGCGCCGTGTGTGACGTCGAACATGCCGCTCAGCTCATGCTCTAACTGGTGGGTGGCCCAGTCGTCGCTGAAGCCGCAGCCCGTCAGCCCGTTGTGCATCAGCGAGCCGCCCCACATAATCTGTGCACGGTAGCGGTAGTCGTCAGGATTCTTCAGCACGGCAAAGACGGCGTTCTTGATGCTGCGCAGCATGGCCTCCGCCACATCGGTGGTGAAGTCCATGTCGTCGTCCTTCGTGAAATAGCGCTCCATGGTGTGCATCATCATGTCGGTCACACCGGCAGCCGTCTGATAGGGCGGCAGGGTAAAGGTGCGCTCAGGGTTCATGATGGAGAACTTGGGCCGCGAGAGGTTGTTCGAGTATCCCAGCTTGACGTCGCCGTCCTCGTTGGTGATGACGCTCGACTCGCTCATCTCGCTGCCAGCGGCGGGGATGGTGAGCACGCAAGCCACGGGCAGCATCGTCTCGGGGGCGCTGGCCTTGCCCAGATAGAGGTCCCAGACGTCGCCCTCCATGCAGACACCATAGGCGATGCACTTTGCCGAGTCGATGACGCTGCCACCGCCCACGGCGAGAATGAAGTCGATGCCTTCCTTGCGGCAGAGCTCAATGCCCTGCTTGGCCAGCGACAGACGGGGGTTGGGCACCACGCCACCCAGCTTCACAAAGGGGATGCCGCCCTCGGCGAGCAGACCGCAGATCTTGTCAAGCAGGCCTGAGCGCTCAGCGCTTTTGCCGCCGTAATGCACCAGCACCTTCGTGCCACCATATTTCTTTACCAGACGAGCCACCTGCTCCTCGGATTGCTTGCCGAACACCACTTCTGTCGGCGCGAAGTAATTAAAGTCTTTCATTGTTATTTATTTAAATGGGGAGTTAAAATGGAAGTTAATTCGCTACGCTCATGGAAGTTAAAATGGGAGTTAAAAAGGACAATAGATAATACGCTGTCAGCATTTGGAACAAATAACGACAGCTTTTGCTTGGAAAGGAAAGCCACGCGGATGGAGTATTGTCCATTTTAACTTCCTCTTTAACTTCATATTTAACTTTCTCTTTAACTTCCGAGTAAGCTAATAATCAGAATCTCCACTCGTCCTGCCAGCGGACCACGGGCTTGCCGTCCTCAAACTCTATGGGCAGCCAGATGTAACGGGCATCGATGGGATGCCGCGGTCGCCAGATGTCGGCCATGAAGATGTACCGTCCATCGACAGGCAGGATAAACGTGCTCTGCCCCATGAAGGTCTTTTCTGCCTTCGGCCCTCGGCAGGGGTTGGGATGCTGCGTCCACGGTCCCCAGATGCTGGGAGCCGAGAACATGCGGGCCTCGTTGGGCTCCCATCCTGTGCAGCCCGAGGTGATCATCCAGTAGGTGCCGTCGTGCTTGAAGATGGCGGGAGCCTCGTTGTGACCGGCAGGAGCCACACGGGTGTAGCGGCCGGTATGGTGCAGATAGTCGGCGGTCAGCTCGGCGATGTGCAGGGTGAGGTTCTCCTCTGAGGAGAAGATGTGGTAGGCCTTGCCGTCGTCGTCGACGAAGAGCGTCATGTCACGCGACATCTGCCCAGCGGCGAAGTCGTGCTTCACAATAAGTCCTTCATTGACAGCCTTGTACCAAGCTGGCGTCCACCATTCCTTGAAGTTGGCTTCGTTGAGTGTGTCAACGACGGCGAGGGCGGTGGCATCGAACTCCACCGGCCACGTGCCGGCATCGGCGCGCTGTGAATAGAGAAACTTGTAGGGCCCTTCGGGACGGTTGGCCACGGCCACGCCATAGCGGGCGGCGTTGTAGCCCTGCCCCTTCAGCTCTAAGTGGAACCACATGCAGAACTTCTTCGTCACCTCATTATAGATGACCTTCGGACGCTCCAGCACGCAGCCCCGCTCTATGTCATGTCCGCGCTGGTCGGTCACGCTCAGCGCCACGCCACAGTTGCGCCAGTTCACCAGGTCTTTCGAGGCATAGCACATCACGCCGACGAGTGCATCGCTGGTGCGCTCGCTCTTGTGCTCGCCAAACCAGTAGTAGGTGTCGCCATACTTCAGCACGCCGCCGCCGTGGGCATTGATGTGACGGCCACCGTCGTCGCGCCACAGCTCGCCGCTGCGAATGGTCTTCGGCTTTTGCTGCTGTGCGTTCCAATAACTCTCCAGGCGTTTGGCCTCGGCCTTTGTGATGTGTATCACCGAGCCGTGCTTGGGCGATGTGAAGTTGGTCATCGTCATCTTCCCCTCGCCAAAGCGTCCCAGCGGGGTAAAAGTCTTGAAGTCGGAGGTCTCCACAAACCCGAAGTTGTTGGGACGGATGCTGAAGACGTCATACATCACCACCCATTTGTTCTCACCGATGCGTTTCCACACGTTGGGAGCCTCACAGGCGCCGCTCTCCGTGTCTATCTGCTCGGCATGGTAGTCGTCGAAGTGGTTGATGCGGTCACTGATCATATACTTGATGCCTCCGGGGTTTTCCTGCGCGACGTAGGTCATGAAGTACCTGCCGTCGGGCATGGGGCAGATGTCGGCATCGAGCACCTGAATGGTGGTGTCGGGATATTCAAACAGCAGCTGCGGCTCTGTCTCAAGCGTGGTGAACGCCTCGTCGGCATAGCTGTAGAAGAGTTTTGTGCGGCCTCCGGCGTGCTGGCGTATGGTGAAATAGACCATCGGCTTGCCCACTGCCGGGTCCCAGATGGTCTGCGGCGCCCACGCACAGCCTATCTCTCCGAAGTGCTCGGGGAAGAGCTTGTCGATGCGGGCCACATGGTGTGTCCAGTGGATGAGGTCGTCGCTCGCCATCAGCACCAGCCCCCGGTTGTTGCCCCAGCCAAACTCCTCGGGGCGCTCCCACTGCGTGATGCGTATGCCCTTCTGCCGTCCGAAGATGTGGAGGTCGGTCATGGCGATGTAGAACTTGCCGTTGGGTGCCCGGCAGATGTGGGGGTCGCGTATGCCGTGCTGCTCGGCGATGCTGTCGCCCGCTATGATGGGTTCACCGTTGTTCAGCGCCGTAAACGTGTAGCCGTCGTAGCTGATGGCCATGAACAGCCCGTGCGTCGGGTCGCTGAAGTAAGTGAACAGATAGGCGCCCATATCTTTCTCCGTCAGGGCACGCTTGGGCTTAGCTGACGTGGGCAGCGGCTGCAGCATGAGAGCCAGAAGCAAGGATATATAACTGAAAATCTTCATGTTGAACAGAGCGTTTTAAACAGACGATAAAAGCTTGCGATTATTCTTCCCATACGAGCACTGCACCGTTGCGGCGTGCCGGGTCGGGGCCGGTATAGTCCATGCTGTAGGAGCTGCCGGTGGTGGGGCTCTTGCCGAGGTAGCGGTGGTTCCTCAGCGAGAGGAGCATGAAGTCGTGGTCGAGGAAGTCCTGCCAGAGGAACTGCTCGGCCTCTTTCGCGTCGGTGGTGAAGCGCACGTCGCCCGGCAGACCGTTGCCGCAGATTCGCATATAGCGGCCGTCGGCACACTGCAGCATCACCTTGCCCTGTCCGCAGTTGATGACCTTAAACCGTGTCAGCTCGCTCTTGTCGCCGGCATGGCTGTCGTGCAGCAGGCCGTGCTTCAGGGCGATGGCGGGACGGCCGGTGGCCTTGTTGATGATGCGGATGGTCTTGCCGTAGGGAATGTTCTGGCTGCGGTCGGCGCAAGGCTCCTCGACGGTGAAGTTGTCGAACTCGGCATAGCCGCCTTGCTTGCCCTTCGTGTTAAACGAGAAGAGGGCGTGGCGTGAGCCTTGGAAGCTGATGAGTTGATAGCTGAGCGGCATCATGCGCCCCAAGGTCTGGTAGTTCACCCCGTCGGTGCTGTAGGCATATTGCGCCTGGTCGTTGTCGTAGTCGCCCACCATGCGGAGGCAGATTTTCCCGTCGGGTAGACCGATGGGCACAGTGACCGTGTCGTTGGTCAGCTGCTCGAAGCAGCGGAGGGTGAGGCTGTTGCCGTTCTTCACGATGCCTATCCACGAGCAGGGCACGTTGATGTTGCCCAGGCCGCAGACGTCGCCGTCCTTCATGCCGTTCACATACAGCTCGACGGTAGCTACGCTCTTCGGGCCGATGACGCGCTGTGTCAGGGTGTTGCGAGCCCACATCAGCTGCTCGGCGGGCTGTGCCTGTATGCGCAGACGTCCCTTCTTCAGGCTCCACAGCTTGTCGTCAGGATTATGGTTCCACTGCCATACGCGCCCCAGCTGCTTTCCGTCGAAGGTCTCGTTGCGGTCATAGGGCGCCCTGACGCCCCACGCGGGGTCTTCTGTAGTTTGGCTATCATGAGAAGGGGCAATAGCAGTCCCCTCGGTGGCGGAGGGGGATGCTGCGCCGGGCTTGAACCAGGTGCGTGGTGCGCGGCCCAGGTTGCCTTTCAGCCCCACCATCGGCCAGCCGTCCTCCCACGTCATGGGCATGAGGCACACGGTGCGGCCTATCGAGTGAAAGTCCTGCATGAACAGCGCCCACCACGAGCCGTCCTTGTACTGCACGATGCCGCCCTGATGGGCGTTGCTGCAGGCCGTGGCATCCTTGTCCAGAGGGCCGAGGGCAAACTTTGTGCCGTCCTCGCCTATGCGGTACTTCGTGCCGCGTGGCACCTGCGTCAGCGAGGCGGCGTGGTAGCCGTAGGTCTCGTCGGCCTGTATGACGCGCGTCTCGTAAGGTCCCCAGATGCTCTTCGACCGCGAGCACAGTGTGCGGCCGTTGGGCATGTAGTCGGTGGATATGAGGTAGTACATGCCGTCAATCTTATACATGTGATGGCCCTCGCCCACGCCGTTGCCCTCGGGTATGATGACGCGCTCGGTGCCTTCCACGGGGCCGCTCATGTCGGCCTTCAGCTCTGTGCATTTCACGGTGCCGTAGCCATGTATGGCGTATATCTTCCCGTCGTCGTCGAAGAGCACGCCGAGGTCGTAGATGTTGCCCTGCATGTTGTGGTGCGTCCAAGGCCCTTTGATGTCCTTCGCCGTGTAGCACTGCAGCCCCTTGCCGTTGACGTTGGAGAAGACATAGAACTGTCCGTTGGCATAGCGGATGCACGGTGCCCAGATGCCCTGACCGTAGATCTCCTCATGGTTCTTCAGCGCAAACCGGTCTTCGGGGAAGTCGAAGCGGTCGAAGCAATAGGCCATGTTTTCCCAGTTCACCAGGTCTTTCGAGTGCAGGATGACCAGGCCGGGCACGGTGTGCATCGTGGTGCCTGCCAGGTAGTAGTCGTCGCCCACACGCAGTATGTCGGGGTCGCTGAACTCATCGTAGAACAGGGGGTTGGTAAACGTGCCGTTGCCATTGTCGGCTGTCCACGACTTTGTCTGAGCCTGTACGCTCACCGCGGCCATCATCAGGAGGCCGAAGCAGCAACAGCCCATCCTCTTCATAGTTTTCATCATTGTCATGTTATCTAGGAGTTAAAGGAGTTAAAGGAGTTAAAGGAGTTAAAGGAGTTAAAGGAGTTAAAGGAGTTAAAGGAGTAAAGGAGTAAAGGAGTTTATTTTGGAGTTAAAGGAGTTAAAGGAGTTAAAGACAAATGACTCTTCCATGAAAAGCCTTTGTCTCTGGGTTGAAATCCATAGCATTGGTATTGTCTTTAACTCCTTTAACTCCATTAACTCCTTTAACTCCCAATCTTGCGACAGTTGAATTAGTGATTCAAGTTTTTTACTATCAGCTGGTTCCCGCTCAGGTCTACTTCAAACAGATGGGGTATGCGCACCGTGCGTCCTCGTGCGTCCTTCGAGTGGTGATGCACCGCCATCATCCACTGTCCGTCGAAGCGCTGGAACAGCATGGAGTGCCCGTAGCCCGGCGGTGTGATGGGCTCCGGCTCTTGCGTCCACGGCCCGTCGAGGGTGCCGCTCTCCGAATAGGCCACGCCCTGCGTATAGACATCGTAGACCCACGAGGTCCATACCATGCCGAGGCGTCCCGTTGCCGTGCGGAAGAGGTAGGGGCCGTCGGTCACCTTGTTCCAGGTGATGTTACCCTGTTCGTCGCGCTCACGGCTCCACGGCGAGTCGCTGGCCCGGAAGAGCACGCGAGGCTCGCCGACGGTGCCGCTGAGGTCGGGCTTCAGCTCAATCTTCTCGATGGTGCCGTTCCAGTTCTGCAGCCATTCGCCGCAGAACACCATGTAGGGCTTGCCGTCGGCGTCGCGCCAGAAGGTGCCGTCGAGCGTCGGACGGTCGGCGGGCAGATAGGTGGCGTCGCCGAAGGCGCGGTAAGGGCCCATCGGGTTGTCGGCGCGCAACACCTGCGAGGCACGGCGCTCAATGACATTGCCGCGCACCGTGTCTATCTTCACCGCCTGGTTGGTGAACGTGGCGAAGTAATAGTACCAGCCATCGTCCTTCGCCTGGCCGTTGGCGCCGGCCCTGTGCAGCTCAGCAGCCCAGATCATCGGCCGCGGGCCCATCCATGTGTCGGCCTCAAACTGCGTCACGCGGAAGGGGCCTTCCCACAGCTTCAAGTCTGCCGAGCGCCACATCATGCCGCCCGTGCCGGTCATGTAGTACATGTTGGTCGCCGCGTCCGCCAGTATGGCAGGGTCGCTCAGGCGGATGGAATCCAGCGGCACGTCTTTCCTCGGCTGCAACCCGCGCTGTGCCACGGCAGTCACGAGGCTGGAGGCAAACAGCAGTAAGATGGTCAGTTTCTTCATCATCGGCATCAGTTTAGTCTTTGGACGAGGAGCAAGCCCCCCTCTTTTCCCACATATTATTTTAATACGCTGCAAAGTTAATAATTATTTTTCTGAAATCGCAAATAATTGCAGGGAAAATGGGGGCAAATCTTCAAATTATTTCGACCTGTACGGATGGAATGATGACATAGTTACGTCGCAAACCATGTGAGTTGGTACCGCGAAGCGGCCTGAGAAAAAACCAACAAAAACAAATAAAAACAAGAAAAGCAATTAGGGAAAAAGGTTATCGCCTTGCCCGCCGCAGGGCCACCCGTGAGGCAGGCAAGGAGCGGCAAAAAGCCCCGAAGGGGCGATGGAATACAGGCAGGGGCAACGCCCCTGCTAATGGTTGACACCACAATGAGTCCCAAAGGGACGACGGAACCGATGCGCAGGGTCTGTCGTCCCTTCGGGACTTTTGTGTGGTGAGGGGCCATGATACAGGGGCGTTGCCCCTGCCTGTAATCCGTCGTCCCTTCGGGACTTTGCTACGCCTTGCCCACCGCATAGCTCAATGCGCAGCCATCCCCTCCCTTCAAGGGGAGGGGAGTGCCTCACGGAGTCCCCAAGGGGATGTGTGTTGGCCGGACATGGTACGGCGTGAGCCCCATCCCGGGCATGGTACGGCGTGAGCCCCATTCCGGCCATGGTACGGCGTGAGCCCCACCCCGGGGCATGGTACGGCGTAGCCCCACCTCGGCCATGGTACAGCTTGAGCCCCACCACGGGCATGGTACGGCGTGAGCCCTACCCCGGGCATGGTACGGCGTGAGCCTACTCCTCCCACAGGGGAGGGCAGGGTGGGGCCAAAAAAGTCCCCCATGATGCTGGTGCTCATGGGGGACTGCTAAGGGGAGGTGACCTTGTTATTCTACTGCTACCTTCTTTCCGTTATGTATATACAGGCCCTTCCGTATGGGCTGCTGGCTGAGCTTCATGCCGTTGAGCGTGTACCATACTCCTGACTGAGCCTTGGCCATTGCACCTTGGATGTTCTCTATGCCGGTGGTCTGGTTGTTGTCGCCGAAGTTCAGGTTAAATGCCTTGATGGCACGGGCTTGTGCACCGTCCTCGCCAATCTTGAAATAGGCACGGCAGGCACCGATGCTGGCACCCTCCTCTGGGTAGTAGAGCGTGCTTCCTTCGTCACTGACGCCAACTAAGAGGATGCTCTTGTCCGTTGCGTTGAACGCTTTGGCGTTGTAGGTGCCGAGGAAGCTGACACTATTGCTACCTTCTCCGACAGTGACGCTATGGACTGTTTTGTTTATTTCCACGTCGCTGAACGTCGGATTATCGATGTTATTGCCGTTGTCCCACTTAATTAAATAAGGTGTACCGGCAACGATGCTGTTGGCGTCCTTGAAGTAGAGGCTAAGTACGCCTGTGTTGGCATCGAAGCCTGTTCTGTTGCTGCCATCGTTCGAGGCATTGCCATTATCGTCGTAAGTACCCATGTCATCGAGCTCCTTCAGCGTGCATCCTGCGAGTGTTTCATTGTCAAGCGACATGTCGAACGGCAGGCACAGCGTGTTCCACTTGCCGTCTTTGTAGAGTGTGCGGCCCGTCAGAGTAACGTTAGCTGTTTTTTTGTTGTAGTAGTCGATGGAAGATTTGTTTTCCGAACCATTGTTGATGTCTATCAGCAATGAACTTGGTGCATCCAGGTCGATAGTGAGTGTGCGGTCGTTGGTTTGATTAGTTTCATTATTTTGGGCGTTGCCATGATAGCTCTTGTCATCAAGAATACTATAAATGGAATTATCGTTAATACCTGCCATTGTTAATAACCGACCAAATTGGCCTTTGAGATTATTATAAGTCCTCACAATTTCACCTCTATCCGCTGACAAATTTTCGTTGCCTTCGGCATGAAGGACAAATAATTTGGCAGAAAAAGAGGCGATTTTAATTATGTTTTCTTCCGACGCCATTTGTTTGTCTTCATCGGAAATGAAAGGCAGACTGATATAAAGATTGACTATTGGTTCAATTTCTGACTTGGCTTTTGCTGCCATCCTTTCTTGCAGCCACGTCTTACATTCCTCAGCAGTCATATCAGAAGGAACCAAGCTTTTAGTAGTGACGCTGAGCTTTGTCTTGTCTGCTGACAGCGTGAGCATACGGTAGTCGCAGGGATAAGAGACGAGCGATCCGGTGTTGATGTCGTAGATGCCGTTTGTTTCGTCGTTGTTCCAGTCGTAGGCGATGTCTGAGGTATGGAAGTGTCCCGTCAGTATGACGTTCACGCCGGCATTGATGAGTGCGTTGCGCACGTTTTCGTAGTCATCTACGGTATAGCTGTCGACGAACATGTCACCCCCCACGATATGCGGGAACAGCGGGTGGTGCATCATAGCAATGACGCGCTGGCCATTGAATACATTGGCATTATCAGGATTGTTGAGCCAATTTAGCGTAGCGGTTGTTGCGTCAGGATTGTGCGAGTCGATGGCCAGCAATACGAGATCATCATCGAGAGTTGCTACATAGCCGAGCGTGCCCGTAATATTCGTAATATGGGTGATGCCTGTGTTGTTTGTGTTGTCTGTGACATAACCATAGCCATTATAAATTGAAGCGAAGTCGACCTCTGCACCGCAATCATGATTGCCAGGGATGACAAACACTTTAATACCTTTACTTTTCAAAGATGCCAATTGGCCTGCCACATATTCGTGGCTATCCGCATCGCCCTTTTCTGTCAAGTCACCGGTGATGAGGAGAATATCGGGCTCCTCGGCGTTCATTTTTGCGACGAACTGATTAAGAAGGCCTTCACTTTGTGCCAGCATCTTGCGCTGTGATGTATTATCAACCTCAGAATCTTCGGGGTCAATGTAGTGAATGTCTGAGACGACGGCGATGCGTGTCTGTGCTGCCAAACCTAATGGCAACAATAATACTGATGCCACCACGGTGAGCATCATGCGATAAATGTTCTTCTTCATAGTTGTTGTCTTTAAATATTTGGGTTTAATAATCTTCATCATCCCAGTCGATGTCGCGGGAGCGTCCAGGCTGATTGCTGCCTTGGCCAAGGGTAAAGCCGGCATTGCTGTTGACAGTTTTTACTTGGCTGCCTCCTCCAAGGATACTTACTTCTGTTGTACTTTCACTACCTGCAAAGCAAGCCTAACATAATTCTTTTTCATCATACTTACGTTTTTATTATGTTATACAATGTTTCATCACATTCTCGCTGCAAAGATAAAGCATTTTTTCTTATCAGCCTAATAAAAAAGCATCTTTCTTTGTCGTTTACGTATCAAATTGACAGAAAAGGTGCCCCATCACGTTTTTTTTCGTCAACCGACGGCCGTTCATAAAGGCGCGCATGTGCTTGCCGGCTCTTCGTTTTTGGCAATGATATAGCAGTTGACCTATTCATGCGCAGCCATCCCCTCCCTTCAAGGGGAGGGGTTAGGGGTGGGGTCTGTAATATCAGTAATATCCTGTCAGCGAAGAGTGTGGGCGAAGAAG
>JAEEGJ010013239.1_pt1 | contig 20088 bp, 9 predicted proteins | sample 8958761 | NCBI WGS metagenome assembly JAEEGJ01 (sample SAMN16246546, study PRJNA631951) | gut metagenome | biome: gut microbiome; feature: rumen; material: RS-attached | host: Bos | place: Iran: Karaj | collected 2018-10 | reverse complement strand
GGCACACGCCCGTGCACATTCCGCAGTTCATACAGGCGTTCAGTCCCTCGACAAAACGCACATCTTCCATCAATTGGTCGTAAAGTTTGCCCATACCCACCTATTAACGCTGCAAAAGTAGGGGTTAATAGGCAGACGCGATAGCCATTTTATGCCTAAAAAAAGGTGGTATTTATACTTAGTGGGGAGATTTTTCGGGGGATTGAAGTGCGTTTTTTGAACAATCCACTCACCCACCCTCAGGCATAAAAAAAACACCGCCTGATATTTGGGCGGTGTTTTTTTGCGTTTTCGAAAAACTTAGAATTTACGGACTGCGCACACACTGAAATTGGATTGGAAGCCTGCCATTGCTCCCATACTTCCATTAAAGTATGAGAAAGGCATACCGTCGCTGTCCAGAGTTGACGTCCAATAATTTCCATCTATACCTGTACCGCCAACTGCTTGCAGTGCTGCGCTAACCACCGTCGCGTTGTTGATGAGCGTTGAAACCTCATTCTTGGCGGGGAAATACCAACCAGTCTGATATTCCGCTGTCAAGTTGGTGACAACATTACTATAGTTGATTGCCCATTGCCAGGCTGGATAATAACTCATATCGTCGGTGATGGAATAGTTGTTCAACGAACCATCATCGTCGTGGCTCTCTGCATACAACTTAGCAGCAAAATTTGAATCATAGTAAATTTGAGCATTAGCCGTAGCCCAATTCATGGTAGCACTTTGCACCAGACCTACACCTTTTTTAGCACTGGCATCAAAAATCACGGCAATAGCAGACGGTTTCTGCGCATCGGTTAGACTTGTGTAGTATTCGGCCGAACCATCACTGAACACGATGTCACCCACGGCCAATGTCGCTCCTGGCTGTTTAGAACCGATGTAGGACGTGGTTCCACCGTTGCTGTTTGCGTCTGCGTTACGGACAATGCGGAAGCCCATATTTGACTCTCGAGTATAATTGTATTTAGCATCCTCGCCATCTGCAACCTCATCATTTTCTCCATCATACCATACACGCTTACAATCTGAATCATATTTATAGGTGTTACACCACTCATTATAGTTGCCATTGGCGATTAAATCATGTTCGTGCTGGAGAAGATAGTTGAACTCGGCCGATGTTAGCAGACGATAGCCATTAGCAGAGAAATTGAACTTGAAATTACCACCATCTGAATCCCAACCTGTACCATCCGAAATATCATTGGAATAGTACTTACCTTCTACTTGCGCCGCACTCCAATATTCCCATTTTCCCGCGGCTTTAGGGTCGGTAACATCATCAATACTATATACAGGATCCTTGTGTTCGGCCATACTAAGCAAGTTGCAATAAATTATGGCATCAATCCACGATACGTAGTAAGCCGGAGTGTTTTTCTTGGCTTCTTCACTGGTTTCTGATGGTTGTAAATCCGAGTGTTCGCTATGAACTGCACCGTAGTATGTCATCAATTGCTCATACTCATACTGGCTCACCAAATGATTGCACACCAACAAACTTGGAATAATCATATTATTATCATCCACAAAGTCATTATCATTCCAACCGACATTGTAACTTCTATCAATTGTTCCACCATCAACCTTAGTAAACCCTTCAGGCATTCCGCCGCCGTTATTTGATGTGCCGCCGCAAGATATCTTTTCCAGAATGCCGTTGCTGGCAATTCCATAGCAATTATTGTCTTTGCGTGTAACATCAAATCTTGCGCATGCGTCTGATAGCGAAACTCCATCACTAACTCCAATCAAGGCTCCATCATAATCGTAATCCTCTGGGGTGATGGTGGCTATTTTCTCTGTGCCTTCATTGAGTCCGGCAACGGTGACTATTGCACCTGTTTCAAGCCATACATCGTTGCTGGCATCGACAACCGCTCCAGCATACAATATGAGTTGGCTTCCATTATAAACCTGCATGCCAGAACCTTGGTCGCCATGGTTGTTGCGTATCACACAACCCTCTTTTATTTTGAGTGTTGAATTTCCTACAACCACCACTCCATTAGTGTATTCTCCGTCCGCGCCACAATTTTCAATCAGCACGCCAGAATCTAATATCACATGCGAGGGGCGATTTCCATCTGATGCATCACCCACATAAAGGCCTACATTAGTACTGGTTATCTTTATGTTTTTTAAAGTAAATGTTATTTCTTCTTCTGATGTTCGGATTATAAGTCCATTGATTATATCTTGCGGCACACCACTAACAAGGCTTGTGGTTCCTTCAATACGAACTGTTGCTGCTTTATCCTCATATATATCCAAATAACCTTCTTCTTCAATTGTGCCTGTTACCTTTATCACATAATTTGTTTCGCTGCTGCCATTTGGGTTTCCTTCGTTGATGAACGATGATACTTTATAAATGGTTGCAAACGGATAGTCTTGGCTACTGTTTTCGTAATCATCGCTTGCATTTTCACCACCGACCCAGATTGTTGTTGCATCACTGGTGCCATTTCCCTTCTTCTGCACTGCACCCTTATCACTAATCTCATAACCTTCGTTGGCTAATGCGAAGCGATTGAATGGCAGATCACCTTCAAATCCATCAGCACGTTCAAGCACTGGCTGACCAAGCATTAATTCATAGTCATAATAATCAATGTAGGTGATGTAGTCATCATTATCATTGTATGTGAACTGTCCGTCAATCATTATCTTATTGCTCGTTTTCACCTGATGCGGTTTGGCCGAGCCGCTCATTGTGAAGGTGCCGTTGCCCGAAATCTCCACATATTCATCATTTACGCCATCAGAATTCGTATCACGTCCTTTCACTTCGCCGCCGTGCATAACAACATTGCCTTCTGCGTAAACGCACGCGGCTTGCGAACCTTCAAGCATTGTAAGTTTGTCACCACCACGTATGCCCACATTAATAGTGATAACCGCATTTTCGCCCAATGTCAAATTGCCATAGGTCTCGTCTTGTTCATAAGTAAGTGCGTCGATTGTCAGATTCTTCACAATCACTGGTGTGGAAGTATACACTTGCAACCAACCTAACGAACCAGCATTGCCCCCACTTTCTGGTGCGCCATCAAGGGTGATACTGTTGGCCGCTCCTCCAGAAAGATTCTGATTGCTAAGTTGTCCATTGATTTTCAATATATAATTTGTGGTCATTCCTGTCATGCCACCATAAGCAGCATTCTCTATGGATCCAAATGGATGGTCGCTTGTGCCATCGCCGATTTCTACTCCAGATTGCACATAGATTGTTTTTGTCCACTCGGGGAAAAGCAGAATCATGTCGTCGGTGGCTTGAACAAGATATGAGTCAAAATCGATTGACGAAAAAGTTGGTTGTTCGTGAGTTGCATCATCCATTTTCATTCTCAACCAACCGTCAAATTCACAGCCATTGGGAATGGTAAGTACACCAGTATTTGGTGCGGATATTTCGCTGCCAACAGGAAGCACTGCCACACTGATTGGGTTTACAGATGAAAAATCACTCATAAATAAAACTGCACATCCCTGCTCCAAATTGCCGTTGGAGTTAACCAAATAATAGATTGGCTCGTCGTCTTGACTTTCCTGATAAGGTGCCACTGCAAACTTGCCGCAAACATTGGCAAGAAGTTCTGTATTTGCACATTCAAGCACTTGCACATCGTTTGTTCCGTCAGGATAGTTTGCCGGAAGAATCATTGCCACGGTGTCGGCAGTGGCTGTGAAGTCGCTGCCAAGCGTGATTTTATTGCCAGTTTCGGTAAGTATCACATTTCCAGCAACAGCCTGGCCGTTGAGTGTCAGCGAACCGTCGTTGAAAATGTCGGTTCCGTTGTTTCCGCCAACCATACCGCCTGTCATAACAATTTCACCGTCGTTATAGACAGCCACATGTGCATCTCCAACTGTGTTGCCAGTGATTTGCGTTCCGTCACCAATGGTGAGTTTTGAGCCCGCGTGAACATAAACACCAACGCCAACAGGCGATTCCGTATTGTTGTTAACACTATTGTCAGTAATCAATACATTTTCAAGCAAGACATTTGTTGGTTTTAATACATAATTATTATCATAAATTTGGCCAATTCGCAATGCACCTTCCCCACTGTAGTTTTTACCTCCAGTCAGTTTCAGGTTTTTGAGAGTTACTGTAAAGTTCTCGTTGTCAGGGGCGATAACCATCACTGCGTTGTTTTCACCAGTCGCCCTGAAGCCGTTCTCGCCAGAGTCGCTGCCCTCAATGGTGAGTGATCTTGCAGAAATCTCTCCCAAAACATCTTGAGATTCATGACTCGAGAGCATTCCATTCACATGGATATACCAATCGAGATTGCCGTCTTTGACTTCATCAAGTGCCGCCGCAAGTGATGGCAGAGCAGTTTCGGCAGTCAGACCGTCGCCGTCTTTATCTGGGTCAACATAGAGATGTGCCTCCGTTGGATCATCCTGCACAAGACGGACGGGCATATAAGAACCATCGTTTGGATAATAACCAGCAACAGTCGATCCTGTAGAACCTAAACAAGTATAAATGGCACCTTTTATATCATAACTATCTTGGCCACCATTTGATGCTGTCCAATAATACAAATATATAGTGCTGCCGTTGCTGTCATTATGGCTCGCAGATTGCCAATCACCATAATTATCTTGCATTCCGGAAGCCGGCAGGAAGACTGCTCCTGCGCTCTCCATCTTTGCCCATTGTTGAGCATCATACTCATTTGTAGCCCATGCTGTGTTCCCTGTTCCATTTAATGTTGTATTAAATGTAATGCCTTGAGGTGCTTCAGTCCAGTCATCAGGAAGCAATACTAGTCCCGCATAGCGGTTTACACGTGCAGGGGCGCGCAAACTAGCGGCATTTTCGCGAGAATTAACCAAATAGAGCCATTCATCCATCGTAAGTGTACGCCAATTGGCATCACCGCCATTGCTGATGGTATTGTGAACACCCCAATCGTATTGGGCATTGTCACCCGTCATACCCGAAATATGGAGTAAATTGTGAATAGTTTTGGTTCCACCACCAACTGTTACCGTTTCTGAATAGTCGCGTGTATATGGTTGAACGCCGTTATAGCCAGAAGACCCCCAGCCAAAATGGTCAATCCATTCGGCATAGTCGGGTCCAATATTGGTGGTTAGGTCATTCAAGTTTGTGTTATAATTATATTGACAAGAGAACGCTAATTTATCAATGTCAACAGCATCGTATTGGTGTTCGGCAAACCGCCACGTGTTGGTGCTACCTTGATATTGCAAGTTACCCTGGCTGAATTTCACAGTCTTGCCCTCGGCTACGGAAAATGATTTGGCCTGATAGCTTGAGACGATTTTCTCATTCCATTTAGCATAGAGTGTAAGTGTGCTGCTGGCGAGCATTTCGGGCAATGCTGTCACCTTGTTCGAATATTCGCCTTCATTGTATATTTCGTACCAGCCATCAAACTCATAGCCTTCGCGCACAACATCATCGGCCGTATAGAAGGCAAATCCTTGCCAACTTGGTCCCGTAAGCGTGGTTGGCTTATTCGGGTCAACCATACTGCCTCCGCACAATTCATATTTCAAAGTGAGATTTTTCTCAAAAATAGCCGTATACTCAACATCTTCACTTATCTCAACATTATTCAGTGTCGCCGTAGTCAAACTTTGGTCGTCATTCCAGTACTTAAAGACGAAGCCGTCATTTGCAACAGCCTCCAGCGTCACTTTTTCGCCTTTAACTATAAATGCATACCACTCTGTCGGCTGCGGAGTTGAACCGTCCAATGTTGCCACTGTAACATCAGCCTCGCTAAGTTGGATTTCTTTTCCATCTTTGTCTTTAACTATAACCGATCCAACACCTTCTTGCGATATTTTTACGGTGAGTTTGTTGACTTTTGCAAATACTGCCGTATAAGTGGTTTCATCAGGAATTGTCACGGTACGCACCGATTCTGTATTTTCTTGATTATCTCCCCAATACACAAACACATAACCATCATTTGGCTGGGCTGTCAGCGTTGCTGTTGTGCCATAGGTCATATCTCCTTCAACCGATACAGAACCACCCACCTTGTCAGAACCGATGGTTTCAACCTTTGTGCTGATAGTGTATATTCGTGGTGTTGATGTATATTCAGCCGTGTAAGTAGCAGTGCCAGTTACAGATTTAAGTTCACCTTCTTTCCAACCTGAGAATACATATGAATTGTAATTGTCAGTCTCTTTTGTCGGATTATTTCCATTTTCATCATATACAGGCACTGTGCCATATTCAACTTGCACGGTTTTTAGCAGTGAGCCGTCAGCATCATAGAAGGTGATGGCGTAAGTCCTTTTTTTCTCACTAAATACAGCAGTATACTCTGCATTTTCGGTAGCCTCAACAACTTCCTGATCCCAATGTGAGAACTCATAAGAGAATTCTTCGGTTTCGGCTTTCGTCGGCAATTTACCATTCTTATCATATACTGGCATTTCTCCTGCTTCCCAATATGTTTCTTTGCGCGCTCCGTCAACAATCCATGTTATTGTGACTGTGTTTAAACGCTCCTTGGCTTCGAACTGCGCCTCGTAAGTTTGTTCGCCCTGCACGGTTGTGGTCTCTGCTATTTCAGGACTCCAGCCGATGAACGAATAAGTATTCTCCGCGTCAGCCTCTTTTTCTGGTGTTTTACCTTCATATACGGGCTTTTGGCCGTATTTAACATAGGTCGATTGCAGTGTTTCGCTGCCGTTCACAAACTTCACCAAGAAAGTGTCGAGTGCGAATGTCGGGGTGAGTTCCCAATCGGCTTTAACCTCTATTTGGCGCTCGCTTTCTGTGTTGCCGTCGTTCCAACTAACAAAGTGATAATGCTCATCGGCGATGGCTTTAATTGTGGCCTTGTCTCCATAGTTGTAGGTTTCCGCGCCTTCAACTCTACCGCCTTCGGTGGGGTTCACCTTAATATCATAGGTATTGATATCGAACAAGGCTGTGAACGCGATGGCACCTGTGAACCGCGTTGTGCGGGGATTGATGGTGTTGCCGTCGCTCCATTGTGCAAAGTGATAACCTTCAGCATTTTTGGCTTCTAAAGAGACAATCTCGCCATAAACCTGGTTTCCTGAAACCTCAACTGAGCCATTCTCTGCCAGAACATCAACTTTGCGCTCCACTCCTGCCTTTGAGTTAATGACGGCAGTTACCTTCACATACTTGTCGGTGCCATCAGATGTCATCACACCAAAACTGATTGTCAGTTCGTTGTTTTGTTTGAGCGGCCAAACAAGCACTTTGGCTGTGTCGGTCGTGGCATCGGTCATAACCACAGCGGCCTTCGCACTCTCGAATGCAGATGTTACATTGCCATCGGCATCAAACAGAATGTAACTGTTGCCGTCGGCGTCAACCGATAGCGCGGGAGCAAACAAATCGCTGCCGTAGATTTTCAGCAACTGGTAACCACCGGCCTCACCCAAAACAGCGGCTGTCTGAGCGCATTGCAATGCAACTATTTCGTTTATCGACAATAGTGTATCTGCAATTAGTTTACTTTCAACCGATTGTGCCTGTTCTCCAAGCAACACAATGTTGGCATTCACTTCAGCACCCTCGGTGTTAGTTGCAAACAGTTGCTCATCGCTTTCTGTATTTGTAAGCACAAACAAATCGGTATTGATTTTGGTGTTTTCGGGGGTGATTGACATAATGTTGTTGCTGGTCTGCTTGTCCTGCATGGCAAAATTTGTGGCTGTGAGCGTCGACTGCTCGCTTGTGATTCGCATCAGGTCAGGATCGCCGTCTTTGGCAGCGCGGCGTCCGCTCACTGCAAATCCCGTGCGCATGGCTTTGCCCTCATTATCATCAATATAGGCGCGTGTGCCTTCCACATTGTCAACTTTCAAGATGGTGTTGGACTCGGCGTCTTTGGCTGCTCTGCGGCCAGCAACCGCAAAACCAGTGCGCATGGCCTTAGCCTCCTCATAATCAACATAGATGCGCGTGCCATCGGCATCAATCACCATATATCTATTTGAGTTTCCATCTTTTGCCGCCCTGCGCCCTGCCACTGCAAAGCCTGTGCGCATGGCCTTGCCAGCAGTCTCGTCAATATAGATTTTCGTTCCATAATTGTTAACCTCAAAGAGTTTGATGTTTTCGCCCTTAGCCGCCCTGCGTCCTGCCACCGCAAAGCCTGTGCGCATGGCTTTTCCGTCATCGTCAACATAAATCTGCGTGCCGTCGGCTGTAATCTCCATATACTTATTGTCAGCATCGCCCTTGGCTGCTCGGCGGCCTGCCACTGCAAATCCTGTACGCATGGCCTTGCCCGAGTTCTCGGTTGAATCATCATCGATGAATACACGTGTGCCATCAGCATTTATTTCCAGATATTTACCATCATCTTTAGCCGCTCTGCGCCCTGCCACTGCAAAGCCTGTGCGCATGGCCTTGTCGCCGTCTTCTTCGTTATTGATATATATCTGAGTACCAGTTGAACTTACCGTGAACAAATCAGCGTTCAAGTCTTTAGCCGCTCTGCGCCCTGCCACTGCGAAGCCCGTGCGCATGGCCTTACCTCCAGCAGTATCTTCATCACTGACAAACACCTGCGTACCATCAGCCGTCACACTGAAAATGTCGGCCTCACCGCCTTCTTTGGCTGCTCTGCGGCCTGCCACCGCAAAACCTGTGCGCATGGCTTTGTTGCTGGTGCTGTCGGCATCGTCAACAAACACGCGGACGCCATCGCGATAAACGGCGAAAACCACGTTGCCGTCTTTGTCTTTAACCTCGAAAAGAGCATCGCTGTCAGATTTCGGCTCGCCAGCCTGAATGGTGCTCACTGCACCAGCTGCAGGTGCGTACATGGCATAAGGCGCTGGCTGCAACTGTATGGTTCCCAAATCGATATAACTGTTGCCGCCATTCGGATCGGCCTCAATTTTCATCATCACCTTCATCGAACTCCAAGGAACATCGGCAAACTTTCCGCTCACCGCTGTACCCTCTCCCACATTCACCTGAACGTTACCGTACTGGTTGGTTTTAGGGGTGTGCGTCTCGCTATAGACAACCTGCCCTTCATAGATGAGACTGAACCGCATGCTAATTTCTTGATTACTAACCAATTCGCCTTTTGCATTGCGAATCACCGCCTGATAGGCGAAACTGTTCTGAGCCTCAACTGTCGCAACCATTGCAACCATCAGGCAAACCATTGCCACTACCCTACGTAACATTGTTTTCATCGAAAAAAATTTGAATATGGAGTTAAAAGTGTCTTTCTGCGTTTCGCGACTGCAATATTTATTCATTTTTATGGTATTTATTTATCTGATATATTGTTAATTAAATTCATTGACGTTATAAATCACATTCTTGCAAAGATAGCATTTTTTATGTCCACATTCCCCGTTCCAAATTTTTCGTTATTTTCGTTTTCAAAACTGATTTTGGCAATGGAATACAAACAATTCGTTTTCAATCCGATACAGGAAAACACCTACGTTGTTTACGATGAGACTGGCGAAGCGGTCATCATTGATGCGGGCAATTTCAATGAGCGTGAGAATACGGCTCTGGACGATTTTGTCAGCGGCAAAGGCCTGACTGTCAAGGCGGTGCTGTGCACTCACTGCCACTGGGACCATATTTTCGGGCTCGACTGGGTGGCGCAGCAGTATCAGCCGCAAATCTACTGCCACGCCGCCGACCTGGCGTGGATTGAGAATTTCGGCCACATCTGCGAGAGTTACGGTTTCGGCGAGCGCACAGTGGCCTATCCCACAAAGTTTTACAGCAATGGCGACATTGTCCGTTTCGGCAAGTCGGAACTGAAAGTGTTGAGCACGCCTGGGCACTCGCAGGGCGGTGCGGCGCTCTACAGCAAGGCCGACAATCTGCTTTTCAGCGGCGACACGCTGTTTTTCAACAGCATAGGCCGTGCCGACCTGCCTGGCGGCGACGAGCAGCAACTTATCGAATCGATTAAAAACCAACTGCTTACCCTGCCCGACGACACCGCAGTGCTGCCTGGCCACGGCTTGCAGACTTCAATCGGATTTGAACGCACCAACAACCCTTATCTGCAATAAACTATGGAACAGCACTCGCAAAACCTTCTGACTGACAAAATGTTAGCCACCATCGGACTGATGACGGCCGAAGCGTCGCAGTTTGCCGACCGCAACTCGATGCTGCAATATGTGGCCAATACCGTGGCCACGGGCTTCGACGCAACCGACGGCGTTTTTGTGTCGATAGTTTACAAGGGCATCAGTTACACCAACGGGCTGGCGGCGGACGCTGCAGAGCGCATATCGGTGCCGATAGTGATTGTGGGCGAAGTGAAGGGCTCTGTCAATGTGTCGTGGCCAACAGCGCGCAATGTGAGCGATGCGGCTGACAATCAGTATATTGAGTGCGTTGCCGATATTATTGCCACACAGGTGATGCGGCTCAAATATGCCGACATTAAAGTGCAGAACCGCGAGAGAATCAAAGAGTTGGACGCCATCAACTATACAACGCAGATTGTGAAGCACGGACTGCCCATCGACGAGACGTTGCAGAGCATCTGCAATATGCTGCCCCGCGCGTGGCTGCACAACGACTGGGCTGCGGCGCGCATCAAATTTCAGGACAAACAATATACGAGCCTGAATTTTATGGTGACGCAATGGGGTATGAATGAGCAGTTTGCGACCATCGACAATAAAAAAGGAAGCATTGAGATTTACTATCTGCGCGATTTTGAGCAGAGCGGCGAGCCCGTTTTCCTGCCCGAAGAGCGCAACCTGCTTGCCAACATTGCAAGGCTCATCACGGGCTACCTTAACAGTTTCAAAGGCAGCGAGATAATCCTGCAAAAGGCCGTCATCGACGTGCAGCAGCATCGCACCGACCAACTGCGGCGCTCGCTGTCGAAAGAGCACAAGCCGCTTCAGCAGTACTTCAACCAACAAATGATGGACAAGTACGTCTATCTTGATATGATGAAGTACAAAATCAAGCATATACTCTTTGTATCAACACTTTACGACGCCTTCCTGCTCGAGAACGACGACACGTTTTTCGAGAAGTTTATGGGCGAAATCTACCAATACAGCCTTTTCTCGCTGCCGCGAATCACGGGCGTCTCGTCGGAAGAAGACGCGCTCGAGATTCTCGAAACCACGCCCATCGACCTTGTGATTCTAATGGTTGGCATCGACCGCGAGTCGCCCATCGCCTTGAGCGCCAAAATAAAGGAAATGAACGACTCGATTCCCGTCTATCTGCTTATCAATAAGAAGGATGACGAGAAATACTTCAACAATCTGATACCCACCATCACATCGGTCGACAAAATGTTTGTCTGGACGGGCGACACGTCGATTATCTTCGCCATTGTCAAGTCGATAGAAGACAGCGTGAACGTGGCCAACGACACCAAGGTGGGCCTGGTGCGCGTGATTCTGCTAATTGAAGACTCGCCGTCGTATTACTCTCGTTATCTGCAGATTCTGTACTCGATTGTGTTCGACCAAGTGCAGAAACTGCTGCCCGAAGTTGAGAAGAACGAACTGAACAAAATCACAAAAATTCGGTCGCGGCCGAAGATTCTGCACGCGCGGAATTACGAAGAAGCCATCGCTATCTTCAACAAATACAAGGACTTTCTGCTGTGCGTGATTTCGGACGTTGAGTTCGACTGGGGCGGCAAGCCCGACAAGCAGGCGGGCCTGAAGTTTGTGAAATATATGCGCGAGCAGGTTTTCAGCGTGCCTGTGATTCTGCAATCGACTGAAGACGTGCAACTTGAGAACGCATCGGAAAACAAGATTTTCTTCATCAACAAAAACAGCGCAACCCTGTTCGACGACCTGCGCCGCCACCTGATTAAGTATCTGGGCTACGGCGATTTTCTGTTCCGAACCAAGGACGGCAAGGACATTGGGGTGGCCCACTCGCTGCGTGAGTTTGAAATGCTCATCCACGACGTGCCGCAGGACTCGTTTGTGCGCCACGCCATTAAGAATCAGTACTCTATCTGGCTTATGGCGCGCGGCGAAATCCAACTGGCGCGGACCATCAACGCTATGCGGCTTGAAGACCGAAACGACATTGAGCAGTCGCGGCAGGACGTGCTGAACGCCATCCGCGTCTATCGCGAGCAGAAAAAGAAGGGCAAGGTGCTCTCGTACGACGAGACTTCGACCGTTGACGAGCACAACATTGTGCGCTTTGCGGGCGGCACAATGGGCGGCAAGGGGCGCGGCCTGGCCTTCATCGACGTGCTCATCTACAACCTTGATTTGGGCGACCTGGCCAAGCGCATCAACCTGCTCACGCCGACAACGGTCATCATCGGCACCGACGAGTTTGACACTTTTATGGAACGTAACAAACTGTATGTCAAGGTTATCGACCCCGAAGTATCGTATCAGCGCCTGCGCGAATTGTTCTACTACAGCAATTTGAGCCTTGAACTTGAGCGGCGCGTGCGCGATTTTGTGAACCACATCGACAAACCGCTTGTGGTGCGTTCGTCGAGCACGTCGGAAGATTCTATCAATCAGCCTTTTGCGGGTGTTTTCGATACTTACATCGTGCCCAACGGCGAGAACAAGGAAAAGACCTTCCAACTGGTTTGCGACGCCATCAAACTGGTCTATGCGTCAGTCTATTCCGACCAAGCGCGGGGCTATTTCAACGCCATCAACCACAAGATTGAAGGCGAGAAAATGGCCGTTATTATTCAGGAACTTGTTGGAACTCAATTTGGTAACTACTATTATCCGCACATCAGCGGCGTGGCGCAGTCGTACAATTTCTACCCCATTGCCGATATGAAGCCCGAAGAAGGTTACGCCGTAATTGCAATGGGATTAGGCAGTTACGTGGTTGACGGGTGGAAGGCCTACCGATTCTCGCCGCGCTACCCGAAGGTGTCAATGTACACCACGCAGTCGCTGCTGCAGACCACGCAGACGCAGTTCTACGCGCTCGACCTGACCAACACCGACCCCGATTTTCTGGCCGACGGCGAACTGGCGGCCGTGAAAATGGTCGACATCTACGACGCCGAAGAGCACGGCACGCTGAAGCATCTGGCATCGGTTTACAATGCTGATAATGACACCGTTAGGCCTGGAACTGACGGCTACGGTCCGCGAGTGCTGAATTTTGCTGATATTCTGCAATATAACTACTTCCCGCTGGCCGAGACCATCGACACCATTCTGGCCACCGTCCGCGACGCATTCGGCTCGCCTGTCGAGATTGAGTACGCCGTGAACCTGACGCCTGGCCTTGACGGCAAGCCTTCGTTCTATCTGCTTCAAATTAAGCCACTTGTGGGCGCAAATACCATCGAGACCGACTGCAATATTTTTGAGCAGAAAGAGCGGCTGTGGCTCTACACGCAGCAGAGTCTGGGCAACGGCACGCTGAATGACATCGAAGACGTGATTTACATCGACAACGAGAAGTTTAACAAGCTGGAAACCATTGAAATGGCCGAAGAAATCAACCGCCTGAACACAATGATGATTGAAGAAGGCCGCAAGTACATCTTGATTGGTCCTGGGCGTTGGGGTTCGAGCGACCGTTTTCTGGGCGTTCCCGTCGATTGGTCGCAGATTTCGAACGCGCGTGTGATTGTGGAAATCGGCTTGAACGACTATCCGCTCGATTTTTCGCTTGGCTCGCATTTCTTCCACAATGTCACATCGATGAACATTGGCTATTTTGCAGTGCAGAACCACTCGGCAAAGAGTTTTATCCGTTGGGAAGTGCTTGACAATCAAGAAACAATACACGCCACAAAGCATTTCCGCCATATCCGCTTCAACCACCCCGTCACCGTTGTGATGGACGGAAAAGAGAAGATGGCGGGGATTTGTGTGGATTAAGGATTTGATTAATTGCACTTCGCGAAGTGCAATTTTGCCGAAATTTTGCACTTTCTGAAGTGCAGATTTATATGCAACGCTCAACAAAATTTCATTTTATGTTGAGATACTTGCTAATTTTGTATCGGAATTAGTACCTTTGGGCGAAATAAACAAATGGCTATGGCACACGTAATTAAAGACACACCGGTTTTGAAAGGCGTTGATGCTGAAAATTTTGTCCGCAATCTTTACTCAAAAAAGAAAACTGACAAAAAGAGGCAGGAACGTATGGAGAAAAACTATGAATACCTATGCCGTATTGCATCGTTCAAAATCAAATAGATAGATGAGCGAATCGTTTGTTAAACTGACCGACGAGCACGCAATCAAATCATTTGACTGTGGCGATTCGGAAATAGAGACTGACCTGAAAAACTTCCTGTTTCAAAACGCCAAACCATATCTTGCCGAAAAAATGGGTGTAACCTATTTGATTGAAAACGAGCAAGCCACAATTTCATATTGCACCATTCTGAACGACAAAATCTCGATGTCGGTTGATGAAAAGAAAATCTGGAACAGGATTAACCGCAACATTAGAAACGAAAAGCACCGAAAAAGTTATCCGGCAATCAAAATAGGTTGTTTGGCTACCAATACCAACTATAAAAATCAAGGATACGCATCGGCCATTCTCGATTTCATTTTAAAGCACCTGTTGAGCGACGAGCAGTTTTCGGGGTGCCGATTCCTGACAGTTGACGCATACAACACGCCCGCTATTCTGAAATTCTATACCGACTATGGTTTCAATTTCTTTACTGCGAAAGATATTGAATCCAAAACACGGGCAATGTATTTAGATATTTGTTAGTTGGGCTTAACAAAGCACTTCCGCCACACAACGATTTAAAACAATTCCGTTAGCAAACGGTTTCACAATTAATATCGGTTTGCAAAACCGAAAAATCACGCCCGATTCCTTATATTTGGATTATTGTTTTACAAAGATAGACTTGGATTATGTTAGGAGCAATTATTGGGGACATAATAGGTAGCCGTTGGGAATTCAATCCAACGAATGACCACGACTGTGAATTGTTCTCGGACAAGAATAGTTTTACTGATGATACTATCTGCACGGTGGCTGTGGCCGATGCGTTGCTTCACGGGTCGGATGATTACGGCAAGTATATCCACAATTGGTGTCGCAAATATCCACATCCAATGGGCGGCTATGGCGGCAGATTTTCCCAATGGGTAACGAACGACAATCCTACGCCTTATGGCAGTTTTGGTAATGGCTCTGCAATGAGAGTCAGCCCGATTGGATGGTGGTTTGACAATGTAGAAGAGTTGTTGGAACAAGCAGGTAAAACAGCCAGTTGCACCCACAATCATCCCGAAGGAATAAAAGGTGCCCAAACTGTTGCCCTTGCCATTCATTATGCGTACTCTCTGCAAGATGAGATTTTATACGGGACTATGGATGGCATTAAAGAACTGATGGCTTATGCGGTTACCTTTTCCGGATACGACATAAACATTCGCAAAGAAGATGTTTGCAACAAGTTTGATGAAACATGTCAAGGAACCGTTCCTGTGGCTTTGTGGATAATATATCATAGTAAAGGGTTCGAAGATGCTATTCGGCAAGCAGTGAGCCTTGGTGCTGATGCGGATACACTTGGCGCTATTGTCGGAAGCATAGCAGAAGCCATTTGGGGCATTCCTGAGGAATTACGCAAAAAAGCAGAAAGTTATCTTCCAGAAGAAATGCTGTCGATAATTAATGATTTCTACAGTAGTGAAAGACTAATGAAGAAGAAAATCGCGCGTTTCGCACAGAAATATATTGACTATTTTGAATACAAGTATAAACAGCCAGAAACATACTATTACATTTTTGACTCGCCAACTTTTCCTAACGAATGTTGGAATCTTGGATTCGAGATGGATTGTGGACATTCGTTCATTGAATTGTATGGTGAAGCGGCGTGGAATTCAGCAGAAGCGTTATCAACGGTGATAAATAAGATTAATGATGTGAAAGTGGTGGGGTCCGCCTTATTTTCCCAATGGAGATATTACAATCACTGGTCATATTCACATGCTACAGAAGATGTTAGACAATGGTTTCTGATGCTTTTCCGCAGGTTGCAACAATTGGTTATGCCTGTTAATCAGCCCAAATAAATCACCGATGAAATCCGCGTTTATGATGCAATGGGGCGCATTGTGGGTAGAGACGTTGCGCGCAACGTCTCTACAATAAATGTAGATAAATCAGGCGTTTACATTGTAAAAATGGGCGGTACGGTTAAACGGGTTGTGATGGATTGAGAATTTGGTAAATAATTGATAATGTGATTGTAGAGACGCGATTAATCGCGTCTCTACGTATTCTTATTCAGCTTGAATCGGTTTGCGGCAAAAACGTGTAAATCAGTATTGTATGTGTCATTTGTGCGAAAAAATGGTGCAATTTTTGTATGCCATACAATTGTCATTTTGCAGAAAACCGAAAAAAATTAATATTGCAATGCGTTTCAGGCAAGCGATATTTTAGAAACTTAAAAACGCATTTTTATGGTATTTGTAGGATTATTCAGTCAGCACAAATTGATTCTCGAAAGCGTAACTGCTTATCTGTCAAATTATTCTGACATCAAGGTGGTGATCGCCACCAGCGACAAGCCGACTCTGTTCGAGAAGATGAAGCAACACATTGTGCACGTGCTAGTTGTGAATATGTTCGAGCTTTCGACGGCCGAACTGAATTTTATCATCGACACAATGCTGAAATATCCGAAGCTGAAAATACTGCTGCTCTCGAACGCCAACCGCGACGATGTGATTCTGCGCTCGATAAAAGCCGGAGCCAAAGGCTATATTACCATAGATGCCACCGGCGGTGAGCTGGCGCAGGCCATTTTCTCGCTTCGTGCCGGCCACGACTACTACAGTGACAGCATTACGCAACTGCTGCTTAACCGCTACATTTCTAGCAATTTAACCGATTCGCAAGCCGACGATGACGACGACCCGTTGAGCGCCCGTCAGATTGAGATTCTGAAACTTTGGGGCGACGGCTTCAGCAATCAGGAAATTGCCGACAAACTGTTTATCAGTGTCCGCACCGTCGAGACGCACAAAAACCATATAATGCAGAAACTCAACCTGAAAAGCACCGTCGATTTGGTGAAATATGCTATTAAGAGCAATATTATCAAGTTGTAAATCTGGGTGTTGGGTATTGGGTTTTAGGTGTTGGTTGGATTTTTGAATTAATACGTTGCGTTTTATTCAAAACAGGCTTTCAACGGTTTCGCAAAACTTTTCTGAATCATTGATTTTCTGAAGTTTGGCAAAAATCTCATCAGGCTTGTCAAGCGCTTTTGCGAAATATTTCCAAAGTTCCTTAAGGCGGTTCAGGCTGTTTCGGGCGCAATACCAATGCGTGATTTCTGTTGCAAATTGCTTGAATGTTGGTGCGCTTTCGGTTGGCAAACCTTTGATTTGCAACCCGATGAATGGATTCGCTATTGCACCGCGGCCAATCATATATCCCTTTAGGTTTGGCAAGCTGATGTTGGCGTCGGCCGCGCAGGCGATGTCGCCGTTATAAACAATGGGGTTGAGCGAGTTGCCAGCAGATTCGATGAACGCTTGGCGGTAAGGTTCGCCGCCATATTGTTGCTCGGCTGTCCGTGCGTGAACAATCAACTCGTTGAGTTTGAATTTGTTAAATATTTCGATAATCGCAGGAAACTCATCAGGCAAACTGAATCCAATGCGAATCTTCACCGATAGTTCGGCTTTTAAGCTGCCGATGGTGCTATCGAGCAGACGCTCAAGGTTTTCCAAATCGCGTAACAATGCGGAGCCGCGGTTTTTGCTCACCACAAACTTTATGGGGCAACCCATATTCCAATTCACTTTCGGGTAGCCTAAATCGTTGAGAATGTTGGCCATTGCCACAAAAGCGTCGGCATTGTTGCTCAAAAGTTGTGGCACAAGGTTAACGCGGTTGCTGATGCCCGAAAATCGGCGCGCAAGCACCTGCGGTTTGGGGATAGAACGCTCATCAGCAAGCATATACGGTGCAAAAATCTCATCGAAACCGCCCACTTCGGCAATGGCGTTCATAAACGGCGCATCAATCAGCCCCAACATTGGCGCAAGTTGCACAATCTTCTCATCCATAGCGTTTTACGGATAAACAACGTTCACAGAGCCTTTGCGCTCAATGGTCTGGCCGTTTTGCAGTTTGGCCTTCAGATAGTAGAGATAGCCGCCTTCGGCCACCTGCTTGCCGCTGTGGGTGCCGTCCCAACGGTTGTCGGGACTTGACGAAACAAAGACGCGGCCACCGTAACGATCGTAAACAATGAATTCAAAATCAGTTATCTGCGCCGACTTCACCACAGGCCCGAAAGTGTCGTTCAGGCCGTCGCCGTTAGGCGTGAAGGCGGTTGGCAGCCACATATCAGCCTGACGTTCAACGCAAACCGTGTTCGATTGGCTCAATCGGGATCCATCAGCCGCTTCAACACGAATGCAGAAATTCTGTGCGCGGTCGTCGGCTATCTCGTTGAAGTTCAGTCCGATTGAAGTGTCAGTCAAATCGATTGCGACAGTTTTTTCCGCACCGCCGTCAACGCTGCAAAAAACGGTGTACTGCTCACTGTTTGAGAGTGAGCGATTCCACTTCACTTGCATAGATTCTGCATCAGCATCGGCTTCAATCACAATCGGATAGACATCGCTGGTTGTGAAAATCGGCTCGCCGCAATAATTTAATGCGCTCAAGTTGTAGGCGGCTTTGGCGTTATCCGCATTGAAGATGAATGTTGGCTGCGAAAAGTCAGTTATCTGGTTGTCGTTCAGTTTTTGACCATCAGAAAATTGCTGAATGGAATAGCCTTGCAAATCAGCATCAACATCGATTTGGCAATGAAGTTCCACCGCACCTTGGCGGTTCACAATCGTGTCGATGCCAATGAGCGACTGGTCGGGCAATTTTGGTTTGAAAGTCGTGTAACTGATTATGTTTGAGAGCGATTTAAGCCCGTTTTGCAGCGTGGCAATAACCATAAAATTATAGTCGGTGCCTTCTTCGAGTTCAGCGGTGGCGAATGTTGTGTCGGCGGTTGAGCCAAAATAGCTGTAAGGCTGCCCGATTTTGCGGCCCAAAACCGTGTAACTGGCAACATCGGTGCCAACGTACGCCGACCAATTGAGTGTCAGTGAGTTATAGCATTTGTCATAATCACCGCTGCGCAGAAAAACAGTTTGATGGGCATCGCTCAGCGGGGCATTGTGGTCGCCTGCAATCGATGTCGATACGGCGTATCGCTCGGCGTGCTCAAACGGGTGCGCTTTAACATCTTGAAACTCACGCATATTGGCAGGCAGTGAATCGACAACCCGCACCCATTTGCTGTTTTCCCAATGATAGACGGCAAACGACTGTCCGTTAACCACTTCGGCAACATCCCATTTGATGGTGACGCGCCGTTCGCTCATCGTGTCAACGCTCACACTGCTGATTTCGGCATAGCGTCCGCTTTGTGCAAACGCCTGATTTGCAGCCAGCAACAGCAATATGGCGAGCAGACGTCGCATCAGCGTTATTTCACAAGCGAGTTGACAGCCGCTTCAACCGACGCAAAGTCGAATGATGCGCTCACTTCGGCAAACTTGCGGTCAATCTGGTCGTTACACAGGTTGCCAATGCTGCCTTCGTGGGTGTGGTTGATGTGCGTTTCGGGCACAAAACGGCCATCTTTGATGTCGAAAGCCACCTGCTTGTAGGCATCGCGGAAAGGCACGCCCGACAGCACCAGTTTGTTCACCACTTCAACGCTGAAAGCCAACTGATATTTAGGCTCTTTCATAATGTCCTTGCGCACTTCGGTGTTCTTCAGCATCAGTTCGGCCAGGCGCAGGCAGTCCTTCAAATCGTTGATTGCGGGAATTATCTGTTCCTTAAGCAGTTGCAGGTCGCGGTGATAGCCCGACGGCAGATTCGAGATGGTGAGCGTGATGTCGGTTGGCAGCGCCTTGATGCGGTTGCACTTGCCGCGCACAAGTTCCCAAACATCGGGGTTTTTCTTGTGCGGCATAATCGACGAGCCTGTTGTGAATTCGTCGGGAAGATGCACAAAACCAAGGTCTTGCGAATTGTACATACACATATCCATCGCCATTCGGCTCAGCGTTTGCGCCATTGCGCCCATTGCAAAACTCAAATCC
>JAEEGJ010013238.1_pt1 | contig 20089 bp, 16 predicted proteins | sample 8958761 | NCBI WGS metagenome assembly JAEEGJ01 (sample SAMN16246546, study PRJNA631951) | gut metagenome | biome: gut microbiome; feature: rumen; material: RS-attached | host: Bos | place: Iran: Karaj | collected 2018-10 | reverse complement strand
TTTTTTAAAGAATTCAAAGAGTTTGCCCTTAAGGGCAACATGATCGATCTTGCGGTCGGCATGATCATCGGTGCCGCTTTCAACAGTATCGTTACGTCGCTCGTAAACGATATTTTTATGCCTGTAGTCGGCCTGATCGTTGGCGATACAGACTTTTCGAACATGTATGTTGTTCTGAGTAACCCCGGGAATCTTCCCAAGCCCGCAACACTCGCGGAAGCCAAGGAACTCGGACTTGCAACACTCAACTACGGTAACTTCATCACGGCAGTCATCCACTTCCTTCTCATGGCTATCGTTGTGTTCCTGATCGTTAAGGCCATGAATAAGATGACCGACATCAGCAAGGGTCTTGTTAAGAAGAAGGGTGAGCCCGCTCCCGAGCCCACTACCAAGAAGTGCCCTTACTGCCTGAGCGAGATCCCGATCAAGGCCACCAAGTGTCCTCATTGTACTTCGGATGTTCCCGAGGAGCCCGTTGAGGAAAAGAAATAATCAGATAGAGGATTTTTAGTAATGAACAGCACTGTCGATGAGATCAAAAGGAGAAGAACCTTTGCGATAATCTCACACCCCGACGCAGGAAAGACTACTCTCACGGAGAAGCTCCTGCTGTACGGCGGAGCCATTAATCTGGCAGGCTCCGTTAAAGCCAAAAAGACAGCCAGACACGCAGTCTCTGACTGGATGGAGATTGAGAAAGAAAGAGGCATTTCGGTTACATCGTCCGTCATGCAGTTCGATTACGACGGATATTGTATCAATATCCTTGATACACCGGGTCATCAGGATTTCTCCGAAGATACTTATCGAACACTCATGGCGGCCGATTCGGCCGTCATGGTCATTGATGGATCAAAGGGCGTTGAAGCCCAGACTATCAAGCTTTTCAAGGTATGTGTCATGAGACATATACCTATCTTTACATTTATAAACAAGATGGATCGTGAGGCGCGTGACACCTACGAGCTCCTTGACGAGATCGAGACTGTCCTCGGGATAAGAACTTGTCCCATGGACTGGCCGATCGGTTCCGGAAAGGGCTTTAAGGGCGTTTATGACCGTCAGACCCACATGATCAACCGCTACATGGCAGCCAATGCCGGCATGAAAGCTGTTGAAGGGATCGAAGCCGACATCTCGGATCCGAAGCTTGATGAGCTCATCGGTTCGGACGCAAGAAACAGGCTTCAGGAAGAGATCGAGCTCATCGAGGGCGCGACAGATACCTTCGATATCGAGAGAGTCAGGAAGGGTGATCTCACACCCGTGTTCTTCGGCTCGGCTCTCAACAACTTCGGTGTAGAGAACTTCCTTAAGTACTTCCTTTCCATGACTCCGCCTCCTTCAGCACGTGAGTCGACGTCAGGGACTGTCGATCCCATGAGTGAGAGCTTCTCGGCCTTCGTGTTCAAGATCCAGGCGAACATGAACAAGGCTCACCGCGACCGTATCGCGTTTATGAGGATCTGCTCGGGTCGTTTTGATGCGAACAAAGAAGTTTATCACGTGCAGGGTGAGAGAAAGCTGCGACTTTCACGTCCCCAGCAGCTGATGGCCGAAGAGAGAAAGGGCATTGACGAAGCTTATGCCGGTGACATCATCGGTGTGTTCGATCCCGGTATCTTTTCGATCGGCGATACTGTCTGCGACCCGTCGACAAAGGTCTGCTACGAAGGCATCCCGACTTTTGCACCCGAGCATTTTGCGAAGGTCAGACAGGTCGATACCATGAAGCGCAAGCAGTTCATGAAGGGCATCATGCAGATCGCCCAGGAAGGTGCGATCCAGATCTTCCAGGAGTTCAACACCGGTATGGAAGAGATAATCGTCGGCGTAGTGGGCGTGCTCCAGTTCGACGTTCTCAAGTTCCGCCTCTCGTCGGAGTACGGCGTTGAGATCGCCATGGAGAACCTGCCTTATGAGTTCATCCGCTGGATCGGCAAGCTCGAAGGAACTGTCGGAGAGCTCTCGGTAACCTCCGACACAAAGAGAGTCAAGGACCTTAAGGGCAATCCTTTGCTGCTGTTTGCCCATGCATGGAGCATCAAGACGGTCCTCGAACGAAACAAAGGACTCGAGCTGCTCGAGTTTTCCAAGAACTGACGAAGTATTCTGCGTGACGGCGGGCTAAAACGGCTGCTGTGGCAGAAGAAAGAGCGTGCATTATTAAATGGCAGAAAAGAAATACGAAATAAATATGTGTGAGGGTGCGATCCTCCCGAAGATGCTGCGCTTTACGATTCCGCTCATGCTTTCGAGCGTGCTGCAGCTGCTCTTCAACGCGGCCGACGTCGTGATAGTCGGTCAGTTCGCGGGTGACGATTCGCTCGGAGCCGTGGGCTGTACGGGATCGCTCGTCAATCTCCTCACTAACCTGTTCATCGGCCTTTCGGTCGGATCGAACGTTATGGCCGCGCGACACTACGGTGCAAAACAAGATGACAGACTCGGCAGGACCGTGCACACATCCATGTGCGTGGCACTGATCGGAGGGATCATCCTGACGGCAGTCGGAGTCATCTTTTCGGGTGACCTTTTAACGCTTATGGACACGCCCCCGGAGCAGCTCGGCAAAGCCGCGCTTTATCTGAGGATCTACTTTACGGGTGCGACCGTGAGCCTTATATATAACTTTGGAAGCGCTCTTCTGAGGGCTGTCGGAGACACAAAGCGACCGATGATGTACCTCGCTTTTTCCGGAGTTGTGAATGTTGTACTTAATCTTATATTTGTTATAGTTTTCGAGATGGATGTCGCGGGCGTTGCGATAGCGACCGTTATCTCGCAGGCAGTGAGCGCGGTTCTTGTAGTAAGATGCCTGATGAAAGAGAAGGGCGCCTTTAAGCTCATCTTTTCAAAGCTGAGGATCGACACGAAAGAGCTTGCGATGATCCTCAAGGTCGGATTCCCGGCCGGGATACAGGGCTGCATCTTCTCGATGTCAAATGTTGTGATCCAGTCATCCGTGAACGGCTTTGGAAACATCGTGGTGGCAGGGAACTCCGCAGCCATGAACCTTGAAGGCTTCTGTTGGGTCTCCATGAACGCGTTCCACCATGCTACGCTTTCGTTCATGAGCCAGAACTACGGAGCCGGACGCTCTGACCGCATGGGAAAGATCTTGCGCTGCGGACTGATCTGCGTGACGGTGACGGGACTTGTGCTCGGACTCCTCGAAGTGATCTTCAGCAGACAGCTGCTTGGGATCTACACCTCGAGTCCCGAAGTCATCGAGGCCGGCATCAGGAGACTTATGTATATCGCTTCGATCTACTTCACCTGCGGTGTGATGGACGTTATGGTCGGTGCTCTTCGCGGAGTCGGTTACTCCGTGATGCCCATGATCGTGTCTCTTGTCGGAGTCTGCGGTGTGAGACTGGTCTGGATCGCCACGGTGTTCGGTATCGAACAGTACCACAGAGTCGAGACTGTTTATGTGTCTTATCCGATCTCGTGGATCGCGACTTTCCTTGTACATGTCATAACATACTTTGCGGTGCGAAAGAGGGTACTCGAACGCATGGCCGGAAGAGCGGCAGGCACCGGGGCGGCCGCTGAGACGAACTGATTTAGGGATTGCAGATGGAAAAGCTGGTAGTTATTGCCGGAACGAACGCTTCCGGGAAAAGCGATCTGGCGGTGAAGATCGCCCTCGCTGTGAACGGCGAAGTTATCTCCGCTGATTCAAGACAGGTCTATAAGGGACTTGACCTCGGAAGCGGCAAGATCACCGTCCCCGAGATGCAGGGAGTGCCTCATCATCTTTTGGATGTCGCGTATCCCGGTGATTATTTCTCACTCGCGCATTATCAGCGACTTGCCTACAAAGCTGTGGACGACGTTATCGCGAGAGGCAGGACCCCGCTTCTCACGGGAGGCACGGGACTCTACATAAACGCCGTGGCAGACGGCTACGAGCTCGAACCCGGCGAACCACGGAGTGATGTCCGGGGACGTGTGGAGGGGATGAACTGCGAGGAACTCCTCGGGGTCATAAAAGAGGCCGATCCCGAAGGAGCGGAAAGACTCGATCCGCACAACAAGCGCAGGCTCGAGCGTGCCGCGGAGAAGATCCTGACAGGCAGGAAGCTTGAAAACAGATCACATAAGCGTTATGAGACTCTTATACTCGGCGTTACGTGGCCGAGGGAGGAGCTTTATGAGAGGATAAGAGTCAGGCTCGACAGGCGCCTTGAGGAAAATATGATAGGCGAGGTCGAGGGACTCAGAGCAGCCGGAGTCAGCGATGATTTCCTTTACAGGCTCGGGCTTGAATACAGGTACATCCTGCTTTATCTGCAGGGCAGGTTCGCTTCGTACGAAGCGTTTTACGAAGAACTTTTCAAAGAGATACGTCATCTTGCCAAGGAGCAGATGACATGGTTCAGAAAGAGGACGGACATAGTCTGGATCGACATGAAGGACGACCCTCTCGGAAATGCGCTTGAAAAGATAAACGCTTTTCTGGCGTGACGTGCGGATGCTTTTACGGGCCGAAACAAGCGGGGGGTGAAAGGAAGCGGATTATGAGAGTGATAATCGTGGCGGGTATGAGCGGCTCTGGCAAGACAAAAGCGCTCGACATACTTGAGGACAACGGCTTCTACTGTCTTGACAATCTCCCTGTCAAGATCCTGCCCGAGTTCATGAACATGATCCTGAGGCTTGACGATTTTTCAAACAAGGTCTGCATCACGGTGGATGTGCGTAACAGTGAGATGTCGGCGGGGGCTCTGCGGACGCTCACTTCGCTTTCAAAGCTCGTTTCACTCAAGATCATCTTCCTTGACTGCGACAATTCTGTCCTGATGAAGAGATACAAGGAGACCAGAAGGCTCCATCCCCTCATGATGACGGACAACAAGCTTGATCTTGCGCAGGCCATCGAACAGGAGCGTAAGATCCTCGAGCCCATCAAGTCGAAAGCGGATTATATCATCGATACTTCGCTTCTGACCACGGGAGACCTGAAGGCCAAGATCAACGAATTTCTCCCGGAGGGTGACAAGCCGGGACTTACACTTGCCTTTACGGCATTCGGATACAAATACGGGATACCGGCGGACTGCGACGTCGTTTTCGATGTGAGGTGTCTGCCCAATCCTTTCTATATCGAAGAACTGCGTACCAAGACGGGTCAGGATCATGAGGTGAGGGACTACGTTATGTCCTGCCCGGAGTCGCAGGAGCTTTTTGACAGGATCACAGCCTATCTTGACAGTGCGATCCCCATGTACGAGCGTGAGGGAAGGTCACAGCTCGTGGTAGGACTCGGCTGCACCGGAGGGCAGCACAGATCGCTCACATTTGCGATCCTTCTGGCCGAGAGGTACAAGGAGAAGGGCTTTGCCGCGAGTGCTTTCGCCCGCGACAGTGAGCGCAATGTCAGAAAATATCTTTGACGGAACGGGATACAGAGGTTTGTTGCGGAATATGCGGCATCACTACAGTTCAAAAGGGGTGGCTTGATGGAAGATACCGTAAAAAACGAACTCTTGAATTTTGCGTACAGGACCTTTACCGAGAAAGACGGTTACAAGGCCATTATGGAAGTTTTTGAGTGTGTCGGCGAGACACTCGATCTCGATACCCTGCTCACGTTCAGGACGAGTGAAACACCTTTCCTGCTTGAAACCGAGGAGGTTTGGGAGCGGACCCCGCTCGTCGGAGACCGCAGGCTCGTGATGGACTATCGTGACAACGAGAACTGGCTCAAGCTCAACCCGTACAGGGAAGACGTGCGTGTCTACCGTGTCGATGACACGACGGATCACGGACTTGAGACCATGAGCCGCGGGCTGGTTGAATCGACGGGTGTGACCGCTTTCGTGGCATGCGCCATGTCGAGCGGCAGGGACTACGTCGGTGAGCTCGTTTTTGCTTACAGGCGCGGACCCAGAGTCTGGGACGAGTCGGACATCACGTTCATGAAGCAGCTTGCAAGGATCCTTTATAAGATCGTGGCGAGGGACAAGAGGAACGAGGCCAGACGATTCATCCTTGCGGAGGCCGAGAACATGGTTTCCGAGGCCGGCAATGCCACCAGCCAGTTCCTTACAAACATTTCGCATGAGCTGAGAGCACCGATCAATTCCATCACGGGTATGTCATCGATCCTCAGACACAACATAGATAACCCCGAGATCGCGAACCAGTGCCTCGACCGCCTCGACAAGGCAGTCAGGCAGCTCATGGACAGCATGAGCAACTGCGTGGACACTTCGATAATCGACGGAGACAGGCTCCTTGTCGACATGTCGTGGTTCAAGCCCTCGGACCTTGAGGAGGATGTCAGAAAGGTCTACGGTCCTCTCTGCGATGTCAAGAATCAGACTCTTGAATTTGAGTATGAGAGCGGCATGATCATATATTCGGATTTCACCAAGATCATGAGGATACTCGGGCATCTCATCTCGAATGCGAGCAAGTATTCGGATGAGGGCGGAAAGATCAAGGTCACGGTCACGATCGATGAGAACGCCAGAACGCGCAGCATGATCATGTTCCGCGTGCGCGACAACGGCTGTGGCATGGACGACGAGACGAGACGGTTCATACTTGAACCCTACAACCCCAACAACGTGCGCAAGGGCGCGCCTCAGGGGCTCGGAACGTTTATAGCCAAGCACCTCATCCGCCTCATGCACGGAACGATGGATGTCTTTTCACAGGTCGGCAGCGGGACGGAATTTGTGTTCATAATCCCCGCGAGGATCAATGTCGATAAGCCTGCGGTTCAGGACAGGGAGGAGATCGAGCAGGCGAGTGAGGCAAGTGAGATGTATATCGGCAGAAGGATCCTTATCGCCGAGGACAATGTCCTCATGGGAGAGATCCTTGCCACCATGCTCGGGTACAGGGGGCTTGATTCGGACAGTGCGATCAACGGCCGTGAGGCTCTTGATATGTATATGTCCCACGATCCGTTTTATTATGATATGATACTTATGGATGTGCAGATGCCCGTCATGGACGGTATCGAAGCTTCAAGAAGGATCCGCGGCAGCGGAAGGACGGATGCGCAGATCATCCCGATCATCGCGCTTTCGGCCAACACTTCTCAGAGCGAGATCGAGCGCTCGACGCAGGGAGGCATGAATTCGCAGCTTCTCAAGCCGGTAGCGGAAAAAGAATTATTTGAAACGATCGGTCAGTTTATGATCTGACCGGGAAAGGACTAAAACAGACAAATGAATAGGGTGAAGTCACAGCAGAAGGCATTGGTCTCACTCGTTTCTGTCCTTATGGCGCTGATACTTGCGTACGGGACGATCGGAACGAGCGCGTGGGAACCGGTGAACACAGAAGCTGCGACCTATGAGAACGATCCGGCAGTGGCGGTGGAGGTTGAAACCGCGGTGCCGGAGGTACAGGGTGAAGAATCTGAGCCCGTCGGTACTCAAGATGTTCCGGACGAAAGCATTGTTGACGAGCCTGCGACCGAAGTCGCATTCGTCACAGGGGGTGATGTTTCCGTTACGGAAGAGGACGAGACGGAACCGGTGCAGCCCGAAGGGGAAACGGGAGAGGATTTGTTGGTTGAAGAGGGAACGGAAGAAGAACAAAAGGATGTCCCCGCAGATGTACCCGAAAAGGTCGCAAAGTTGCTTGTCACGAGCAGGCAGTACTATGATGAGGAGACAGTGGCAAATGCCCTGTCGATACCTCTCGAGAGTAACGACGCACGATACAACTTTATCACAGGAAGTGACTACAAGGTCTACACTATGACAGACAAGCCGGAGTGGTACCCGAGTGAGGGTGTCGCTTCGAAGCGCATGTCTACTTTTGACGTACCTTACTGGGTTATGGACAAGTCGGGAAACCGCACCGCCACAACCGGCAAGATCACGATCAACGAGGTGCTCGCTGACAGCGTGAAGTGCATCTTCAGCGATATCTTCCTGCTTGAGGAGCAGTTCCCGATCAATTATCTTGTGGGCTTTATGTACAGAAAGGTCGGCGGTGCCGGTCTTGTCAATTCACCGATCCTTTCGGCGCATTCGTTCGGTGTTGCGATCGATATCAACAACGGCGACTACGACAATGATCTTTATGTCGGAAAGGGCAACGACCTGCGTGACAAGAGCAATCCGTTCTGCATCTCCGATGAAGTGATAGAAGTGTTCAAGTCCTGGGGATGGAACTGGGGCGGAGAGTTTGATATCTGCTCCGACACCATGCATTTCCAGTATTTCGGACTTGAGTTTTTACAGTACGAGTCGGACGAGCCTTTCCCCGTGCTTGAGGTCGGAAAGACAGCCAAGGCGAACGTGGTGCAGAACCTCAGAGGTCGTCTCGTCAAACTCGGTTACCTGAAAAAACAGTCGGGCAAGAAGTATGACAACGACCTTGCGGAAGTCGTAAAGCAATTCCAGGCTGACAACGGACTCGAGCCCGACGGAATAGTTGATTACGAAACATGGGTACCCTTGATCAACCAGACACACGATATGTCATACGTATTCTAAAGATACAGGAGCCGGCCACATGAGCGAAAAGAAGAGCGGTAACGAAGCTAAAGAAGGCGCAAAGAAGTTGCGAATACCGACCAGCGTCATCGTTACCGTGTTCTTTTTGGCCACGGTGGCCGTTATGTTCATCATATTCTTAAATTATCTCACCTATGTCGACGACCCCGAGACAGAAAAGCTTTATGACAGATACTACGCGATGATAGTCCCCGACCGGGAATCTTCTTTCTGGAACGAGGTTTATGAAAGTGCGCACAAGATCGCCGAACAACAGGGGATCTATGTTGAGATGCTCGGCAAGAGCATGCTCAGGCAGTATTCGCGTGAGGACCAGCTCAGGATAGCCGTCGCAGAGTCGGTCGACGGGATCATAGTCGTTGCGGATGAAAGCGAGGAGATGCGTGAACTTATCTCTCTTGCGACCGAGAGCGGGATCCCTGTCGTGACGCTCATGTCGGACTGTCCCTCTTCGGATCGGTGCAGTTTTGTCGGTATCAGTAACTACAATATCGGCCGTGAGTACGGGAACCTGATCGTCAGGCTTGCGGGGCGCGCTCCGCAGTCCGAGGAACCCGTCAGGGTCGCTGTACTTGTTAACGGCTACACAGAGGCATCGGGTCAGAACATCCTGTGCATGGGGATCCAGGAAACCGTCGAGGCCGGAGTTTTGCAGGGCTACACGGGCGACAGAAAGGTCGACATCTCACTTGTTCAGATCGATGACTCCAACGCTTTTTCGACTCAGGAAGGTGTAAGAGAGCTTGTTTTCGGCCCTGACGCCTATAACCCCGATATCATAGTCTGCCTCTCGGAGACCGAGACTACGGGCGCATATCAGACAGTAGTCGATTACAACAAGGTCGGTGTTATCACCGTGCTCGGGTATCATGATTCACCCGCGATCCTGAATGCTATCGACAGGAGTGTTATCGAAGCCACCATCTCCATAGACACCGAGCAGCTCGGAAGCTCCTGTGTGGAGGCACTTTCCGAGTATATCGAGTACGGACTCACGAGCCAGTATATTACGGCCGACTCACTGCTCATAGATTCTTTGAACGTTTCGAAGTATCTGAAGAAGGAGGTGCCTGATGAAAAGTGACAGCTTCCTTCGCAGGATCTCGCTCAAGAACAAGATGGTCGGCATCTCACTTCTGGCCAACGTGCTGATCCTTATTGTCAACGTGGTCCTGATGTTCGCCATCAACAACCTTTCGGACAGGATGGATGCGGTATTTAAGGACAATCTTTTCCTTGAAGAACTCATGGGCTCCATTACACGTGTCCAGGACAACATGACCGAGTACCTCAACAACAAGACAAGTGACACTCTGACCGAGTACTTCAGTAGCGAGCAGGAGTTCAGGGATCTCGTGGCGCAGCTCGACGACGACATCTCTTCTCTACCCTTTACCCGTATGGAGAGAAGTATCAAGAGGATGTGCCAGAAGTACATAGATGAGGTCAACTTGACCATTGAATATAAGCGTGGACGAAATGTTGAGAAGTACCGCCTCAAATATGAGAACGCCACGCGACTCTTTGACTACATCGAATCAGCGATATACAGCCTTAACAACGAACAGTTCGCCGAGAACTCCGACAACTACACCAAGCTGCTTTCGGCGTTCCGTCGTTTCGAGATGACGAGTAACCTTGTCCTTGCGCTTGTTATCGCCGGAAATATCATCGTCGTTACGAGACTTACGCTCGCTGTTATCAGGCCCCTCCAGAACCTTACGGAGAAGGCGGGCGAGGTGGGACGCGGAAACTTCGACATCTCTCCGCTCGAGGTTGTCAATAACGACGAGGTCGGTGTCGTTACGGAGGCCTTTAACCAGATGACGGTCAGCATCAGGGATTACATCGACAGGCTCAGGGAAAGCTCCGCGGCGGAGCGAAGACTCAGGGAGAACGAGCTGCTCATGCAGGCGCATCTTAAGGAGGCACAGCTCAAGTACCTTCAGGCGCAGATCAATCCGCACTTCCTCTTTAACACGCTGAACGCGGGAGCGCAGCTCGCGATGATGGAAGGCGCCGACAAGACGAACGGCTACATCGAACACGTGGCGAACTTCTTCCGCTACAATGTAAAGAAAGGATCGGAGATCGTTACGATCCGCGAAGAGGTTGAGCTCATTGACAACTACATCTACATTCTGAACGTTCGTTTCAGCGGTGATATCAAGTATGAAAAGAAGCTTGACGAGTCAGTGCTCGACACACCCATGCCGAGCATGATCCTTCAGCCGATCGTCGAGAACTGTGTCAACCACGGTATCAGGGAGATGCTCGGAGAAGGCAGGATCAGTCTCGAGGTATTCAGGATCGACGACATTGTCTGCGTGAGCATCAGTGACAACGGCAGGGGCCTTTCGCAGGAGACCATAAACGACATCCTCAACGGAAGCCTAAAGACCGACCCCAAGTCTTCGGGCGGCGGGATCGGACTCGACAATGTTATTGCCAGACTGAGGCTGTTTACGGGCGAGAGCGACCCTGTCTCGATAACGAGCGAGGGTGAAGGAAAAGGAACAAGATTCGACATTTATCTGGACGTATGACGGAACCGAACCGGAGAACAAGACAGCTCGACATTTCTCCGTATGTATGACGGAACCGAAAAAACACACTGTGAAAGAGGTTTTTATGTACAGGATCATGTTGGCGGATGACGAAGGGATCGTGATCGATTCACTCAGGTTCATCATCGAAAAGGAATTCGGAACGGAGTGCGAGATCGCAACCGCAAAGACGGGCAGGAGCGTTATCGAGCTTGCCGAGAGCTTCAGGCCCGATATTGCGATCATGGACATTCAGATGCCCGGTATTAACGGTATCGACGCGATGAGAGAGATCAGAAGGACGAATTCTTCGGTCATCTTTATCGTTATGTCCGCATACGATAAATTCGATTACGCGCAGGAAGCTATAAAGCTCGGAGTACTCGAGTACGTCACAAAGCCCATGAACAGGGAGAGGATGATCTCCATCCTGCATATGGCCATGGACCAGGTCAGCGACGAGCGCCGCAAGAGAAGCGAGGACCTCATAATAAAAGAAAAGCTCGAGACGGTTGTGCCGATCCTCGAGAGTGGTCTTATATACAACATTCTTTTTAAAGAATACTTCGAGGAAGACATCGAAAGCTACAGGTCACTCCTCGATATCAAAACGGATCATGCGTTCATGATGGTCATCATCTGCGGTGACGATCAGGAAGGAAGTCACATGACGAACGCTGCCGGCAGCAGTGTCAGGATGCTCCGTAATTACAAGGAGATCCGCGACCTCCTCAAGGACACATTTGACTGCGCGGTCGGAACGGTGATGTCCAACAAGATCGCGGTGCTTGTACCCCACGAAGGCACAAAGGTGGAGTACAACGAGCGTACTTCCCTTATCGACAGGGTCAGAGAGATCGTTCACACCATCAGAAGAAAATTCGGGATCCGTCTGCGTATCGGCATCGGCGGAGTCAGGCCCATAAACATTATGTCCGATTCGTATAACGAGGCTGTCAAGGCGCTCCTTTTCACTACAGGAAGCGTGGCACATGCCGACGACCTGCCCATCGGATGCGATTACACGGACGACTACCCCGTCGAGACCGAGAACCGTCTTTTTGAAGAGATAAAACGCGGGAACAGGGACGGAGCTGTCAGAGAGGCGGACAATTTCTTTGAATGGATGAAGGAGGCCGACATCAACGACATCAGGCTCAAGATCATCGAGTTCGTCCTCTTTGCCGAGAAACTTGCCTATGAGAACGGCGGTATGACATACCGCTTTGAATCGAGACACGATTACCTCCCCGAGGTACTTGAGACGGATCATGTCGAGAAACTCAGGGAATGGTTCGTGCACAAGATCGGCGAAGCATGTGTCAACATCGAGAACAAGCGTGTCGAGAAAACCCTGAGCGTGGTCGACATGGCCAAGGACTATATCCGTGACAACTACAGCCGCAACATCTCGCTTGAGGACGTATCGAGAGCGGTTGATATAAGCCCTTACTACTTCAGCAGACTCTTTAAGGAGGAAACGGGCGAGAACTTCATCGAATACCTCACGGGTGTCAGGATGGAGCATGCAAGAGAGCTGCTCTTGAATCCCAGGTACAGCATGAAGGAGATCTGTTCGATGATAGGATACCAGGACCCCAATTATTTCAGCCGGTCCTTTAAGAAGAACATCGGTGTCACACCCACCGAGTACAGAGAGGGGAAGACGTCATGAAACGGATTATCGCGCTTCTGATAGCTGCCGCCCTTTGCCTTACGGGCTGCGGCAAACCCGAGACGCCCGTGGAGGAATCGGACAACAAAAAGGAAGACTCCGTGAAGATCGGAATGAGCTTTGACTCTTTCGTTATCGAACGCTGGCAGCGTGACAGGGATGTCTTTGTTTCGACAGCCAAGGAGCTCGGAGCACAGGTCAATGTCCAGAGTGCCAACGGCGACGTTGACAAGCAGAAAGAGCAGATAGAGTACTTTATCGAGTCGGGGATGGATGTTATCGTCATCATCTGTATCGATTCGGGCAGCCTTTCGGAGGTAGTGGCCGATGCCCGCAAGGCCGGCATCAAGGTCATCGCTTACGACAGACTCTTAAATGATTCGGCGGTCGATCTCTACATCTCGTTCGATAACGAAAAGGTAGGCCGTATGATGGCAGAAGCGTTGTACGGCGCGATGTCCCCGCCGCTCGGAAGTGTCGTGATGCTCGGCGGATCACCCAAGGACAACAACGTTTCGCTTCTTGAGACGGGATTCCTTGATGTCTGCGAAGAGAAGGGTATCACGGTCGAGGGCCGGATGCATGCCGACAACTGGAAGGCGGAGCTTGCATCGGAGTATGTCTACAACAACGAGCCGCTCATTAAGAATGCTTCCGGTATCATGTGCGGAAACGATACGATCGCGGGAGCGGTGATCCCCGTACTTGCCGAGATGAGGCTCGCGGGAACGATGAGCGTTGTCGGTCAGGACGCAGACCTTGAGGCCTGCCAGAGGATCGTCGAAGGCACCCAGCTCATGACGGTTTACAAGCCTGTTGAAAAGCTGGCGAAAAGAGCGGCATCGTGTGCCATCGCTCTTGCCAAGGGCGAGAAGCTTGAAGATGATGATGTCACCAAGATAAATGACGGAACCTACAATGTTCCCTACATAGCGATGGAGCCGATCAGCGTGACGAAGGACAACATGAATGAAGTGATCATCGGCAGCGGGTTCCATCTGAAAGAGGACGTATACCTCAACGTACCTGAACTGATGCCATAAAAAATCCCCTTGCCGGTCAACCGGTAAGGGGATCTGTTTTTGAACGCTTTACTTGATCATTCTATTTGATCATTCTGCTGCCTTGGCAGGTGCACCCTTTACTGCAAAGATCGTGTTCCAAAGAGCAAGGAAGATCGAAAGTGCGAAGATCACGGCCGAAGCTACAGTGGTGATCGTGAGCATGAGAGTCGATCTCAGAACGTCATACGATGCGAGTGTGGGGAATGCTGCGTTGTACGCGCTTGTAGCTGCTCCGCCCACGAGAAGTGAAAATGTAAACTCGATCACTGCGAGGATCGCAACGATGATGCCCGTAACGGTGTCCGAAATCCATCTCCAAAGGAAGAAAGCTACGAACATGAGGATGGGGATGAACAGGAGCACGTATGTATAGAATGAAAGTGTACCCGACTGAACGTCTCCGGTGCTGCCGGTGATGGTGTTGAGAACACCGATGTTGCCGTTGAAGCGTACGTTGCTGGAGTTGTCTTCGGGGTCAACTTTTGTGCTGATTTCGTTAATGATAAGAGTAGCGGCTGCTTCGTCCGTCTCTGTGAGCTCATCGACATCTACCTTATAGAAGGGGAAGAGGCAGGCGAAGATCAGCAGGAACGAGAGCACCATAAGGATGTATTTGAGAAGATTGGAACAATGTGTTGTTTTCATTTGTAACCCTCCAATAAATAGTTATGTTAATAATAGTAAAATTCGGGGCAAAAAGCAATAGATTTTTATGTAACAGGGCATATGTGATAAAGAGAAATACGCAATAGCAATAAATGATTAGGATAAGCAAAAATGTGCTATGTGTTAGGAACCTTAACTCACAAAACTAGTAAAAAATATGCTGTAGATAAAAAGATATTACTATAAACGTTATGTTATTATGCGTTTGTAGCGATGCAGACACGGTGTCTGCATATGTATACCCACTTACCAAAAGGGAGGTTTTAATATTATGAAAAAGGCTCTTTGCTTATTACTTTGCCTTGCAATGGTAGTTTCGATGCTTACCGCCTGCGGTTCGTCATCGTCAGGAAACAAGGTTGGTGTTTCAATGCCTACCAAGTCACTTCAGAGATGGAATCAGGATGGTTCCAACATGAAGGAACAGCTTGAGAAGAAGGGCTATGAAGTAGATCTTCAGTTCGCAGACGGTACTGCTGACAATCAGGTTAACCAGCTCGAGAACATGATCTCCAACGGATGTAAGGTTCTTGTTATCGCTTCCATCGACGGAAACTCACTCGGAACAGTTCTTGCAACAGCTAAGGAAAAAGGCGTTAAGGTTATCGCATATGACCGCCTTATCATGAACACAGACGCTGTTACATACTATGCAACATTTGATAACTTCATGGTTGGTGTAAAGCAGGGTCAGTACATCGAGGATCAGCTTGGTCTCAAGAGCAATGCAGGCCCCTTCAATATCGAGCTTATCGCAGGTTCACCCGATGATAACAACGCTCACATCTTCTTTGAGGGCGCTATGAGTGTTCTTAAGAAGTACATTGACAACGGTACACTCGTTGTTAAGTCAGGTCAGACATCCTTCGAGCAGGTAGCTACTCAGGATTGGAAAACTGATAATGCTCAGTCCAGATTTGAGGCTCTTATCGCTTCCAACTACGCTGACGGAACACAGCTTGACGCTGTTATGGCTTCCAACGACTCTACAGCACTTGGTGTTGCAAACGCTCTTGCAAACAGCTACAACGGAAAGTATCCCATCCTTACCGGTCAGGACTGTGATATCGCAAACGTTAAGAATATGATCAACGGCAAGCAGTCGATGTCCATCTTCAAGGATACACGTGATCTTGCTGCAAAGACAACAGAGATGGTTGACGCTATCCTTAAGGGTGGCGAGCCTCCCATCAACAACACAACAGATTATGACAATGGTAAGTTTATAGTTCCTTCGTACCTCTGCGAGCCCGTATTCGCTGACGTTAACAACTACGAGAAGCTTCTTGTTGAGTCCGGATACTATAAGGCAGAAGAACTTAAGTAATCTTTGAAACAGACTCATAATTAACAAAAGTTAACCGGCAGGCAGGCGACTAGTTCTGTCTGCCGGTTTTCAAGGTTGGAGTATCACGCCTACTACTTCGTTTGAATTTTGGGCGAGGAATCGGAAGCGCATAATAGCGCTTCCAAAGAGGAGGAATAAAATTGGCTAAGATATTGCTTGAAATGAAAAACATAACCAAGACATTCCCCGGTGTAAAAGCACTTGATAACGTGAATTTCCAGGTTGAAGAAGGTGAGATTCATGCTCTGGTCGGAGAAAACGGAGCCGGAAAATCAACGCTGATGAATGTTCTCAGCGGTACATATCCGTTTGGCTCCTATACCGGTGATATTGTATATAACGGAGAGGTTTGTCAGTTCAAAACGCTGCGTGACAGCGAGGAGCGCGGTATCGTTATCATACATCAGGAACTGGCGCTGATTCCGGAATTATCCATCGGCGAAAACATGTTTCTCGGAAACGAGCGGAAGGGCAGATTCGGAATTGACTGGGACAGAACCTACCATGAAGCCGAGGAGCATATGCGTCAGGTCGGATTGAAAGAGGAAGCGACAACGCTGATCAAGGATATCGGTACCGGCAAACAGCAGCTTGTTGAAATCGCTAAGGCTCTGAGCAAACAGGTCAAGCTGCTGATTCTTGATGAACCGACATCCTCACTGAACGAGGAGGATGCAAAAATGCTCCTCGACCTCCTGCTGCATTTCAAGCAGGAAGGCATGACCTCGATTATTATATCTCATAAACTCAATGAGATTTCCTATGTTGCGGATAAAATCACAGTGATCCGCGACGGCTCCACGATTGAAACGATTGATAATGCAGACCGTAATATCAATGAGGACCGTATTATTCAGGGAATGGTCGGCAGAGAACTGAGTGACCGTTATCCGAAACGCGAACATCATGTCAGCGATACGGTTGGTATGGCGGTCAAAAACTGGAGCGTGCATCATCCGCTCTATCCGGAAAAAAAGGTTGTGGACAATGTATCGTTCAATGTGCACCGCGGCGAGATCGTCGGCTTTTCCGGCTTGCAGGGTGCAGGCAGAACAGAGCTTGCGATGTCTATTTTCGGCAGATCATACGGCACGGATATTTCCGGTGAACTGACGATTGACGGCAAATCGCGCACGCTGAAAACAGTTCGTGACGCGATTGAAGCGGGTCTTGCGTATGTCACGGAAGATCGCAAAGGCAACGGTCTGATCCTCACGGAAAGCATCGCAAAAAATATCACGATGTCGAAGCTGGACAAGGTGTGCAGCAAAGGCGTCATTGATACCGACAAGGAAAATGCCGTTGCAGAGGAATACAAAGAAAAGCTGCGGACGAAAACACCGTCTGTTCAGCAGAATGTCGGTAATCTTTCAGGCGGCAATCAGCAGAAGGTACTGCTCTCCAAGTGGATGTTCGCTGATCCGGAGGTTCTGATTCTGGATGAGCCGACACGCGGTATTGATGTCGGCGCAAAGTATGAAATCTACTGCATTATGAATGACCTTGTTGCGCAGGGCAAATCTGTCATTATGATCTCTTCGGAGATGCCTGAGCTGCTCGGCATGTGCGACCGCATTTATGTCATGAATGAAGGCAGAATGGTTGCGGAGATGCCTGCTGCGGAAGCCACGCAGGAAAAAATCATGGCTGCGATTCTCCAATCTGATAAACAATAAGCGAGGAATGCAATATGAACACAAAGACTTTCATCAAGAAGTACACCATGGTCATTGCGCTGGGTGTGGTCTTCATCCTTTTTGCAGTCCTGACGCAGGGGCGTCTGCTCTATCCGCAGAACCTCTCGAATCTGCTTCTGCAAAATGCATATGTGCTTGTTATGGCATGCGGCATGCTGCTCTGCATCCTGACGGGCGGCAATATCGACCTTTCGGTCGGTTCGACCGTTTGTCTGGTCGGTGCAATCGCGGCACAGCTGCTTGCGAATACCGGTCTGCATCCGGTATTTGTCATACTGATCTGCCTGTTGCTTTCCATTGTGATCGGTATCTGGCAGGGCTTCTGGATCGGTAATGTCCATATTCCCCCGTTCATTTGTACATTGGCGGGCATGTTCCTGTTCCGCGGTCTCGGCCGTGCGATTCTTGGTTCCAAGACTGTTTCGATTGCAAATAAGACGTTCCTGAATATTTTTGCATCCTATATCAATGTACCGGGACTTGACGATCAGGTGAAATGGTCGGCATTTATCGTAGGCATTGTCATTTCGGCTCTGCTGATTGCCAATACGTTCAGAGCCCGTGCGCAGAAAGCGAAAAAGGGTTATAAGCAGTCGGCTGCTGCTTCCGAATTTGCAAAGATTGCTGTGATTGATGCGCTGATTCTGTTTTATACCTGGAAGCTCGCGCATTACAAGGGCATTCCGGTCATGGCGCTGTGGGTTGTCGCTGTTTGCCTGATCTATGCGTTCATTACTTCCAAGACCGCGTTCGGCAGATACTTCTATGCAGTCGGCGGCAATGAGAAAGCAACAAAGCTCTCCGGTATCAATACTGAGAAGGTTTACTTCATGGCATATACCTCGATGTCGCTGCTTGCAGGTCTTTCCGGTCTGCTGATGGCTGCGAGAATCGGCTCCGTCAACGGCGATACCGGTAACTCGTTTGAAATGGACGCAATCGGCTCCTGTTTCATCGGCGGCGCATCTGCATACGGCGGAAGCGGTACAGTTCCGGGCATTATTGTCGGTGCAATCCTGCTCGGCGTCATCAATCAAGGCATGTCGATTATCGGTCTCGATAACAACTGGCAGTATGTCGTGAAAGGCGCCGTGCTGCTCGTCGCTGTTATCTTTGATGTTGTATCCAATAAGAAGACAGGTAAGGCAGGCTGATCGGACGATTCACTCCGGCACATTTCCGAATCCGGATTGTGCCGGAGTATCTTGCTGTAACCGAACCGACCGAGAGGTCGATTCTGAAAGGATGATAAATCATGCAGAATAACAAGGCATGGACCGCCGCAGTATTGCGCGGCGCCGTTTCTGCGTATCTCGGTTTTCTGGGGTATCAGATCATCACGAATCAGGATACGGAAATGGCTGCATCGACGGCTCGTATTCTCGGCGGAATCATGATCGCAGCTGCGGCTGCCTTTGCGGTATACATTATAATCCGGCTGAAATGCGATCTTAGGACGGATCATCAACAGGAAGGCACGAAAAAATGATTAGTTTGCAGGAGATTCAAAATATCTATCAGGGGTATTTTGACGCAGTGCAGAAGGCTGAGCAAAACCGAAAAGTCACTGACGGAATGTTTGGATTCGGCAAAAAGCCAGCCGACGATCCTTGTCATACGGAATTTCTGGAAACGCTCCGGAGCATACTGACTAGTGAAACACACGAAAAGCCGGATTCAAAGCATATTCAGGAGATTCTTTCATATATCTATGTCTCCCCTGCCGAGCATCCGGAGCCCCAGAGCGCTTACTGGATGCTGATTGCCGTGCACGGACTGACGAACGGACTGATTCCGCTTCTCTCGAAAGATGATGCCGCCGCGCTTCTCGAAACATACAGCAAAACCTACCGCCGTTGGGAACGTCTGCCGGTGCAGAAAAACATCATCAGGCTGCTGAAATCTCAGGCAGAATAAAACAGGACACGGAGCGAATCCGTGTCCTGTTTCTTGTTTTTCATCAAAGATAGGATTTGATCATCTCATTCATCTGCTGGTAGGAATTCAGCATTTCATCTGTCACCGTGAAATCGGTATGATTTCGCAGATAATTCAGAATGCTCAGCAGCAAATCTTCCGGACGGCATGCACAGGTCTTTTCGATATCCTGTGCGGTGACGCCCTGCATGTTATAGAACGCGAGTGTCTTGACGCGCTCCTCGCAGTTCAGCCGCAGCTTCATGGTATCAAGAATCAGACCTGCGTGCTGACGCTGGACAGAAAGATTTTCCATGAGATTCGAGAGATGTGCGGTTGTCACATAGCCGCCTGCCTTGCAGGGCTTCGGTTTGGTGTGATACGCAAATGTTTCGTTGAATTTGCCTGTCATTTGCTCCAGCACGAGCTTATTCTCATCCCAGCGGCGCGAACCGTAGATCATATACCGTGTGATATCCATATTGAATTCCTTGCGGATCGCAGCGATCATGATTTCAAGCAGGAACGGCTTGACCGCACGCAGAAAATCAATATAGCGTTCTTCTTTTATATAAAGATCAAGCAGCAGATAATACTCAACAACCGACTGCTGCCCTGTCATAATGCCTTCAAGGCTGCATTTCCGGAACATCTGATTCGCATCCGCAAATCTGCCGTCGG
>JAEEGJ010013236.1_pt1 | contig 20099 bp, 14 predicted proteins | sample 8958761 | NCBI WGS metagenome assembly JAEEGJ01 (sample SAMN16246546, study PRJNA631951) | gut metagenome | biome: gut microbiome; feature: rumen; material: RS-attached | host: Bos | place: Iran: Karaj | collected 2018-10 | reverse complement strand
GGTTAAGACACCGGCCTCTCACGCCGGTAACACCAGTTCGATTCTGGTACGGGTCACTTAAAATTAGTCGGTGCTTATAGCAATGAGGTCACACCCGTTCCCATTCCGAACACGGAAGTTAAGCTCATTCGCGTTGACGATACTTGGCTGGTGACGGCCCGGGAAACTAAATCAGTGCCGACATTATATATTCCTCCTTAGCTCAGTCGGTAGAGCACTCGGCTGTTAACCGAGTTGTCGCCCGTTCGAGCCGGGCAGGGGGAGCCATAAGAGCGTCTGCAATAGCAGGCGCTTTTAATTTTGACATAATTAAAGGCAGATATGAATCTGCCTTTTTAATCAAATTTACCCATACTTATTAATTGAGCCGTGAATCTTTTGCATTTGGGACAAAAGGTGATTGAGCCGCGGCTTTTTCGTAAAAGTGTGGATTGGCATGTAGGACATTGATGCCTGAACTCTACAGATAAGGTGAAATCACTGTTATTGAGCGAAAGTTCTTTTGCCATCTGTACTGAAAAGCTTCGGCAGTCCATGCATTGATAAAGATCTGTGTCACAATTAATATACACTTTATCGCGTTCATATTTCATCATATGCTGAATTGTTTCGCCGAATCTGCCGTATAGGGCGTCGCTCCTTAGTTCTTCTTCTGCTTCTTCCACTCGTCTGTTGTAGTTTCTTGCCATATAACTTCCACCTACAAAGAATTCTTCTTCGTAGCCACATTCATCACATTTATATCTGTAAGATTTCCCCATTTTCACCCTCCCTTTCGTAGTATCTTTATTACATATTATCATAAAATAATTAAAAAATCAAGACTTATGTATTGACTTTCAAACATTAATATGATAGAATTATACCCATCATTTAGTATTGTAGGTGATTTCATGGAAATTAGATATATTACAGAAGACGATGATTTTTCGCCAATTCGTGAGATTTACGAAAAAAGCTGGAAGTTCGCATATAGGGACATTGTGCCTATGGATTATATGAATAGTATCCCTAAGGGACGTTGGGGTGGAAGGTTTATGGAGAACGGTAGGAACGACATAGGTGCTTTTATAGATGGCAGGATAGTTGGTACCGCTAGTTTTTGCGCTTCGCGCTGGGATAAGTTCTATGATTATGGTGAAATTGTTACTATTTATCTTCTTCCTGAGTTCATCGGTAAGGGTGTTGGTTCAGCTCTTATTGAGTGGTGTATAACCGAGCTTAAAATTAAGGGATTTAAGCGAATTTTGTTGTGGGTACTTGAGGAGAACCTACGTGCTCGTCGATTTTACGAGAATCATCATTTCAAGCTTACTGATGAGTATATGGATGACAATCTAGGTGGTAGAGATGTTAGGGAGATAATGTATTGTTTAGATATTGATTGATATCTATAAAACGTGCTTTTATGAACGAAGTATTAATGAGAATTGCAGTTCACGCTCAAAAAATTACAGTTCACGCAAAAGCCCTTGAATTTTTACTCTTTGTATGATAATATTATGTCAGTTGCTTGTGATGGGCAGCTACAGAAGGCGGCAATATAGTTATTATTTGTACGTTTGTTGTTAAATAATGAATTTCACTTTAGTACAATCATTCTTTTTTAACTATCTATTTTCAGACTTACTTCATTATTTATTATTGAACTACGAGTTTTAACTTAAACATATCATCTATTTGTTCTCCCCTTAACTATATTGCTTTCCTTTGCTCGCAGTCAAAAAGTGCAGCTCTTAAATGAGCTGCACTTTTTTTGTCGATATAGTCACAATCTTATGTGGGAAAGTCCCAAACATGCCCAGATAGTAGAATGATTAACTCAACTATTCGTTTGATGCCTGAGCTATTGATTCTACCTTGCCGAGGGTTCTTACGGCAGGAATAGCTGATATAAGCGAGATTATTATATTCAATGTTAGTGAAGCAATAACTATGGGGACGATAATTGATAGTTCCGTAAGATATAACATACCGCCTATAGCTAATAAAGCTATAAATATTACAACGCCGAGTATAGTTCCAGATATAGCTCCAGTTGCAGAGAACATGATAGTTTCCAGCATTACGCTTCTTCGGAGCTGTTTTCTAGTCATTCCTACGCTTCTTAGCATCATAAGCTCTTTACTTCTATTTAGTATGCTGGTGTTTACAGAGTTTATCATGGAAAGTATTCCAACAAGCCATATTGATATGAGGAATATGAGAACGATTTTTACTATTGCTGTTATGCATGTAATCATGCCTGTATTGTAGGAATACATATTATAAGCAAAACTATAGTTTTCATTGAGCTTGAATTCATTGAAGAGTTTGAGAGCTTCCTCATAGTGCTTCGTGTCGATAACTTTAAGGTCAATATTAAAGAACATATTATAGGACGATGAGATCTTTATCGGAACTAAAATGGTATCAGGAGCTTCTGCGCTTGTGACTTTCCCTATGACGTGAAAGCTTACATCACTATCTATAGTTGTAAGTGTGTAACCCTTTTTTAAATCGGTATACGATTTTCCGTATTTCTGCTTGAGATTATAATTACCATTTTCTTCATCCTCGTATTCCATCTCTTCATAGGTTCCGTAGATACTGTTGTTATACAAAGCAGACTTTGTATCTTCAAACTCTTTATAGCTCATGCCTGTAATGGTATCAAGTTCTAATTCCTTAAATATATTTTCGTCTATTGCTTTGACCAAAAGTGATATAGGCTGTGATTTTCTATTTTTGTTAATACTCAGTTTTTCAACTGCTATCTTTTCTGAGCCATCGGCAGGGTTGAGCTGACACCGTGCTTCTCCTATTACCGTATATTTTGAAAAAACACCAGTATCACCAAAGTATTTATCAAGATTTTCTGCAGGATCGCCTGTATCATAGCTAGAATAGTATATTATCTGGAAATCGATAATATCACTATTCTTTGAATGTTTCTTGTATTCGTTGTATTCCTTCATCATAATAAGCGAAGTCAGTGTGAACATTAGAACTCCTAGCCCCATAGTGATAGTCGATATAGCGAAACGCCCTTTTCCGACTTTTATATTCTTTCTTGTGTATCTGCGTATAAACTTCTTTGAATTCAAATTAAGCTTCGACTTTGCAGTTCGCTTACTGTGTTTTTTCCTGCGTGGCTTCCCGAAATTGAGCGCTTCTGCAGGGGAAAGCTTTCGAGCAGCCCACATAGCCGAGGTATATGCAGATATGAATATTGCTATTATAACAAGGAAAGCTGCAATAATAATAAAGAATGGCTTGGCGGAAAACTCGAACATATCAAGTCCACTCTTTCTCAGTGCGGTGAAAGCTCCCTTACAGAGTAGAATTGCAGATATAATGCCGAGAGGCACTGCCGTGAAACAGTAAAACAATGCTTCTGCGAATACTAAAGCTGCTATTTGAAGCTTTGAAGCCCCGATTATACGTAACGCCGCAAAGTGTGTACTTCTTTCCTTTACTGCCATTTCAAATGTATTGTCAATAACGAAACGGGATATAAACCAAGCTATCAGGAGAACCAGAAGTGCAGGTATAATTATTGTGAATAAGATCTGATATATTGCATATGGGCTTTTCAGCTCGAGAGCGAGGAGAAGAGTATTTGTTGCAATCTGGGATTCAAAACTGTAGAATTCCGTCTCATAGTTATGACCAAGGTCAGTAAATAACATTTCCAGTGCTTTGTCATAGTCGAAATTGTCAATAAGGCGTATTAGGAGAACAGAATTTCCTTCAATATTAATATTCGGATTATTTCTTTCAAGTTCAATAAAGCTGACATTTGAATTTGCATTACTCTGAATTTCAAAGTATGGTTTCGAATACTCATTAATAAAGCCGCCTATTTTGAAGCTTATCTCAATAGGCACGCCATACTGCTTGTCAGTCAAAGGATAATCATTAAAATCTATCCCCTTGCTATTAAGTTTACTTACTATTGAGGCTTTGCGAGACTTTTTCTTAAGATCCGTTGGAAGGTATTCATATTCCTTGTCTGTCGGTGTTAGTTCGGTTCCGTTTTTTTCCTTGAGTTCAGCGCGTATCTCTTTCATTACATCAGAGTTTTCATCGAAAATAGCAGATACAGGCGTGATAGTCAGAGTTACCGTATCTCCTATTTCATAGCCCATATTCTTGAGTGAGTACGGCGCTAAAACGCTATCATCTGATGGTATATGGTTGCTTCTGTTATAGCTGTTTTCTAAATCGGGATTTCCGTCCTGAGTTATTGCGTTGAGTGTTTTGACATTGAAAGATTGCTTTCCATTAGATACTTCGAATAAGTGTTGACGGAAAGAAGCGTTGCCTTCATTTGAATTGTCTAACTTAATTCTTTCACTAATGTATGAGTAATAATCCGACACAACGGCATGGTGCTTTGCAATATCGAGGCTATTATTGCTGTCTATCCAACCGCTTATTTCTAGCTCCCAAAGCCCGTCTTCTTCAACTGTGTAATTATAAAGCGTCGTGAACAGGCTACTACCGTAAACGCAAACTGTTGCCAGTATGAACGCCGAAAGCATAATACACATGAAAGTTAGGAATGATCGAAGCTTTTGTCGGCGTATGTATTTGAATGAAAGTGAGATAAGGTATTTCATGTCAGCACCCCCTTATTCGGAAAGCACTCCGTCTGATATACGGCAGATGCGGTCCGCCTGAGTTGCAATACTACCGTCATGAGTGATGAGAATAAGCGTCTGATCATATTTTTTTATGGAGTTTTTGAGTATAGAGATTATCTCACGGCTGTTTTTGCTGTCGAGATTTCCAGTAGGTTCGTCAGCAAGGATTATTTGCGGTTTGTGGATAAGAGCGCGTACAAAAGCAACTCGCTGCTGTTGACCACCCGATAGCTCATGTGGAAAGTTACGACGCTTTTTATCAAGTCCTGTAAGTTCCAGGAGCTCATTTAGAAACTCCATATCGGAAGGTGTATTGTCAAGATTAAGGGGGAGGACTATATTTTCTTCCACGTTCAGCACAGGGATAAGGTTATATGACTGGAAAATAAAGCCGATATTTTTGCGGCGATAAGCTGAAAGTCCCTTGTCGTCGAGGTTGGTAATCTCTTTGCCACATGCGGTTATTTTGCCGCTAGTGGGGGAGTCAAGAGAGCCTATACAGTTGAGAAGAGTGGTCTTTCCACTGCCGCTTTCACCTGTTATCGCCACAAATTCGCCTTTGTGAACTTCAAGGTCAACGTTGTTGAGGGCGTATATCATATCCTCACCCTCACCGTACTGTTTAACGAGTTTTTCGGTCTTGATGATAATACTGTTGTCCATAAAACATGCCTCCGTTCATTAGTTTTCTATAGTCTAACATCATAATCTTACTGTAACGTTACAAATCTTATTTTGGGTGAGTTGCATTTTTTTGTGCCGTATGTTAAAATAAGAAAAAAGAGCGGGGTGAAACATGAATACCATACTTCTTGTAGAGGACGATGAAATTCTGAACAATAACATAAAAATCGCACTTGAGACTGAGGGTTACAGTGTTAACGCAGTGCGTACAGCTTCAGCTGCAGAAGCTGCAGCGCAGCAAGCAGATCTTATAATACTCGATGTTATGCTCCCTGATGGGAATGGTATCGAGCTTTGCAAAAGACTTAGAAAAAATGTTCAAACTCCAGTTATCTTTCTTACCTCATGTGATGATGAAGCTGATATAGTTCGGGGACTTGATAGTGGTGGCGATGACTATATTACGAAGCCTTTCCGTCTAAGGGAGCTGTTTTCACGCATCAGCGCCAATCTCAGGCGTGTACCAGATGTTCCGGAAATGGAGCTCACAGCTGTGGAACAGAAGCTTCTTAATTATCTCATGTTGAATCGTGAGCATTATCTTACACGTGACCAGATACTCGAATATCTGTGGGACTCAAAGGGAATATTTGTGAACGACAACACTCTTTCCGTAAATATAAGCCGATTGCGTGAAAAGCTGAGTAAGTCGGCAGGCTGTGGTAGAATAGTGACCAAGAGAGGAATGGGCTATAAATGGACAGATTCATAAGCAATCGAGCTCCACGGCGGCTTTTGCTAATATTTCTGATAATGCTTGCGCTTTCGGGGTGGATTTCATATTTTGCAGCACAAAAATGTGCTGATATCATTGTTTCGGAACAGATAGAGGCGGAGCTTTCTGCTATTGGTGGGGGAAAATTCACTGGGGCTCCTGAGGAAAGTGCGGTTGCTGAGGGTGAGGCGATACTCAAAAAATACAGCATATCAAAGGCATTACCTCCTGCTACTATGCACAGCTACAGAAGTGTCAGAAAGACCATTTTTTTAGTACTTTTTGGACTTCTGTCAGTAGCTTCTGCATGGTGGTTTATTATATCGTTGTGTGAGATAATGGCTATTTTTCGTAACCTTGAAAAGCTACGAAACGACTGCATTAAGGCGGCTTACGATATGCAGACTGCTATAACACTTTATGGTGAAGAGCTAGGAACTGTCCACAGGGTATGTGAAAGTGCGGAAAAGCTAGTGGAGTGCATGAGAAGTACGAGCTTAAAGCTCAGCATGGAACAAGATTTCCTTCGTAATTTTTTGACAGATCTTTCTCATCAGATAAAAACGGCTCTTGCTGTTGTACGACTTAATACAGATATGCTTAGTGAGCTTGATGATCTACCTGCAGAGCGCCGTGACAAACTTTCAGATGAGATACAACTCAATCTTGATGGAATGGAGAGTCTAGTTATCGAAGCAATAAAGCTTGCAAAGCTAGATACTAATACGGTTGAATACCGAATGGAACCGAATCGGGTATGCGATGTTTTCGCACTTGCTGTAAAGCGTATATCGCCGCTTCTGAGAAAGCGAAATATCAGTATAAATGCAAATCTATCCGAGGATATTAGTCTTGTCTGCGATAAAGGATGGCTTTGCGAAGCTATAGAGAATATTATTAAGAACTCTGCTGACCACTCGGGATGTACGGAAATAATTGCAGAGCTCACGAATAATCCGATAATGACCACTCTTGCTATTTCTGACAATGGAAATGGAATTCCACAGGATGAAATCCCAAAGCTTTTTGACCGCTTTTCTTCAAAGCATCACGATACTTCAATGTATAGCTCTGGCCTGGGGATGTCTATCGCGCAGAAGATAGTTCGGGGCAATAATGGTGAAATATTAGTGTACTCTGAGATTGGAAAGGGGACTCGTTTTGAGTTCGTTTTCATAAAAAGCGGTAGTGCAAAATGTTAGCTTTGAAGGTGGTTGAGTAGCGGTTAAGTGACATCCATTTCCGCCTTAGACGTTGAGGCCTTCTTGTCGAAAGAAGATAAAAAAGAATTCTGGAAATCTGTGTCTTGTATCAAAAAACGGTGGTATTATTGTTAATTAACATTAATACCGCCGTAAACTTTGATCATATATTAAAAAAGCTGTACCACAAAAGTAGTACAGCCTTTTTCGTATGTACAAAAATCAGCAATAGTAAATTGAACCGTCCTCGATACTCTGGAGAACACTTGCACAGAGCTCTTTCCACTGTGCAACTTCAGCCTCGTCGTAGGAGATTACCTTCTTAGCCCATGTGCTGCAGTGTGCGCAAGCGTTAGGAGCTGTCTGGCCATCTGCGAGGATATCGTTTACACAGAGCGACTTAGAGCAGTTATTGTTGTTGATGAAGTGTTCTAGGAAGCCGTCGAGCTTCTTGTTGTCAACATAGAGTTTAGGAAGGTGCATAGTTCTACCGTACTTCATCATAGCCTCAGGCTTGAGTCTCTCGGCCCATCTCATAATAGGAGCTCCTGGAGGAGGACCACCTGCGGGCATACCCATTGGAGGGCCGCCTGCGCCAAATGGAGGCATACCTGCGGGAGGTGCAGTGATACCGTGTGCTTTTGCCCATTCCTCAGGCTCACCAGGTCTTGGAGGTCTGCCTTCCATTACCCATGGAGGAGGACCACCTGCGGGCATTCCTGTGGGAGCAGCACCTGCAGGTGCTGCCTGTGCTGGTGCAGCAGTTGCTGCCTCAGGGTTAGCATTTGGATCCTTCTGATCAGGACGTGTAGCGATAGTCTTAGCCTGCGGCCAGTTTACGATATCAAGAAGATTTCCGTCGTAAGATTCTTCCATGTAGCTTTTAACAACCTTGTGGAGGAAATCAGTTGTTCTTGTTCTATCAATGAGCTTGATAGAGAAGTGCTTGTTGCCGGTCTCCTCTGCGAGTTCTCTGTAATAGTGAACGTCCTCAGGACGGATAAATTCAGCTGTTAGTATAGCAGCAGGTTGCGTTACCTTCTTATATGCGCAGTTTACGAGTGAGTAGTCCATAGAGAACTTTTCAGGGTCTGAGTGACCAACGAAGCAACCGTGTGCAAGACGGAAGGGACATTCTCTAAGACACAGGTTATTAGCGATGACACGGAGATGAAGATCAGTGTCCTTATACTGTGTGAGGAGCTGTCTGAGAAGATCAAATCTTCTGTTGAATCCGTGATCGAGAGTGATCTCGTCAACGCCCCAGTTACGCCAGTATTCAATGTGCTGGATAGTAGTTGGGTAAGCATAAAGGCCAAGAGTAACAAAAGCGTCTTTGAACTCTCTCTTTACATACTTGATAAGGATAGGTGAATTGAGTGTGAAAGCCTTAATACCCATGTCGTACATTGTGTGGATGAAATCACGTATCTTCTTACCCACATCAGGATCGAGTTCATTCTGATCCATTGAAAGAGGATTGATAAGGTAATTGAAAGTGATGTCGCGCTTCTGACATTCCTTTACATAATCAGCGAGCTGATCCATAGTAAAGTCTGGAATGATTGAAGCAGTACGGCCTCCTGGAAGACCGTCGTGCTTGAGCTTTCCAAAAAAGCTCGTGATGGCATGCTTCTTGTCATACTGATCGACAAAATCGAAAAGCTTGTAATCAAAGTTACAGCCAAGGTCGAAGGATATAGAATCCTGATTCATGTTTTACACATCTCCCTAATAATTTACTCAGGAACTATACACTTACAATATATGTTTTCAGATTTGCGCTAAAAGGCGCTTTTATAGAATTGATTTATGAATTATTGTGCGAAAGATCCCCTTTTTGGTTCTATGATCTACATTATAGTCCCATAATAAAATTATATCATCTGTATCCGATACTGTCAATTAATCTTATGCAACTTATTGAGAGAACTTGTACTAACTTTTTTGGCAAAAATAGCCAATTAATGGCATCGTTTATTGTTACATTCATGAACTAATATGTTCTTTCTGTGATATAAGTGAAATAAAGCTACGTTATAATAAATGTCAAAAAGGAACAAATTAATCTGTTATTTCTTTACATCGAATAATAGCAGTGCGAAAAAATGTATTCATAAAAGGCAAACAGCCCTATCCCCGCCAAAAGAGATAAGACTGTTCTGATTTGCCCTCTTACAAAATGGAAGGATAGCAAAAAAAGGAATTAACAGCAATATATCACAAAGACCGCCTATAGTCTTTGTAAATTTTCGGTACGATCTCTGAGTGATACTGTATTTACAACGCGTCCTGAGCTATCCTATCAGGAACTGCGGAACAGCAAACCCTAATGCAGGTAAAGGAAGTAATGTGCAGAGTCTTCCCAACTGCGGGTCTGTTGACTTTTATTATCCTCACCATTAACGTTCAGGCGAGGTATGAACTGCGATGATTTTCTGAAAATCGCAGCATATCTGGCAGCTTTGATGCTGCATATATAAAAGCGTCTCTGTAACTTGAAAAAACAGACGAGGACAAAAGCAGACGGGAGAGGGGCCGTCTGCTTTTGTGCAATCAAATGCCAAACCTCATCGTAAATGAAGCCTTTACGTTTCCATTTCTGAAAGCGTGCGTGAAGCTTCTTAAGGATAAGCATATTTATACACATGAGAGTTTTTCGCGGTAAGCTCTCATGCGAAGCGAATCTCTTTCTGTCCGGACAAAGCCTTGACAACAGAAATAAAAAACTCTCAAAGGACTTGTGGAAACACTGACCGTTTTATGGGATCTGTGTAAATGGGAGGGGTAACAGTTCCGAAAGTCGAACGTTTCCACCTCTGCCCTTAAGAGTTGATCTGCTTGAATACAGACTATGCCGCAGGCAGTCGGGCAAGCGCCCTAAAACTGTGGATAAGTCTGTCATTGCTGACATTATTCAATTTTATCACTCCAAATTTAATATCCCTTGCGCTTGCCCGCACTAATTGCGGAGCTGTTACAAGCAATCCGCTATTGCTTTATCTTTATTATAAATAATATGTGAATTGATAACAACCGATAAAATAAATATTAGGTGGACAAAATGAAGAACTTGACCCCAAAATCCCCGTACTGCCCAAATATTGCGGCAAATACGGGGATTTCCAACATCGCAAAACGCTTTGATTCAGCACGATTTGTTATAGAAAAGCATTAAGCTATTTTCATGTACGTACAACCTAAAAAATTAATATCATTCAGGGAAATCAGGCCTTCTCTTCGGACTGTATGTGAAGTAAGCGTAATTTATAGCTGCATACCGCGGAGTTCCGTCCTCAAATGAAATTAGACAGTATTGCTCGGTGTTACGGTTGCCATAAGCATAGACCTTGTACGGAACAGGATCGTTTCCTTCGTAAATACAAGTTTCATCAGAATAGTCCGTATCATTTAGTATTTCGCCTGTCATAGTATAGAATGTATCATTTACATAAACGCCATTTATTGCAGGTGTTGTATGTGTCACAATGGACGTTTCGGCATAAGTTGTTGTTGAAGCAACAGGAGGTACTGAAGTCGTATAGAAATATGTTGTCGTAGATAAAACAGGCGGTCTGAATGTTGTGGTTATGACAGGTGTGCTCGTTGTTGTCGTTCTCCATGTTGTAGTTGTATATGTTGAAGTAGTCATAATCCATGTTGTAGTTGTATATGTTGAAGTTGTCATAATCCATGTTGTTAATGTTGTGGTAGTGGTTCGGAATAAGGTTGTTGAATATGGTGGATTTGTTCTGCGGGTAGTGGTAGTAGTCGGTACATACGTTGAAGTTCTTCTTGTAGTTTCTGGAACATAAGTCGTTTTTGTAGTTGTCTGCCGTGACGAAGTTGTCTTTGACGGTGTAGTTGTGCGCTTTGTTGTCTGTACATCTGCAGTTACTGTGGTTAGTAGAGCAGTTTCATTCTCGGTAACTGTCGTGTTTTCAGGAACTGTAGTAGCAGTAGTATTATTATTGGACGTTGCAGCATCGGCTGTTTGAGAAGAACCTGAAGAAGTCGCTGTAGCTGTGGTTTTTGAAGTTGTATTAATGGAAGTATTTAAAGAATATGTCGTTTTTGTATTTGTCGGTGACGTAAGTGTGATTTTAGCGGAGCTTGTTGTGATAGTTTCTGTGACATTTGCAGGATCATTAACAGGCGGTGGAAGGTCTGGCCTGATTTTGTTTATGCGCCATATTCCGAAGCATACAACTATCATGACGCAGCAACTGAGAGCGAGAGCAGAGCGCTTAATGAATAATGTCTTTTTTCTTTCTTTTTCCTTCAAGTATTCTTCTCGACGCTGAAAAACACTGTTTGCTATATCTCTATAGTTTTTCATACTCAAAGCCCTCCTTTTCAAGCTTTGATCTCAGCGCGAGCTTGGCTCTGTACAGGAGATTTTCAATCTGCCTTCTGCTTTTTTTCATTACGACAGCAGCTTCAGCGTTGCTCAGTTCCTCAAAGAAGGTAAGATACAGAACTTGCCTGTAATCTGAACTGAGTGTCTCCATAGCCCTGTGAAGTGAGATCTTTTGTTCTTCACGAAGGTAATCCTGTTCTATATTGCGCTCGTCGGAAATATCATAGTGATTCTCCAGAGGAGTGTCGGAAATGCGCGAGTTTTTACGCATAAAGTCGAGAGTAACATTTCGCCCAATGGTGAACAACCATGTTTTGAAAGAGCATTTTCCCGAAAATTTCGGCTTCTTTGCAGCAAGCTTGAAGAAAGTATCTTCCATGAGCTCTTCTGCAAGACTGAGATTGCTTGTAATGCCCCTTATGTATAGCATAAGTCCATCCTTATGTATGCGGATAAGCTCCACCATAGCTTCATCGTCACCGTCTAGGTAACGGCGGTAGAGTATTGAACCGTTGTCCATGAGCGCCCCCTTTCTGACAGGATGCTCCCCTCTATTTATTAGACGTCCGGGGAGCTAAAATCTCTCATAGTTTTATATGAAAATCTTATTTACATAATACATTAAAAATCTTACGCTGTCAAGGCGATTTCACACATTATTATCTTAAGAAAATCTAACTTATTTCGCTATACATCGCTCCAAATGTTGCGGACTTAAAGAATAGTTGTGCGTTTTTTGCGTTTTTTGCTGTAAATCTTAAAAAAACTATTTTTGAATACATGAATTATCATGAAAATACTTCGATTTTTCGTGCGTTTATAGGCTTTTGACAATTTAAGACAAGTTTAAGGTTATTTTAAGAAAGATTTTATATCATGTACACAAGATGAAAAACAGATGAAGGCTCTGTGAGCCTAATATCACGATAACATGAAAAATCACTATGGAGGGATACGTTATGTTTAAAAAATCAGCAAGAAGAACTGCTTCAGGCATAGTAAGCCTTGCAATGCTCCTCGGAACTGCAGGACTATTTCCTGTTTCACAGGCATATGCAGCAAGCTCTGTTACTATCAATGAAGTATGTCCAAAGAATACTGCTTTTGCTGCACCAGATGGCGGTATGTACGACTGGATTGAGCTCTACAACAGTTCAAACAGCGCAGTCGATATTAGTGGCTGGGGCATAAGTGACAAGGCTGATACACCTTATCGTTTTACATTTCCTGCAGGCACTACTATTCAGGCAGGCGGCAGAAAACTAGTTTTCTGTGACGGAACAGCAGGTGAAACAAATTCAGCTATAGCTCCTTTCGGACTTTCTACAAGTGGTGAGACACTCACACTTACAGACGCTTCTGGAAATATAGCTTCACAGATTACATTTGACGATATGGCAAAGGATACTTCCTACGGTCAGTATCCTGATGGCAGCGGCGAGTTCTATGTACTATCAACAACTCCCGAGGCAGCAAACAAAGCTCCAGAGGGCTCAAACGCAGTAAGAACCCCTGGATTCTCCGCAGAGAGCGGATTTTACAACAGTAGCTTCTCCCTCACACTTGAAGCTCCACAGGGCACAACAGTTTACTATACACTTGACGGCAGTGATCCTACAACTGCTTCTGAAAGATATACAGGTCCTATTACAGTTCAGGACATGACAAGCCAGCCTAACAAGTACAGCGCAAGGACAGATATCACAGCTTATACAGATATCCTTGCCCCAGATGAGGGCGTTCTCAAGGCCGCTGTAGTACGTGCTATTGCTGTTGATTCTCAGGGTAGAACAAGTAGCATAGCAACGAAGACATATTTTGTCGGCTCAACCAACGTTGACAAGTACAAGAACATGAAGGTTATCTCACTTGTAACAGACCCTTCAAATCTTTTCGATTATGAAAAAGGCATCTATGTAACAGGTAAGGTTTACGAAGAAGGCGGCGGAGGTATGGGCTTCGGCGGCATGAACTTCGGAGGCGGCAACTGGAATATGGGTGGCGATGCTAATGGCGGCGCAGGCGGCTTCAATATGGGTAACTTCAACATGGGTGGCCAGAATGGTGACGCAGCTCAGGGTGGCTTCAATATGGGCAACTTCAACATGGGCGATGTTCAGCTTGGCGGCGCAGGTGGCCCTGTGGTTAATGCAGATGAGGACGTTCAGCAGGGAGGCTTTAATTTCGGCGGTCAGAACGGTGGCTTCAACTTTGGTGGTCAGCAGCAAGGCGGTGACGTTAACGGCGGACAGCAGGGAGGCTTTAATTTCGGCGGCCAGGACGGTGGCTTCAACTTTGGTGGTCAGCAGCAGGGAGGCGCAGGCGGTTTTGGCGGCTTTGATATGGGTGACATGGCATTCATGTCACAGGCTAATTACAATCAGAAAGGTGAAGCATGGGAGCGCCCAGCAAATATCGAGATATTTGACGGCGGTAAGAGCGTAGTTTCTCAGGACGTTGGTATCAGAACAAAGGGTGCAGCTTCACGAGCATGGGCTCAGAAGAGCTTTAACATCTTTGCTCGTATGGACTATGGGAAGGCTGAGGTTGAGTACGATCTCTTTGAGGGTAAGTCCACTAAGGAAAAGAACAATAAAGTTATTGATACATTTGATGGCTTCACCATAAGAAACGGTGGAAACGACAATATGGCAGGTTACTTCCGTGATTCAGTTAACCAGTCCCTTGTATCTGACAGAGATATGGCTACTCAGGCTACAAGTGAGTGCATACTTTTCATTGACGGCGAGTTCTGGGGAATCTATCAGCTCATGGAGAAGTACAATACAGATTACTTCAAGTCACACTATGGCATTAAGAAGAACGATGTTTCTTTCATTAAGAACGGTTCTCTTGAGGATGGAAATGATCAGGACCTTGGAGAGTGGAATAATCTTCTCAGTAATATATCAAAGGTTGATATGACTCTCGATGAAAACTATCAGAGAGCTTGTGCAGAGCTTGATATGCAGAGCTTCATAGATTATTTTGCAGCTGAGATATACTGGGCTAATAAAGACTGGCCGAACAATAATACAGGTGTATGGCGTGCGAATACAGTTGATCCCGAGAATCCTTATGCAGATGGCAAGTGGCGTATGGTTCTGTTTGATACAGAGTATGCTGCAAGTCTTGCTGACAAAATAAATGAGACAGGTCCTACTTATAACAGCTTCAGCCAGTTCGGTGGCGGTGGAATGGGCGGCTTCGGCGGCTTCGGAATGGGCGGTGGCTCACTTAGCGGTGCATTCACGAACCTTATGAAGAACGAAACATTCAGACAGCAGTTTGAGCTCAGCTTCATGGATATGGCTAACTACAACTTCGATACAAATAAGACTACAGCTGTTATCAACTATTATAAGGGCTTCAAGCAGCAGATACTCGATACATATAAGCGTTTCCCATCATCGAAACACACTCACAATGAGTCTACCTTCGATCAGGATTATCAGCTCCTTGAAACTTTCTACAACACAAGATACAGTAATGTTACTAGCCAGATGAAGAACTATATGGGCCTCACAGGCAGCCTTGCAACTGTAACAGTCGGCAACGACGGCAGCAAGGGTACGCTTAAGCTCAATACCATAAAGTTTGACGATTCCATGAGCACATGGAGCGGCAAGTACTTCACAGATTTCCCTGTAACCGTTAAGGCAGAGGCTAAGGAAGGCTACAGATTTGATCACTGGGAAGTAACAGGTGCTTCAGTAGCAAATACTACATCTGATGAGATCACAGTTCCTGTAAGTGAAGGTGTTACTATCAAGGCTGTATACGCACAGGGTAGTGCTCCTGTAGTTACTACAACTAAGGCAACTACGACAACAAAGGTAACTACAACAGTAACAACAAATCAGGGTGGAAACGTTCAGAATATCAAGTACGGTGACGTTAATTGTGATAGTGATGTAGACCTCTCAGATGCAGTTCTCATCATGCAGAGCCTCGCAAATCCAAACAAGTATGGTAGAAACGGTAGTGATAGTCATCATATCACTGCACAGGGCCTTGCAAACGCAGACTGCACTGGACACAATGATGGTGTTACATCAAACGATGCACAGGCAATACAGAAGTATCTGCTTGGTCTTATAAAGTCTCTTCCCGATAATAACTGATCGGCAGAGACAAGTGGACAAAATTACGACGTTCACGATTTATCAGAAATCTTCCTTTAAATAACCACCTTCAAAAACAGCGAAGAGTTAAGCTCTTCGCTGTTTTGCTATCTTATGACATTTGACAGTTTATAATATGACATTTGTCATGTCAAAAACTGACAGGGGACACTACAAAAATAGTTTTCTATGAGCTATAATATATTCAGCGAGAAACTTAAAGGAGGATATCAATATGGAGAATACAGTTGTAAAGATAAAGGACCTTGTAAAACGTTATGGTGATCTCATTGCTCTCGATCATTTCAGCCTAGAAATTAATGAGGGTGAGATATTCGGACTTCTTGGTCCGAACGGCTCTGGTAAGACTACTACTATAAACTGTTTGTTGTCGCTTCTTTCATTTGATAAAGGTCGTATAGAGATATTCGGCAAAGAAATGACGCCTGTGAGCTACGATATCAAAAAAGAAATCGGTATTATTATGCAGAATGTGGCTGTTTTTGACGAGCTTACAGTCTATGAAAATATCGACTATTTCTGCGGACTTTACATAACTGACAAGGAAAAGAGAAAGAAATACGTAGACGATGCTGTGAAATTTGTGGGACTTGAGGATTTTGTTAAGTTCTACCCCAAAAAGCTTTCTGGAGGACTTCTCCGCAGACTGAATATTGCCTGCGGTATAGCTCATAAGCCGAAACTCATAATCCTTGACGAGCCTACAGTGGCAGTCGATCCGCAGAGCAGAAATCGCATTCTCGAGGGTATTCAGGAGCTCAACAGGGATGGGGCTACTATAATATATACCTCACACTATATGGAAGAAGTTGAGCAGATATGCACACGTATCGCTATTATGGACAAGGGCAGGAAGGTTGCCGAGGGAACAAAGGACGAGCTTAAGCGCATGATAAAGAATACAGAAACCATAACAATCGAGATATTGGAACTTCCAGATAATGTGCTCAGTGATATTTCAGGAATCAATCATGTTTACGATACCGAATACAGAGACGGGAAACTTTCCGTTTATTGCTCTGGCGGCAAGCATAATTTATTGAGAATACTTGATGTCCTTCAGAAGAACGAGCTCAGTTTTGGAAGAGTATATACAGAGCGACCGACTCTTAATGACGTGTTCCTTGAAATAACAGGTACTGCTCTCAGAGACAAGGAGGAGTGAATATGTTCCTGCATTTGTTGAAATATGAACTTAAATTTGGCCTCAGGAATAAGGATCTTATTATATGGCTAGTACTTTTTCCAATAGTACTAGGTACTTTTTTTAAGGTAGCTTTCGGAAGCATTTATGAAAAGAATGATAAGTTTAGCTCCATACCCGTTGCAGTAGTTGAGAAAAGTGAAAATCCTGCGTTCAAACAGGTCCTTGATGGAATAGAGAGTTCTAATGAGCCTTTTCTCAAGGTGAATTATGTAACCAGGGAAAAAGCTGAGAAGCTTCTTGACGACGGTGATGTTGAGGGAATAATAGTTTCGGATGGAGAGTTGAGCCTTACAGTTAAAGAAAAAGGACTCCGTGAAACTATGCTGAAATTGTTTGTTGAACAGTATAAGGTCCGTGAAAAGATCGCTATGGACGCTATAAATACATCTCCTGAAAAGGCACAGGAGGTCATTACATCTCTTACTTCGGAGACTGTGAGCTCGTGCAGAAAGATACCGCTGACTCAGGGCAATCCCGATGTGTATATACAGTATTTCTATAATCTTATCGCTATGGTGGCGATGTTCGGCTGCATGACGGGAATGCACATAACCATGCAGAATCAGGCTGACCTTTCGGCGCTTGGAGCAAGGAACAACTGCTCGCCCGTACCAAAGTCAAAAAGTGTTCTTGCAAGTCTTTTGGGCAGCTTTATTATGCAGACTTTATGTATGGTACTGTGCGTGACATTCCTTGCGTTTGTACTGAAAACAGACTTTGGCGACAGGCTATGGCTGGTTTATCCGACGGCAGTGCTAGGCGGTATCCTGGGAGTAACATTTGGATTTATGGTAGGTTCGCTGGCACGCGTGGGAGAAAAGACAAAGATTGCTATACTTATGACCGTGACTATGAGCCTTTGCTTCTGCAGTGGTCTTATGATGGGCAATATGAAGGCTGTTATCGCCGCAAAGATACCGTGGTTCAATAATATAAATCCAGTAGCTGTGATATCGGACTCTTTCTACTGCCTCAACATCTATGAGGATTATGATCGCTTCATCACAAAGCTGATAACTATGGCTGTAACGGCTGTGATCTTTGCAGTGCTCGGATTTTTAGTGTCAAGGAGGAAGAAGTATGCAAGTATTTAAGGCTATGTTCAAGATAACAAAAAAGCGTCTTCCGTCTGCGCTGGCATATATAATCATTTTTATTGTCATTTCCATAATAGCTTCCAGTACTTCGAGTAAGGATAACAAATTTGAGATAACAAAGCTGAAGATATGCATTTTTGACGAGGACGGTACTCCGGAAAGCAGGAAACTTTCGGAATTTATAGGGGAAACAAATGATATAGTTGAAATAGAAAACGACCGGGATGTTATAATAGATTCTCTCTACTACAAAAGAGCAGACTATGCGCTCATAATTAATGAGGGCTATGCTGAAAAGCTCAGAGCCGGGGACATCGCCAATGTGTTCGGCAGCTATTGCCTTGATGAAAGCTTCTCTACGGTGTATATGGGACAGTTCCTTGACGAGTATACCAATTCCGTAAAGGCTTATCTCAGTATGGGCATGTCTGTTGACGAGGCATTGAGATGTACGGAGAAAGCTCTCTCTCAAGAAACGGATGTAAGTATGCTGAGAGCTGATAAGGGAGGAAATGTTCATTATAGTGTTGATTTCGCGGCATATTTCCAGTATATGCCATATATACTTATATCTGCAGTATTCATAATCGTATGTCAGGTGCTTGTTACCATGAACAGGAAGGATATACGCTTCCGTACGAACTGCTCGTGTATCAGCAGCTCGAAATATACCTTTCAGCTTTTTTTAGGAAGCGGCCTTTTTGTACTGGCGGTATGGCTCCTGCTAATGATAGTCGGAATTATGCTTAATGAGGAGATGTATACTGGAAGAGCGTGGTATGCAGTATTCAACAGCCTTATATTTTCGTTTGTTGTTGCAGCGATAGCGGTGTTCGTGTCAAGCTTTGAGCCAGCGGACAATGTACTTAACCTTATAACGCAGGTGCTTGGACTTGGCATGAGCTTCCTGTGCGGCGTATTTATTCCTATGGAAATGCTCAGTGACAAGGTACTTGCAGTTGGAAGGTTCATGCCTGCTTACTGGTACATAAGCGCAAATGAGATGATAGCTGATGTAACACCGTACAGCTTTGGTAAGGTAATGCAGTGCTATATGATACAGCTCGGATTTGCGGCAGCTTTGATACTCCTTACGCTGCTTGTAAGAAAAGTGAAATACAGTGGTGCGGCTATAAGTACAAATGTTAAGAAAACGGCGGTCAGTCATTGATTGCAATACAAAAAGGTATTAATGTATAGTAAGACAAGGGGATGTTTCAATTGAACATCCCCTGCTTACTTTGTTATTTATGAAGTTTTTCTTTGATTATGCCGCAGACCTCTTCCTTGTGCTGCTGATAGTAGAAATGGTCACCGTCAAAGGGGTATACCTGACATTTGCCGTCAGTAAATCTGCTCCAGCTGTTCATGTCAACACTTTGCATGAGCACGTCGTCTCTTCCGTATATGACTGTGATATCACAGGGGAACTTTACTTCCTCGGGAGTTGCCTTGTATCGTTCAGCCATCCGCACATCTGTACAGAGTATCCGGTTCAGCGTGCGCATGAGCTCCTCGTCTGGAATGGGAGCGTTGGAGGAAAGGGCATTTGCTGAAAAGTAATCAACTATCTCCTCGTCTTTGGCTTCCAGAATATTCTCGAAGCAGTGTACATTCTCGTCGGGAGGATTCTTTCCCGAAAGGAAGATATGACATGGCTGGGGGAGTCCCTTTGCAAGTGTCTGCTTTACGAACTCTGTCACAAGGACGGTGCCCATGCTGTGCCCGAAAAGCGCATAGTCCTCTGTAAGAAGCTCTAAGTGCTTTTTTATGAGGTCTGATACACAGTCGGGTACGTTGTCTATGAGAGGCTCAGCGAGGCGTGTGAAGCGTCCTGAGAGCTCCATAGGTACTACAGTCAGTTCTTTTGGCAGAAAGCGCTTGAAGGAGCTGTAGCTCTTTGCAGAGCCACCTGCGTGTGGGAAGAAGAATAATACCATATCAGTCCTCGACAGGTGTGCCCTTTTCGTTGAGAAGGTCGAATATTTCTCCAACCTTGCTGATAGAAGCTACCAGTGAAAGTGGAACATTTAGCTTTAATGTCTCTTTTATCTCTGATCC
>JAEEGJ010013226.1_pt1 | contig 20110 bp, 15 predicted proteins | sample 8958761 | NCBI WGS metagenome assembly JAEEGJ01 (sample SAMN16246546, study PRJNA631951) | gut metagenome | biome: gut microbiome; feature: rumen; material: RS-attached | host: Bos | place: Iran: Karaj | collected 2018-10 | reverse complement strand
TGGTCCTCCTGGGAGCCCCAGACAGTGAGTGTGATCTTGTCTCCGCTTCCTTTTGCGGGAGCAGAGCTCTTCTCGTCATCTCCTCCGGCAAAGACCATGAAGCAGGCAAGTGCCAGAAGGGCAATTATAGCGATTGTTTTCTTCATACTGTTGTTCCTTAAAGAAAGGGGAGTGCCGCAGGCGCGGCATTCCCCCTGTGGTCAGTGATTACTCAGTGACAGTGACAACACCGTCCTTGAGTCTGATCTCATACTGGCCGATCTTGTGGATCATGACGTTGTCTCCGTTGGCATCGCCGTACCATGTGACGTTACCCTCGGCATCGACATAGATGATCTTGATGGCTGCGACATCGCTTCCGAGCCATGATGCGGGATCCGGCTGCTTCCATGTGACTGTGGCACCCTCCTTGAACGGGTCGTTGAAATGATACCTGCTCTCCGCTCTCCATGTGTCTCCGTCGCCGATTGTTCCGACAAGGAAGTATCCCTCGAGCTTCTGGGCTGTGATGTAACCCTCGTTGTTGCCAGTGAGGTGGAAGACGATTTCATAGAGACCGTAGTCGTCAATCATGAGGTTCTCACCGTCACCCTCGCGTCCGAACCAGAGGTCTGCGGCGCATCCGCTGTAGCCGAATGTTGCCTTGACTGCGCCCTTGTATCCTGCGTCCTTGATCCAGGAAGCTGTGTCTGCAGGGGTGAATGTGTAGTAGACGACATATGTGTTTTCTGCGACTTCCTCGAACTGATGGTCGACAGCTGTGCAGTCCCAGTGGTCTCCGCCGTCAACGACTCCTGCAAGGAAGAGGCCTCTGTGTGAGACTGTGACAACAGCCTCATCCTTTGATGCGTTGTAGGTCACGTTGTACTGGCCGGCCTTGAGGAGAAGGTTCTCCTGTCCTGCAGGTGTGAGTGTCCAGCTTGTTGCATCTGGATCCTGCTCAACAACTCCGTACCATGTTCCGTTGACATCGTTCAGGACCTTGACTGCGGCGCATGTTGTTCCGTAGACAGCATTGTCTGCTGTCCAGTCAGCATAGTTCTCCTCTGTGACATTGATTGTCAGTGCGAAGTCCTCTCTGACTGCATCGGTCTCCATGTGACCTTCATCAGTCGGTGCCCAGTCAAAGACTGTTCCGACAACGTACATGTCGTTTGTGATCTCGATCTCCTGGGCGTCGCCTGTGCGCTCGAGCCACATTGTGTCATAGTCGTTTGAGCCAGGGTTTGTCTCGATGAAGATATCGTAGACACCGCTCTTTGCGACGTTGACGTTCCATCCCTTCGGGGACTCGCCGAAACCGCCGTTTGCATAGAACCAGCGCTCACCGTCAACAACGACCTCACCGACGATGTCTCCGTCAGCCTGTGCGAGCTCTGTGTAGCCTTCCAGGTATCCGACACCGTGCTGGCCTGTCCATGTTCCCATGACTCTGACCTGGAACTGGTCGCCCTCGTAAAGAACGACGTCCCTGATCACGAAGATGTTTGCGTTGGCGTCTGCGGTCCTTGTGAGCTTGAACTGCTCCTCGACCTCGGCGCTCTCATTCCAGTTGCTTCCCTTGAGTGTTCCTGCACCGCTTCCGATCAGACACCATGTTGTTGTGTCCTCGATGAATGCGCCCTTGAAGCCTGCGAAGAGGTCTGTGTCCTCTGTGACAGGAGTGTCAAAGTCGAACAGGATTGTCTTTGAAGCCTCTGAGTACCATGCCATGAATGTGGCATCGGCCTTCTCAGGTGTCCAGGACTCAAGCTTTGTTCCTGCTGGAACTGTCTCTTCCTTGAGAAGCTTGGATCCGTCATACCAGGAGACTGTAACGCCTCCTTCCGTCTTTGCGTTTGTGCCTGTAGCGCAGCTTACCAGAAGAGCGACAACAAGCATGACCGCTGTTGCGATCAGACTGAGTTTCTTCATGAATACCTCCAAATAAGTATGCCTTCTTCTTAGGAAGACGGAGCCGCCTGAGCAAGGCGGATCCATCTCCTGTAAATTACAATTTTAACCCCAGTTTATTTATCTGTAAATCATCTGTAGACGAAGTAAACTGATTTACCTGCGACCTGTGCGTTCTGGATTGCACTCTGCTTTCCCTTTGAGAGGTCAACGGGATAGCCGTCCTGTCCGATTGCGGTGAACCACTCTCCTGAGGGCAGGTTGTAGCTGAACGGACTTTCCTGCGGGTTGATCACAGCCAGGGCCTTGATATTGCCGTGTACCCTGTATGTCACCTCAAGGGCAAAGCCGTCCATGATCCTGCAAGAGACATCACAGTCGTCAAAGATCCCCAAGCTCTCCCTCATTGCAATCAGGTCGCGGTAGAACATGGCCATCTTATACTCGTCGCTGTCAGAGCTCAGAGCATCCCAGTCGATGTTGTTTATCTCATCTGATGACATGTAGCTGTTTCCGTCACCGTCTTTGGTCCTGAGCATCTCCTCTCCTGCGAGCATGAACGGTGTTCCCTTTGAGATCATCATTATGCTTGCTCCCAGGCGCTGCATGGCAAGAAGGTCAGCCCTTGCTGCATCTGCGTTTGAGGCCTCAAGCTTGTCCCAGAGGGTGTAGTTGTCATGAGCGGACATGTAGTTGACCACCATGCTGTTCTTCACGCTCCAGGATGTTCCTGTTGTCTTGACTCCGCCCTTGAGTCCGAATGAGACCTTGTTGGCTGTCTCATTTGAGGGAGATCCGTTGATGTAACCTCTTGTGATCAGGCTGAAGACGCTTCCCTTCAGGCCGTCGCGGATTGAGTCGTTGAAGACCGAGATGCTTCCGGCTGCCCCGTTTGTGGCGCTGATCTTGCTGATGTTGGCCTGTGTTGCCTGGTCGGAAGAGGGGATTGCCACCGTTCCGCCTGCCCAGCCCTCACCGTAGATGATGGCGTTGGGGTTGACCTCGTGCACGGCCTTCTCAATCTGTGCCATTGTCTCGATGTCATGGATGGCCATGAGGTCGAACCTGAATCCGTCAACGTGATACTCGGTCATCCAGTAGCGGACGCTGTCCACCATGTACCTGCGGAACATGATGCGCTCGGATGCAGTCTCGTTTCCGCATCCGCTTCCGTTTGACGGAACTCCGGATGTGGTGTAGCGGTAGTAGTAATAAGGGACGATCTTGTTCAGGTTGGAGTTGATGTCATATGTGTGGTTGTACACGACATCCATGACAACGCCCAGTCCTGCCTGATGCAGGGCCTGAACCATCTGCTTGAACTCGTTGACCCTGACTTCTCCGTGATACGGGTCTGTGCTGTAGCTTCCCTCGGGCACATTGTAGTTCTTGGGATCATAGCCCCAGTTGAACTGCGGGATGTCAAGCCTTGTCTCATCAACCGTGGCGTAGTCATAGACCGGCTGGAGGTGCACATGGCTTATTCCCAGATTCTTGAGATAATCAGTTCCGACAGAAATGCCGTTTGAGTTCTTCAGCCCTGTCTCTGTGAATGCAAGGTACTTGCCCTTGTATTGTGAGCTTTCAATCTTGTTGGAGAAATCCCTGACATGGACCTCCCAGATCACGGCATCCGAATAGGATTTGAGGCTCACATAGGTGTCCTTGTCAAAGCCCTGCGGGTCAGTCTTGTCCAGGTCAACCACCATGGCGCGGTTTCCGTTGACTCCTGTGGTGCGAGCATACGGGTCCGCGGCCTCCTGGGTCCCTGCTGATGTGGTTGCACTGTATGTGTAATATGTGCCATGGCCGCACGGGTAGGTGAGTGCCCATACTCCCTTGTCCTGCCTGTCCATGTGAAGCTGCTCGAACGGCTGGCCGCCGTCGCCTTCCTTGTAGAGGTTGAGCACGACAGAGCTTGCAGTGGGAGCCCAGACCTTGAACTGTGTCATGGTCCTGCCGTTCTGGCTGATGATTGTTGCTCCGAGGTCGTCTCCGTCATATGTGTAGTTTCTGACAAACTCCTCTGAGTCGAAGATCTCCGTCGGGACGGCCTTTCTCTCACCGTAGCCGTCTATTGCAACGGTGTACTCCTTTGAGATGTCCAAAGGCTCCGAGAGATTGATGACGCCGCTTGTTCCGTTGAGCCAGAGCTCGGTTATTCCCTTGACCCCGATCTCCCTGCCGTTCTCAGACACATGGACAGTTCCCTCAATCTCGGTGTTGCCCGGTGCGATGAAGAACCTGATCTGATTCTCGGATATGATTCCTGCAAGGTTGAAGAACCTGATCTGCTGGAGGGTCTTTCCTCCGTCATCGCTCTTATACTGCGCGCCGTTGCCGGTGACAAGGTAAATCTCGGTGTTCTCTCCGGTGATTACAGCTGTCCTGTCCTCTGCCCAGTCCTTGGTGGCGCTGCCCCAGAAGTTCTGACAAGGGTCTGAACAGTCTGTTCTGACTATGAAACCGACCTCTTTGATGTAATCTGGGACATTGACAGTGCACTTTCCGCCATACTCACATTCTGTTAGCGGGTAGCCGCTTCCGTCTTTTCCCTCCCACCAGATCCAGACATCGCTTGTCTCAAGGTCAGCTGTTCCCTTCCAGTAGAATGTCAGGAGGTTGCAGCCTTCCTGTCTTTCAACCGCATTTTCGGTATTGTCTTTGTTGTCATTCACAGCGCCTGTGGCACATCCTGCAATAAGCATGCAAAGAGCTCCTATAAGAATAAAAATAGATACCTTCCTCATGTTTTCCCCTAGTTTGTCCATTTTACTGATTGTAGGTTCGTGGAACAAGTATAAATTTACCAAACGTCACTATTTTATATTGAGGATACGACTCGTTTCTAAGGTTTTTGATCCCGCCTTATTCCTGGATGTAGGAGGCCAGGTTCTCCGCGTAGGAGTCGATCTCCTCTCCGAGTTGGGTTGAGGGGCGCACAAGGCTCTCGTTGCCCTCAAGGTGTGCTATTCCCTGCACCGGCTGGTGGCAGTTGGGCATTTCCTTGTGGATTCCGAACGGGATGTGGATCATGCCGTTGCCCTGGGCCCAGAAGATCATGGAGTCCAGTGCCCTGGAACCCTCGCAGAGGGAGTATTTGCAGGATGTGAAGCAGGCGAAGAACTTGTCCTCAAGGGCGTGGTCCTCACACATGTCCACCGTGCTGTCTATGAAAACCTTCATCTCGGCTGACATGTTGCCGAAGCGGGTGGGGCAGCCCAGGATGATCATGTCGCTCTTGAGAAGCTTCTCCGGGGTGACCACGGGAAGCTCCATGATGTCCTCGTAGTAGTCGTTTGCTGTCTCTTCCTTGTTGGCCCAGATGTGGAGATCCGGGTCCTCGACCCTGTAGAACCTGACATCGACATTTCTCTTCTCAAGCGCTTCCTTGAGGTAGGAACCGATAATGAAGCAGTTTCCGCTGACACTGTGGACCACTATGCTGCATCTTTTCATGGGGGACCTCCCTGACGTATGGCCTGCGGATCATGAATGTAACCGGCAGACCGGAAAATGGTTGTATAAGTAATATACACTGAAAAGGCGCAAACGCGGCAAACTTCTGTAAATATTTATTGCTGTAATCATTACGGTTTACAAAAGTTTTTTCAGAGTGTATTCTTAGTGCAGCATGTAATGGAGTAAAATATGAGAAAGGTATTACTGACGTTATTGGCGTTAATGGTTCTCTGTGTTGGTTTTGCATTTGCTGACACCACCAGTCTGACCATAGCAAGCATTGTCAAGGACACAACCCAGATCAATCCGTCCATCATAATCGGCATCGGTTCCGCCGAGCTTACATACTATGTCAATCCTGATCAGGAGCTGACCGAGATCACAGGTCTCAACCTGACACAGGACGGAAGCTTCACATTTGCCCTGATGACATCTGAGGAGGTCGTCATCAACTCAGAGTCCCAGAAATACGGGCTTACGATTGAGATCCAGGCAGATGGCTTCCATCTTTATGATTACAATTACAACGCAAGCATGGAAGGCTCATCAAGGGACGAGATGAGCATCAAGCAGCTGAATGCCGTTCCTCTCACGACCACAAATCCTGAGGTTGAGATTCCTTCTTTTTACGGTGCAAACGAGAATGTCACAGTTTACCACAGCGGTGGAAAGAACAGGATTGAGATACAGTTCGACAAGGGAAGAACCAAGGCAGAGCTGATCCTGGGCACGTTCTCCATAGACTGGAAGGGCAAGAGACCTCTTGAGGCCGGTATCTACAAGGCCAAGGTCAACGTCATTTACAGCACCCCGTAATTTACGCATAATACCCTTATGCAGCAGCCTCAATGTACATCAGACTTACTCAAGAAGCGCCCGGTCAGGTTTGACTGGAAGACCTTCATAAAGAGGGTCGCGCTCATTGCTATCCCTGTGGCCCTGCAGAACCTGCTGTCCACAACCGGCACCATGGTGGACACCATGATGATCGCACGCCTGGGAGAGAACACAGTCGGGGCGGTCGGCCTTTGCGCGCAGTACTCAAACCTGATGCTTGCAGGCTACTGGGGCTTTGTTGGAGGAGGGACGCTCTTCATCTCCCAATACTGGGGAGCTCAGGATGAGGAGGGAATCTGCCGCAGCTACGGCCTTATCTGGACCTGCATAATGACTGTCGGCCTGATCTTCTCAGGCCTTGCTCTCTTTGCCCCGCAGCTCATCATGAGGCTTTACACGGACAAGGTTGCAATCCAGGAGATAGGGATAAGCTACCTGAAGATCGTGGGCTTCGCTTATCCTCTTCAGCTGTTCTCCATTGCCGCAAGCACGCTCCTGAGGGCAACCGAGCGTGTCAGGATCCCGCTTTATGCCGCAATGGCAAGCGTGTTCACAAACATTTTCCTTAACTGGGTCCTGATTTATGGTAACCTTGGCTGTCCCGCCCTTGGTGTGCGGGGTGCGGCAATAGCCACTGTCTGCGCAGCCGCGGTGAACCTGGCCATCATATTCATCGTCTGCCTGATCATCAAATACCCGTACATCTTCAGGTTCCGCGCCCATTTCAGATGGGTCGGGCCAAAGGTGAGGGAGTTCTTCATAAGGTGTTTCCCTATCATCCTGAATGAGGTGTTCCTGGGAATAGGCAACATGACGGTGAACGTTGTGCTTGGAAGACAGAGCGAGCAGACCATAGCGGCCCTTGCCGTATTCAGGACCCTTGAAGGCCTGATAATAGGGTTCTTCGCAGGTTTCTCCAGCGCTTCATCCGTGCTGGTGGGTAAGGATGTGGGTGCCGGAAAACTTGATGACGCATATGAGAAAGCCAAGCGTCTCATACCGTTGTGTGTGCTGACTATAGCAGTGGCAGGATTGCTCATTAACTTATTCAAACCGCTATTTTTACGCATAATGAGCCTTTCCGGGCAATCGTTTGAGATTGCAAGTTATATCATTTTTGTCTTCACAATAGTGGCTGTCATCCGCATGGGGAACTGGTGCATGAACGACACATACAGGGCATCGGGAGACGCGGTGACCGGGACGGTCCTTGAGATAGTCTTCATGTATCTGATGGTCATTCCCGCTGTCTGCATCGCAGGCCTGAAGATGAAGGTCTCGATATACGTTTTGTTCCCGATTGTCTACTGTGATGAGATAATCAGGTTCGTGATAATGTTCGTCCACCTTCACAGCGGCCGTTGGATCCGCCCCGTGACCGATCTTGGCAAGGCTCAGCTCCAGGATTTCCGCCTGGCAAGAGGCGGACGCAGGAACCGGAAGACAACAACATAATTTTGTTAAAATAACAACAAAAACCGCAAAAAACATATTTTTTACTATAATTAAACCCAATATGTGGCCCACAATGGCGTACAAGCATATTCACAAAAGCATACACGATATAGTAATATGAGTTTTCATTATAGTAAAAATTATTTTCAGGAGGAAAGTAATATGAAGAAACTGACAGTTGCAATGCTGGTTCTTCTTGTTGCTCTTTGTTCTGTGTTCGCCGGCGGTGCTAAGGAGACTGAGACCGTCGTGACCAAGACAACGACAACAGTTCCGGCACCACAGGTCACGAAGGCAGAGCCTGAGTATAAGACAGATTACGCCACTAACAGCGTAAACGCAGGTTCTATCACAACCGTGCTTGGCAGCAGCGAGGGTGGAGAGGTTTCCTATGACTACTACAAGGGAGTCGCAGGCAAGGATTACTCAGATCCGGCTTTCTACACATTCAATGACTACACAGCAGGCACATCAAACATGAAGTGGTCAACACACACATGGGAGACATCATCTGACTCCGCTATCCTTGACTACATCACAAGAGGCTTCTACGGCTTTGAGCTCTCAGATGACCTTGAGGGATGGGCAATCACATGCGAGATGGCATCTGAGCTTCCTGTTGACGTCACATCAGAGTACGTCGGAAAGTACGGCATCCAGGAAGGCGATACCGCCAAGGCATGGAAGCTCAAGCTGAATCCGAACGCATGCTGGGAAGACGGCACACCGATCAATGCTGACACATACATCTACTCTTACAAAGAGCTGCTTGATCCTGTCATGAAGAACCGCAGAGCTGACAGCCTCTATGCCGGTGACTTCGTTGTCTACAACGCAAAGAACTACTTCTATGCCGGACAGACAGCACACCAGGAGAACGCAACCGGTGCTTTCTATACAAAGGAAGACCTGACAGTCGGAGCAGACGGACAGTACTTCACACCTAACGGAGAGCCTGTCTATCTCGCAGTCAACTATCCTCTTGCAAACTGGCTCAGCGGAAACACACTCGCTGACTATGTCGGAGCATACGGCGACTCATACTTCGCAATGGAGACTTGGGCTGAGCTTTCCGCTCTTGCTGATGCTGAGGGTCTTGTTCCTCTCACAGACGCAACATATGCCCTGTACGCACCTGTCACAACAGGCAACCCGGCATGGGGTGAGACAGAAGCTGACCTTCCTGCTTACTTCGTCTATGATCAGACCTATCCTGAGCTTGACTGGTCAGAGGTCGGTATCATCAAGACAGGTGACTACGAGCTGGTCTACATCACAGTCAGCCCGACAGCAGATGCAAACTACTATGTCCCGTACAACCTGTCCAGCACATATCTTGTCTACGAGCCGCTCTGGGAGGCCTGCAAGACCTACTACAACGCAAACGGCGACAAGGTGTCCAAGGATTCAAAGGATATCGCAAGCATCTCAACAAACTACTGCACCACAGTCGACACCACAATGTCCTATGGTCCTTACAAGCTCACATACTTCGAGCTTGACAAGCAGTACACACTCGAGAGAAACGACAACTGGTACGGTTACAAGGACGGCCTGCACAAGGGTCAGTACCAGACAGATAAGATCTCTGTCCAGGTCATCAACAAGCACGAGACCGCTCTTCTTGCCTTCCAGGCCGGAGAGATCGACGGTGTCTCACTGCAGGCAGACGACATGGCCAGATTCGGTTCAAGCGACTATGTCCGCTACACACCGCAGAGCTACACAACAAAGCTGACATTCAACACAGATGCCGCAAGCCTCACTTCAAGAGGAACACAGATCCTGACCAATGCCAACTTCAGAAAGGGCTTTGCTCTGGCAATCGATGTCAACACATTCGCATCATCACTGACCACAGGTATGCCTGGTTACGGTCTTCTCAACACACTGTACGTCTATGATCCGTTCACAGGTGCCTCATACCGCTCAACTGACGGTGGAAAGAAGGCCCTGATCGAGCTTTACGGTCTGACATACGGAGCAGGCGGAGACTACGACGACATCGACGAGGCCTATGATGCAGTCACAGGTTACGATCTTGTCGGCGCACGTGCCGCAATGGCAAAGGCTTATGACGAGGTCAAGGCAGCCGGAATCTACAACGACGAGAACGTCGAGCTTGAGATCCGTGTCTACCAGAGCGATGACATCTACGTCAAGATGTTCAACTTCCTCAAGAACGCTCTTGAGAGCGCATGTGTCGGAACAGGCTTCGAGGGCAAGGTCACTCTCAAGATGACAGTCGATGAGGACTACTACGACACAATGTACAGCGGCGGAACCGACATCATCTTCACAACATGGGGCGGCGCTGCTTACTCACCGTACACAATGCTCTATCAGTGCTACTGCGATGCTTCAGACGGATCCGGAAACCAGATGGAGTACGGATTTGACACAAGCAAGGTCCAGGTGACAATCAAGGCTGACGGCGTTGACTACACCGAGTCACTGCAGAAGTGGGCACTCTGGGCATCCGGTGATGCTGACACAGTCATCACAGCCAAGGACGGCTCAAAGCTCGCTGCATTCAACGACTACGATCCTGCCACAAAGGCTGACTTCTTCGGAAAGCTTGAGTACGCATATCTCTCATTCTTCACAACAACACCGATCTACTACAGGTCAGTTGCCTCCATGGTCTCCCAGAAGGGTGATTATGCTGTCAAGAACTACATTGACCTTGTCGGATTCGGCGGAATTGCATTCTACACATACAACTATGACGATGCTGCATGGGATGCATACGTGAAGTCCGGTAGCCTCAACTACTGATTAAAATTAAACATTCATCGCGGACGGACGCCTCGGCGTCCGCCTGCGGTTTTTTTGGAGACATATGCTCAAGTATGTAATTAAAAGAATACTGCTCATGATCCTCACTTTCATTGTGATCATGACCATGTGTTTTGTTCTTATCAAAATGCTGCCCCTTCCTGCCGTCAAAGAGCAGGGAAGAGATGTGCAGCTTGTCCTCCAGAGAAGGGAGGCAATGGGTTACAACAAGCCCATCATGACCCAGTACTACCTGTACTGGAGACATATCCTTCTTGCAGGGGACTTCGGTGTCGGTGAACAGATGTATGTTGGTCAGGAGGTTACCAAGATCATGCTCACCAAGATACCATATTCGATTGTCGTAAACCTCTACTCAATAGTAATAGCAATACCCATCGGCCTTCTTCTGGGCATTTATGCCGCCCTGAAGAAGAACAAGTGGCAGGACCATTTCATATCGACTCTGGTCATGCTGCTTTATTCCGTGCCGAGTTATGTATATGCCTTCCTGGTCCAGTACATCCTGTGTTACAAGACAGGATGGTTCCCGCTGACGGCCGCATCCCGTGAGGTCGCGGGCTTCTTCAGCTGGACCATGTTCCGCTCCATGGTGCCGGCGGTCATCTCCCTTGCGTTCGGAACCGTTGCAGGACTCACACGTTTCACACGTGCCGAGCTCTCTGAGGTCCTTACCGGAGACTACCTGCTGCTTGCAAGGACCAAGGGCCTTACCCGCAACCAGGCAATCACCCGCCACGCCATGCGTAACGCAATGGTTCCGATCCTCCCCATGATCCTGGGCGAGTTCATCGGAATCCTGGGCGGATCACTGATCATAGAGAACATCTTCTCCATTCCCGGAATCGGAAATCTCTATGTCACGAGTATCACAGTCAGGGACTACAACTTCTTCATGGCAGACACGTTCTTCTACACTCTGCTCGGACTGGTGGCAGGCCTTGTCGTTGACTTGAGCTACGGTTTCATTGACCCGCGCATCAAGATGGGACAGAGGTGACGCCATGGCAGACAAGAGAATCAATTTGGAAAATATCCCCAAGGAGAAGTTCGCTCTTGCAGGAGAGAACCGCAGGATAACCGACACCAAGTTCGAGACCAAGCCCGTAGGCTACTTCAAGGACGCGTTCAACCGCTTCAAGAAGAACAAGAGCTCACTTGTGGCCGCAATCATAATCCTCCTGCTGTTCCTCTTTGCCCTGATTGTCCCGTTCTTCTCTAACTACAACGTCACATTCCGTGACGGCTACTACAAGATGCTCCTTCCCAAGAGCAAGCTGTTCAGCTTTCTCGGCTGGGACGGATGCTCATGGTACACCGTAAGCCAGGCCGGATACGACACATATTCTGCAATAGGCTATGAGTATGGAGGCTCCGCAGTCAGGAAAGCATCTGATCCGATAGTGGAGGAGGGTACAGGCAAGACCTACTACAAGATTTACCTTGACTCATATGAGAAGGTCGGTTTTGCCTATGTGGACCTCACAGAGGATGAGTTCATTGCCCTGAAGGATTATCAGAACAGCAAAGGCATCCAGGTCTGCTATCCTATTCCGGAGAACTACAAGATGAGCTATCAGAGTGTGGCCAACGGTGCGAACCTCTGGTACAAGCTTGCCGACACATCAAACACCACAACCGGTGCGGCCCTGAGGCATGATGAGAACGGCATGCCGATCTTCGAGAACAACTACATCATCAAGGACAACCCGACCTACGGCCGCTATGACAGCCTCCGCATCCCCGGTGATGACGGCGGAAAGAACGGCAAGAGCTGGTACGTCTACTCAATCAAGAACCAGACAGGCTACAGGGTCCGTGTCCTTTACAGCGAGTACTACAAGTACAAGAACGGCTTTGAGGCAAATCACCTCTTCGGAACCAACCAGCACGGCCAGGACATCTTTGTCTGTCTTGCCATGGGTGCAAGGCTCAGCTTCATCCTGGCTATATCTGTCAGTATCATCAACTTCATCATCGGAGTCTCATACGGCTCTGTTGAGGGTTACTACGGCGGTTTGGTTGACCTGATCCTGGAAAGGATCTCCGATATCCTTAGCTCTGTTCCGCCTATTGTCGTTGCCACGCTGTTCCAGCTGCATCTGGCCAACAAGGTCGGTGCGGTGCCGAGCCTCTTGTTCGCATTTGTCCTAACGGGGTGGATCGGAATCGCATCCCGTGTCAGGACCCAGTTCTACAGGTTCAAGAACTCCGAATATGTCCTTGCGGCCCGTACCCTGGGAGCACGTGACAGCCGTCTGATCTTCCGCCATGTCCTTCCGAACTCACTCGGAACCATCATCACAGGTACCGTCCTGATAATCCCGGGAGTCATCTTCAGCGAATCAATGCTCACCTATTTGGGAATTGTCAACCTTGAGACGAGCGGTCTTACCTCAATCGGAACCATGCTCAGCAACGGACAGGCATACCTTTCAACATATCCGCACATCATCATGTTCCCCGCAGTGTTCATCTCCCTGCTGGAGATCTCGTTCAACCTGTTCGGAAACGGACTGAGAGATGCCTTCAACCCGTCTCTCAGAGGCGCCGAGGAGTAAGGAGGAAGTCATGGAAAAGAAACTTGAAGTAAAAGACCTCCGTATCTCTTTCAAGACGTCAAACGGAAAGGTCCAGGCTGTAAGGGGAATCGATTTTGACCTGTACAAGGGCGAGACACTTGCCATTGTAGGTGAGTCAGGATCCGGAAAGAGCGTCACAAGCCGTGCCATCATGGGAATTCTGGCAGGAAACGCCATTGTGGAGAGCGGAAAGATCCTCTACGGGGACAAGGATCTTCTGAAGATCTCAGAGGAGGACTTCCATCACCTCAGAGGTGACAAGATCGCTATGGTCTTCCAGGATCCGCTTTCAAGCCTGAATCCCATCATGCGTGTAGGAGCCCAGCTGATTGAGGCAATGCTCCTGAAGAACAAGGCAGCCAGGAAAGAGGGTGCCAGAAACATGAAGCGCATGTTCGAGAGCCTTGAGACTCTGATGGACAAGGCCGGATGCGAGGGAAGCAAGGCCGATCTTGAGAAGTTCAAGCACTTTGAGCTTAAGCACTGCGAGCTTCACAGCCAGTACACCAATGCTTATGCATCTGCTCAGGAGGCGGCCGCATTAAGTGCCCATCTTGCACTTGCTGTGAGCAAAAATGCAGTAAAGAACCTCAGCCAGGATATCGCTCAGCTTATCCGCGCATGCAAGGAATCCGTAAGCCACTTTGTGGTCAGGGACAAGAGCGAGAAACTCAACAATCTGATTGAGGTCCTCAAGACAAACACAGGAGCCTATCAGAAGAAGGACCAGCAAGGCATAGATTCCCTGGTCAAGGCCCTGAAGGACATAGCGGCCATCGAGAATGAGGCCCTTGGCTTCACAGCCCCGAACAACTTCACCCTGGGCTACTACCTCAGCTATGTCAAGGACGAGATCCCCAACCTCCCTGTCAAGGAGCTCAATGAGCTGACACACAGGACTGTCGAAACTGATTTCATGAACGCATTCATGGCCAAGCTCCAGAAGGCCGTAGAGTACTCATGCAGGCAGACCGACGAGGCAAGGACCAGGACCAGCGCGCTTCTGAAGGAGAAGGCCAAGTCCCTGACAAGGGACATGGATGAGAAGACAGTCCGCGCCATGTTCAAGGATCTCAAGGAGCAGGTTCTTACCTGCCTTGACCCCCTTGAGGTGGACAAGGACAGCCTGACACACACCTTCGGATCCTCTGTCGACTATGCGCTGGACCTCTACTACAACGGAGAGAAGCGCAACAGGGCAGAGCAGAGGCGTTTTGCCCGTGAGGATGCAAAGCACTCAAGGATAATCGCCCGCGGCAAGGTCCCGGAGTGGGAGGGCATTCCGGCATCTTACATTGACCTGGATCTTGCATTCGGTGAGATAACCGGCACAATGACTGAGATGGCGGCTCATTTTGACGCCCAGGTGGGCGGAAACCGCAACGCCAACTTCGCAGCCCGCACGGAGAGGATTGTAGACTACCTGAAGGACAGCGCCCAGCAGTCCGTATTCAAGCTCTCAAAGGGAAGCGCAAGGGAGAAGGCCATCAAGCTGATGGAGAGCGTGGGAATTGACGAGCCCAGACGCCGCTACCGCCAGTATCCGTTCGAGTTCTCAGGCGGAATGCGCCAGCGTATCGTCATTGCCATAGCCCTTACCGCCGACCCGGATGTGCTTATCTGCGACGAGCCCACCACAGCCCTGGATGTCACAATCCAGGCCCAGATCCTTGAGCTGATCAACAACCTGAAGAAGGAGCGCAACCTCTCTGTCATATTCATCACCCATGACCTCGGTGTTGTGGCCAACATGGCAGACAGGATCGCAGTCATGTACGCCGGAAAGATCGTCGAGTACGGAACCGCAGACGAGGTCTTCTACAGCCCCGCGCACCCGTACACATGGGCTTTACTCTCATCCGTGCCCGATCTGGACACCAAGGAGAAGCTGGAGTCCATCCCGGGAACCCCGCCGAACATGATCTATCCGCCTAAGGGCGATGCCTTTGCGCCCAGAAACAAATATGCTCTTGAAATAGATTTCGAGGAGCAGCCTCCGATGTTCAAGATAACGGACACCCACTATGCCGCCACATGGCTCTTGCATCCGGATGCACCTAAGATGGAGATGCCTGCAGTGGTCACGGAGAGAATCAACCGCATGAAGCAGAAAGGAGGTGCCAGATGAATGATGATGTATTGTTGAGCGTCCAGCACCTTTCCATGTATTTCGGAAAGGGCCCCTATGCCAAGAAAGCGGTGGATGATGTCTCCTTTGACATCCATAAGGGCGAGGTCTTCGGTCTTGTCGGAGAGTCCGGCTGCGGAAAGACCACAACCGGAAGGACAATCATCAGGCTCTACAACGCAACAGGCGGAAACGTCTACTTCAAGGGCCAGAGGATCGTGGCAGGCGACCTTGAGTACAGGAAGGAGATCAAGGACCTCCAGGAGAAGCTCAAGGGCGCAAGTGCCGAGGAAGCCGAGAAGTACAAGAGCCGCATCGCAGAGCTCAGGACAGAGATCAAGAAGGCCAGACATGACCAGAAGCATGCCGACAAGAAGCTTGTGACCAAGATCCAGATGATCTATCAGGATCCGGTTGCATCCCTTGACCCCAGAATGACCGTGCGCGAGATCATCGCCGAAGGCCTGAAGATTCAGGGAATCAAGGACAAGGCCTACATCGACGAGCAGGTCTACAAGATGCTGGACACCGTAGGTCTTGTGCGCGAGCATGCCCAGCGCTATCCGCATGAGTTCTCAGGCGGACAGAGACAGAGAATCGGAGTCGCAAGGTCCGTCATCATGAACCCTGAGGTGATAATCGCCGACGAGCCTATCTCCGCACTTGATGTCTCCATCCGTGCTCAGGTGATCAACCTCCTGAATGACCTCAGAAACAGCATGGGTCTTACCATCCTGTTCATCGCCCACGACCTCTCGGTGGTCAAATACTTCTCCGACAGGATCGGGGTCATGTATTTCGGAAAGATGGTTGAGATGGCAAGTAGCGACGAGCTCTTCCTGAACCCGCTTCACCCGTACACGAGGTCCCTTCTGTCTGCAATCCCGCAGCCGGATCCCGAGTATGAGAAGGGCAGGACCAGGATCAGCTACAATCCGCTTGTGGACCATGACTACAGCACGGACAAGCCCTCCTTCAGGGAGATCAAGAAGGGGCATTTCGTGCTCTGCAACCAGGCTGAGTTCGACAGCTACCTGAAGATACTGAAGTAAGGCAATGAAGAAATCGGTAAAGCATCTGATATACTGTGCAGTCACACTGACACTTGTCTTTGTGACTGCAGTCCTGCAGGGACTCTTCAATCCCCCCAGCGGGATGAGGGTCTCTGTAATCATCTGCAACGCGTTCTTCATCATCGGCGTTCTGATGGCAGGAATCGGGATCCTCTCCTGGGCTGGCTCAAAGGGCACCTATGACATCTTCAGCTATGCCGGCAAAGTGATCCTGGTCAAGTTCAAGCCCAAGGAGAAGATGCAGTCCTACTACGACTACACCCAGGAGAAGAACAAGAACCGCAAGGCCTGGCTCAAGGAACTCACCATCTGGGGAGCCATCTGCATAGCAATCTCCGCATTGCTAATTTTTGTCTAACTATATTACTATATGAGTATGTCAGAAATGAAACTCTCGCAGCCGAAGTCGGCAAGGACAATAAACACAGCAAGGGTTCTCGGATGCCTGAGGACCCACGACAACCTCTCAAAGGCAGAGACCGCAAGGGTCCTGGAGCTCAACAAGGTCTCGACCGGTGAGATTGTGGATGACCTGATCTCCGAAGGTCTTGTCAAAGAGACAGGCAAGATGGAGAGCACAAACGGCAGAAGGCCCATCTGCCTCTCCATTGTCTCAGATGCCCGCTATGTCCTCAGCGTTGACATCGGAAGCAAGAACATCACGGTCGCGCTGTGCAATCTGCTCTCAGAGCCGCTTCATTTCGAGCGCATCCCCACCGTCACCAAGGACAGGAAGGTGGAGGAGTTCTGCGTTGAGATCATCAAGAGCTGCATCCGCGTCATCAGGCTCGCCGACAAGGCTAAGATTCTTGGAGCTGGAATCTCCGTGGGCGGAAAGGTCTCAGAGGACGGCAGGACCATAATCAGCTGTCCGTACCTCCCATGGGACAACATCCCCATCGCGGAGGCATTCGAGCAGGTCTTGAAGATGCAGGCTGTTGCCAGAAACAGCACCTATGCCCTTGTCGATGCCGAGCGCTATGCCTCCTACGGAACTGACCTCCTGGTCTCAAACGACCCCATTATATATATAGAATGGGGAAACTCGGTCAACATGGCCCTGGTCTGCGCAGACCGTGTCTTCGGTGCCGGAAACGGCTTTGCCCACCTGAAGGTCTCCCAGACAGGACTTTGCTCCTGCGGCCAGATCGGCTGCCTTGAGGCCAATGTATCAGCCTGGGCGCTTTCCGGAAACACGGAGACACACCTGAAGGATCTCTGGACCAAGGTGGAGAAAGAAACCCTCCAGTGCATGGCCAATGCAATTGCCATGACAGTGCAGATCACTGGCTCAAGCAAGGTCGTCATAAGCGGGGAGGGTGCCACAATCACCGATTACTGCCTGCGCGAGCTCCAGAAGCTCTGTCCCGGCATGGAGATCACAAGGTCCAACCTTGGTGAGAAGGCCAACATCATGGCAGCCGCCGAGATTGCCCTGGACAAGTGGGTCTACATGACATCCATGCTGGAGAAGATGCGCTCCTGGCTGTGAGAGCCTTCAAAGTAAAAATTTTTTTCAAACGAGAAATTAAAATTTAAAAAAATTATTAAAAATCCATTGACGTACAGCTGAGTATGAGTTATAAAGTATAGCAGGGGAAACATATTAGCTAAAAAAGGAAATGGAGAAACAATGAAGAAAGCACTGATTATTCTGACAGTTCTTCTCATTATCTTGGGAGCAGCATTCGCTGAAACCAAAAGCGGAAATACCTTCAGGATCAAGTCTCAGGTAGGCCGCGTCACCATTGAGCAGGCAAATGAGCAGACAAAGCTGTACTCCATCAAGGTCTCAACCGGTGATAATGAGAGCACATCAGAATACACCAATTACTATCTTTCTGGTTATAACATCGCAGAGGAAGACGTCATCGTGCTCCTCGAGGTGATACAGAACGCCATGACAAGGACTGATGAGTCAATCACGCTCACAGCTGATGTCAGTCCGTTCTCTCTGGCTGATGACACAGGAACCTACGCATCAGAGGGTATCCTTATAGATAGTGTGAAGGGTAATCCTGAGAACAACAGCATGGCAGTTGAGACCGAGGTTGACAACTTCAGGCAGAGACTGAGCCTGTCTTTGGCATATGCCGGAGCCTCTGAGGAAGTGGAGGCGGGTACTAAGATCGCCACATTCCGCATTGTCTGGACAAAGAAGCCTGAGCTGGCAGAGCATCCTGGTGTCTACACCGCGGATATCACCCTCACATACGACATCACGTGAGGCCGGAAACCAGCGTGAAAAAAGAAGGTTGAAATTCCTTTTAAAAAATCTTTAAAAATTTTTAAAAAAATTTTGAAAAATAGTTGACAACTTGACGACTGATGTATTACATTATCGTTGGGCATTAAAAAAACATATAATCTTTCAAAGGAAGAGGAAAAGAAAAATGAAAAAAGCTATTACAATTCTTGCAATGATCGCAATCGTCGCCGGCGCAGTGTTCGCAGACAATCTCCCGGAAAATGACGCATCAGAAGTTCATCAGATCCGCCTGAAGTCAGTCGTCGGATCTGTTCTCCCCCAGTTCAGCCTCGTCGCACAGGAGGCCGAGAATGGTGAGACAGCACAGACGAACGAGGGAGCCGTAAAGTTCAAAGATGAAGCTTCGTACGGAGTAAACCCGGCCATAGTGTATGAGGTCAAGGATATCAGTAAAGATGACATCGATGTCACCTTCACTGCCAAACTGCTCAATAAGGCAAAGACAGGAGGAACATACTCTCTTGCTTTCCAGGCCGGATCCTTCACAGATGTCTGGAAAGTCGCAGATGGTGTCGTTACAAAGGATAACACCGTTCCGGTTAAAACAAAAGAGCTGACAGCTGCTTCAGGAAACACTGCCGCCAAGACAGGAGTTGTCATCGGTAATCCTGAAAACGATGAAATCACAGTCAAGTTCAACGGACAGGAGTGCGTGGAAGGTGATCTTGCCAATTATCATGTGGTATATAAAAGCGACAATACAGTCGTTGACAACAATGGTGTCGGATATTTCGCAGATGTCAAGCTGACAATCACATTCGACGGAGTGCAGAATCCGCAGAATCCATAAGAACTAAGCTAAACAGATAGCTGTTGAGCCGCTTTCGGGCGGCTCTTTTAAAAGAAGCGAAAAACAAGGTCATACGGACCAAAGGCGGAAAAGCGAGTTGGGTTAAGCGGATACGCCGGAGTTGGGAAACTGAGGGTACAGGTCATGAGGAAGGCAATCATTATAACATTAATACTCATTGCAGCCATGTCATGTGCCTTCAGTGCATCCGCGGAGACCCATTCGATCAGGCTCAAGACCAATGTCGGCTATGTGGACCCGGCCTTCCAGTTCGAGTTCACGAGCGGGATGCTCAACGCGACATCCGATCTGGTCACGAACCCGTCCGCCGAGATCTTCAGGAACACTGATTACAGGGAGTTCGGTACGGATGAGACTGCGACCGAGGTCGCGGACATATCAAGGAACAACATCAGGCTGCTGTTCACGGCGATGCTCGCGAACAGGGCGAAGAGCATTGACTCGTACACGCTGAGGTTCAATGCGGGCGGCTTCCAGGTGACCAGGGCATCGGTGCCCGGGACCCTGAATCCCTCAAGCACGGAGCTTGCCCTCGCCGAGGACATCTCGTCCAGGGGCGGGATAGTCACAGCGGTCTCCAACGGGGACAACACGGTCCGCCTGACATTCAACGGGACGGAGTGCACCGAGGGGAACCTCGCCACGTTCGCTGTCGGATACAATGCCGACAAGACGATCGACCCCATGAGGGAGGGGTACTATTACACAGACATATCGTTAGAAATTTCCTCAGATTTCTAATATGTTTTAACCCAATCCGGAAGCCAGGCTGTCAGTCTGGCTTCCTTTTTCTTGAACCTG
>JAEEGJ010013222.1_pt1 | contig 20116 bp, 16 predicted proteins | sample 8958761 | NCBI WGS metagenome assembly JAEEGJ01 (sample SAMN16246546, study PRJNA631951) | gut metagenome | biome: gut microbiome; feature: rumen; material: RS-attached | host: Bos | place: Iran: Karaj | collected 2018-10 | reverse complement strand
CTTACTGGGAAAGCGTCGTGAAGATTAACGAGTGGCAGACGCACCGCGTGGTGGACCGCATGCTCGAAACCATGTTCAATACGATTGCAGGCAAGAAAATTGCCGTGTTCGGTTTTGCGTTCAAGGCCAATACCGGTGACACCCGCGAAAGCCCGGCGAACCTCGTTGTGCGTGACTTGCTTGCCGAACATGCACTGCCTGTCGTGACCGACCCGAAGGCTATCCCGGATGCAAAGCGCGACCTCAAGGACGTGATTGAACAGGTCTCGTTCGAAGAAGACCCGTACAAGGCAGCCGAAGACGCTCACGCCGTTGTCGTTTGCACGGAATGGAAGTGCTTTGCCGAGCTCGACTGGAAACGCATTTACAGTTCGATGGCAAAACCGGCTTTTGTATTTGATGGCCGCAATATTTTGGATGCGGACGCCCTTCGCAAGATCGGCTTTGAAGTGACTAGCATCGGTAAGGGCAAAGCGGAGTAAGGAATGTTTGATTACCTTGTTGTCGGGGCTGGTCTTTTTGGAGCAGTCTTTGCACATGAAGCTATCAAGCGAGGAAAGAAAGTCCTCGTGATAGACAAGCGTAACCATGTCGCAGGCAATGTCTATACAGAAAATGTAGGGGGCATCAACGTACATAAGTACGGCGCCCATATTTTCCATACCAGCAACAAGGAAGTTTGGGATTACGTTCAGCAGTTTGCTGAGTTTAATCGCTATACGAATAGCCCCATCGCATGTTATAAGGATGAACTGTATAATTTGCCTTTTAACATGAATACTTTTAGCAGGATGTGGAACATCAAGACTCCGGCTGAGGCGAAGGCTAAAATCGATGAGCAACGTGCTGAGGCTCTTGCTGCGTTGAATGGTCGTGAACCTGCCAATCTGGAAGAACAGGCGCTGTCTCTTGTCGGTCGCGACATTTATGAAAAGCTCATCAAGGGCTACACCGAAAAGCAGTGGGGCCGTAAGTGTACGGAACTCCCTGCGTTTATTATCAAGCGATTGCCGGTCCGTTTTGTCTACGACAACAACTATTTCAATGACAAGTATCAGGGAATCCCTGTTGGCGGTTATACGCAGATTGTCGAGAAAATGCTTGAAGGTGCTGAAGTGCGCCTTGGCGTTGATTTCTTTAAGGAACGTGAATCGCTTGTTGCCTCTGCAAAGAAAGTTGTTTTCACTGGCATGATAGACGAATTCTACGGGTATAGGTTCGGTGAACTGGAATACCGTACGCTGCGTTTTGAGACGGAAGATTTGCCACAAGAAAACTATCAGGGCAACGCCGTTGTGAACTATACGGAAGCGGAAATCCCGTACACCCGTATTATTGAACATAAGCATTTTGAGTTTGGATGTCAGGGTGGGGTGGCAACGGACCATACTGTGGTGACTAGGGAATACCCGGCAGCCTGGAAACATGGCGACGAACCCTATTACCCCATGAATGACGAGAAAAATAATGCCCTCTTTGCACAGTACAAGGCGTTAGCGGAATCGGAGAAAAATGTGATTTTTGGTGGCCGCCTTGGAATGTACAGGTATTTTGATATGCACCATGTTATTGCTGAAGCACTTGCATGTGCCAAAAAGGAAGTTTGGTAAAATATGTTTGAATCCTTTGTGATATTTGGCGGATGTGGATTCATTGGGTCTCATATGCAACGGTTACTTCGGGAAAAGTATCCGGATGCGAAAGTGTATGTCGCGGATTTGCTTGCTGATGGCACCGAACTCTCTCAAAAGGTCGATGTCCGTGAACCGATAGAAATGCAAGGAAAATTCGGCAAGAATACACTTGTATTTAATTTTGCTGCTATTCACCGTACTCCGGGACATCCGGACCATGCCTACTTCGAAACCAATATTCGCGGCGCAGAAAACGTCTGCAACTTTGCTCGCAAGCATGGAATTGAAAATATTGTGTTTACCAGTAGCATCGCCCCGTATGGCGCTGCTGAAGAGCTGAAAACAGAAGAAACGTTACCCACGCCGAATACTCCTTATGGAATTTCTAAGCTGGTGGCTGAAAAGATCCATCGCGAATGGGCTGCGGAAAATGATAACCATAGGCTTTCTATTGTTCGTCCGGGAATCGTATTCGGTACCGGTGAAAACGGAAATATGACGCGCCTGTACAAAGGGTTGAAAAGTCACAAGTTCGCGTATGCCGGTCGCAGGGATACCATCAAGGCTTGCATTTACGTGAAAGACCTTGTACGTGTCATGCTTGAAATGGCCGAGAAGTCTTTGGTTGAACCGCAGATTGATAAAGTCCAGCTTTACAACTGCTGCTATTATCCGTCGTTCACGATTGAACAGATTGCAAATGCAATGCTCAAGGCTGTCGGAATGAAGAGACATATTCCTTATATTCCGAAAACGCCCATGATGGCGGCTGCTACGGTGTGTGGCATGCTCGGTGGTCTTGGTCTTGGCATTTGCCCTGCCCGCGTAAAGAAACTCATGGTTTCGACCAACATTGAAGCAAAGAAACTTGCTCGGGACTATCCGTTGAAGTTTACCTTGGAAGAAGCTTTTGCTGACTGGTGGAATGATTGCAACCAGAAGTGCTTGGAATAATGCCTGATAGAGAAATTTGTATGAACGCAAAAGTTATTGTCGCAACTCATAAAACGTATAGAATGCCGACGGATCCTATGTATGTGCCTGTTCATGTTGGTGCAGAAGGAAAGCCATCCCTTGGCTATATCGGAGATAATACTGGCGACAACATCAGTTTGAAAAACAAGAACTATTGTGAATTGTCTGGGCTGTACTGGGCCTGGAAAAATCTGGATGCCGATTATCTTGGCATCGCTCATTACCGTAGGCATTTTTCTATTCGCCCGAAAAAGGACAAATGGAACTCGATTCTGAGCGAAAAGGAGCTGATGCCCCTTTTTAGTGATTGCGATGTCGTTTTGCCGAAACCTCGTGATTATTTTATTGAGACCAACTATTCTCAATATGCACATGCCCACCATGCAATCGACTTGGATACGACTAGGGAAATCCTTATGGAAAAGTATTCGGAGTATATCCCTGTATACGACGATTACATGAAGCGGACGATTGGTCACCGCTTTAACATGTTCATCATGAAAAGGGATGTGCTGAACCGCTATTGCGAATGGCTTTTCGATATCTTGTTCGAGCTTGAAAAGCGCTTGGACATTTCTCAGTACAGCTTGAACGACTCCCGCGTTTTTGGATTTGTGAGCGAACGCCTGCTGGATGTGTGGCTGGAAAAGAACGCTATACAATATAAGGAAATCCCTTGCATGTTCATGGAAAAACAGAACTGGATTGTGAAGGGATTCAATTTCCTGATGCGAAAATTGACTAGGTGAGTCAATGATTTATTTTGTAACCTATGTCATTGCGGCCCTATTGTGTGAGCTCGGTTTTAAAAAAAATGAACGTGCCGCATTTTTTTTAATTTTTGCGGCTTTGTTTTTGCCTGCTTTTTTAGCAGGCGTTCGAGATGATACAATTGGGACGGATCGACATGTTTATGGCGACGATCTTTTTTATGATGTGTTGAATAGTCAGGATCTTTTCCATTTGGATGAAATATGGACTGGATGGATTGAACCCGGCTACATTTATTTAAACGTTCTGGTCGGAAAAATTTATCCTAGTGTAAATTTCTTTTATTTTGTTTTGTCCTTTATTCAGGGCTCATGTGTGCTTGCTGCATTTAAGGTGCTGAATATCCGAAAGTATGCGGGCTTTGCATATGCCGCTTATTTGTTTTTGTTCTTCCAACCGTCGCTGAACGCTCTTCGACAATCGTTGTCGGTTTCTGTCTCTCTTCTTTGCATTGCTTTTATAATAAAAAATAAAAAAATTCCTGCGGTGGTTTCTTTCCTTTTAGCCATGTCTTTTCACAACTCAGCGATAATTGTCTTGTTGGTTCTGGCTGTTATATTGGTCCTTTTGAAAAAACATTCAAATAAATTGTATGTCTTCATGTCTTTTGCAATATTGGGAATTTTTGCATTTGGAAGTACATTAATCGATACTTTTGCCCCGATATTGAATATGGAGGCTTCTCGCTATAATTATTATTTTGCGGCATCTGATGTAACTGGTTTTTCAAATACGGAAATGGCTTTTGCCTTGTTCCAAGGATTTTTTATTTTGCTGAATTTTAAAAAATTCCGCGGAACGTCATTGACGCTTAATTTCTTTGTGTTTGCTTCAATTGCTTCTATTCCGTTATCTCAGATTTTGATGTTTGGTGGAGATTATATAGGACGGTTGATTGTTTTATTTAATTGGTTGATGATTCCGATGTATGCAATTGTTTTACGATTGACCGATAAACGGGAACTTGTTTTTGCTGGATTATCATGTTATCTTGTTTCTTTTTGGTATTATCATTTCATCTATATGGGATGGAATGAAACTTACCCGTATACGTCAGAAATTTTAGGGATAAATTGATATGGACGAAGTTGATGACATGATTTCTGTCGTTGTTCCTGTATATAATGCAGAAAAGTATATTGATAAATGTGTTGAAAGTATTCTTAATCAGTCATATAAAAATCTGGAACTGATATTGGTTGATGATGGATCGAGTGATTTATCTTTAAAAAAATGCGAAGCAAAAAAAGAATGTGATTCAAGAATTGTTTTGGTTAGCCAAAAAAATTCGGGCGTTACAAAAGCTAGGAGTGTTGGTGTTGAAAATGCTTCTGGAAAATGGGTTTGCTTTGTAGATTCGGATGATGTGCTGCCTGTAGATTCTATAAGATGTTTACGTAAGAATTCAGAAAGTGCTGAAATTGTTGTGGGGCAGATTCATTATAATGGATCTTACGAATGGAAATACCCAAGGTTTAACGCTTGTTTAAATACATTTGATGCTATTGAAGCGTTGTTCCATGATCGCATTCATTCTGGACCTGTGGCGAAATTGATAAAAAGGGAGCTGTTTGATAGTCATGTTTTTGATATTCCCCGTTCTATAACGCATGGTGAAGATTTTATCATGAATTATCGATTGTTCCAGAAAACGGAATTAATAAGAGTTATAGATCAAATTGTTTATGAGTATATAGAAAATTCGCAGAGTACGTCAAATAAAAACGACCCTTATGGAAGTTTAAACTATTGCAGATTGCAAGAAAAAATTTTGAATGAATCAACCCTGCCTTGCAATAGAAAAAAAATGAAACCATTATTCAGAGAGCTTTTTTGGTTTCATAGAAAACGTATTTTGAAAAAATGGATAAAAGCTTTTATAAAAAAAGTTTTTTAGCGGATCGGGAACAATTTTTAGAAATTGTTGAATGAATAGGTGTAGGTTGGCGCAATGTCCTCAATAACGTCAAAATCGATTCACGGAATAATATGGAGCGCTGTGGAAAAGTTCTCTTTACAGGGTGCTCAATTTTTGATAGGTGTTATTCTAGCTCGATTGTTAATGCCCTCAGATTTTGGCATGATTGGAATGTTGTCTATTTTTTTAGGAGTGTCGCAAACGTTTGTGGATTGTGGCTTTTCAAATGCTTTGATTCGCCAGAAAGAATCTTCTGCAAAAGATTACGGTACTGCATTTATTGTTAATTTCTCTATTAGTGTATTTGCCTATCTGATTTTATTTGCTATTGCACCGGTGGTTGCCAAATTTTATAGTATGCCGGAATTACAGCCTGTGATGCGTTGGGTATCTGTAACTTTGATTATCAATGCGTTGTTTGCTGTTCATAAGGTTAAGCTTACTAAAAATATTGATTTTAAAACTCAGTCCAAGGCATCTCTGTCTGCTGCAATTATTTCTGGAATATTTGGTATTGCGCTGGCTTACAACGGTTTTGGAGTATGGAGCCTGGTTTATCAGTCAATTTGCAATTCTGTATTAAACTTGTTGTTTATGACTTTGCTGCTGAAGTGGTTTCCAAGTATAGTCTTTAGTAAAGAATCTTTTCGGTCGTTGTTTGGGTTTGGTTCTAAGCTGTTGATTGCTAGCATAATCTCTTCAATATATTCGAACTTATATAATATTGTGATTGGAAAAAAATTTTCGGCTAGCAATTTAGGGTATTATACTCGTGCTGATCAGTTAGGAAATTTTCCTTCGCAGAATATAGCGGGAATTCTTTCTAGGGTCACCTATCCGATTTTATCGCAATTGCAGGATGACGAGAGATTGAAGACCATATATGTCAAGTATTTACAACTGTCTTGCTTTGTTGTCTTTCCCTTAATGATGGGGCTTGCTGCGCTTGCCAAACCAGTAATTGTTCTTTTATTGGGCGATAAATGGTTGCCGTCATCGTTATTGTTGCAGATTTTATGCTTTGGTATGATGCTTGATCCTGTATGTAACATCAACCTTAATTTACTTTATGTGAAAGGCCGGTCCGATTTAGTTTTAAAATTAGAAATAATAAAAAAGACTATTGCTGTATTGATATTGGTCGCATCTCTTCCTTTCGGTCTAGTTGGAATATGCTTGGGCCGGGCTACATATGGTGTCGTTGCAACATTTTTAAATATGATTTATACAAAACGGTTTATAGATCTTTCTATGTGGGGACAGGTCAAACTGATAATGCCGTCGTGGATTTTGTCAGTTGTCATGGCTGTTTTAGTATATTGCGTAACATTTTTGAATGTGTATTTTGTAACTCAATTGGTAGTAGGTGTGGTTGTTGGCGTCCTATTTTATTTTGCTGTTGCAGTGTTGTTTAAAATGGAAGCTGTATTTTTCTTAAAAAAATTGGTAAAGATGTAATAAAAAATATATAGTTGATGGGCTTTGCCTAAAAATGCAGTTTAAGAAAAAGTTAGGATCCGCTGAATTAAAGAATACAGTGGCTTAAGCTAGGTGTGCTAGTAGTGGTGTTATGTTTTTTTACTAGAATGTATGTATATTTGGAATGAATTCTGTTGATAGAGAATAACTAACTTCTTATGGCGGCATGGTTGTCTGCTACAGGAGAAAATGTGAAAAAGTTGTCAAACGCCATTAAGCTGTTGCTGCATGATAGGACTGGCTTTTATATAGCTCTTTTGAATAATTTGAGCTTTTTGATCCCGGATAAACTTTTTTTGCAATTGATGTATCGTTGTAGAGTTGGATGCAAGTTGAATTTGGATGCTCCGACTCTTTATAATGAAAAATTACAATGGCTTAAATTGTATAATCGCAACCCACTTTATACGGTAATGGTTGATAAGTATGCCGTGAAAAAATGGGTTGCAGAGAGAATAGGACAAGAATATGTTATTCCTCTGTTGGGGGTTTGGGATGATGCGCGAAAAATCGATTTTGACAGTTTGCCGAATCAGTTTGTTTTGAAGACGACAAATGGTGGCGGTGGAGATGTAGTTATTTGTAAAGATAAGTCTGAATTTGATAAAAAGAAGGCTATTCGTCATTTAAACGATGGCCTGAAAATAAAAATATATAGAACGTATGGTGAATGGCCTTATAAGAATGTTCCTCCTCAAATTATTGCTGAAAAATTCATATCCGATGGAAATGAGGCTTTGGTTGATTACAAGGTGATGTGCTTTGATGGAGAGCCAAAGCTTATTGAATTGCATGAAGGTCGTTTTCAATCACATACGCAAGATTTTTACGATGTGGAATGGAACCATTTACCAATTGTCCAGGGGACTCCAATGTCTGGAAAAATCATTGAGAGACCTTCTTGCTTAGATAAAATGTTGTCGCTAAGTCGACAATTGGCAAAAGATATCCCTCATGTTCGCGTTGATTGGTATTTGGTGAGAGGCGAGCTTTTGTTTGGAGAAATGACTTTCTTTGATGCTTCAGGGTTTGAGCCTTTTGAGCCGAGAGAATATGAAGAGTTAATGGGCAGTTGGATAACCCTTCCATCAAAAAGAATTTAACAAGGAAAGAAAATGTTTGACATATTTGAAAAAAAAGAATCGGTAGTTCGTTCCTATTGTAGAAAGTACCCTGTCATCTTTGATATGGCGAAAAATGCAGAAATGTTTGCTGAAAACGGGACGAGATATATTGATTTCCTGGCTGTAGCTGGATCTATGAATTATGGCCATAATAATCCTGAAATCAAACAGGCCATTATGGACTTTCTGTCGGAAGACCATATCATAAACGCCCTTGATATGTATACAAAGGCTAAGGAAGACTTTTTTAAAACTTTTGATGAATTGATTTTGCAACCGAGGAATCTTGATTACAAGATTATGTGTTGCGGTCCTACAGGAACAAATGCTGTTGAAGCGGCTTTAAAATTGGCTCGCAAAAATAAAAAACGCAGCGGTGTTATTGCGTTTGCAGGGGCGTTCCATGGAATGTCTTTGGGTAGTCTTGCTCTAACGACGGATCGTGTGAGCCGCGAAGGCGCGGGTGTTTCTCTGGATAATGTGACTTTTGTACCCTATGATTGTGGTAAATTAGATTCTATAGCATACCTTCAGGAACAACTGGAAGATGATCATTCTGGCGTTGATAAACCGGCTGCGATTATTCTTGAGACGATTCAGGCAGAGGGTGGTATTAATGTTGCTAGTGTTGAATGGTTGCAAAAAATAAGAGCTCTTTGCACTGAAAATGATATTTTGATGATCGTTGATGATATTCAGGTTGGTAATGGCCGCTCTGGAACGTTCTTCTCTTTTGAACGTGCTAAGGTTGTCCCTGATATGGTTATTTTGTCTAAATCAATTAGTGGCTTTGGTGTCCCCATGGCATTGCTGTTGATGAAGCCTGAATTAGACATTTTTAGACCAGCGGAACATAATGGAACCTTTAGAGGAAACCAGTTGTCGTTTGTTGGGGGAACTGCTGGAATTCGCTATTTTGTCAATCATTCGCTTGATGAAGAAGTTAAGCGTAAATCGGTAATCATAGATAACTTTATAAAGACTAATATCTTGCCCTTAGACTCTCGTCTATCTCACCGTGGAATTGGTATGATTTGGGGCATTGACTTTGGAAAGATTGATCCGAAAAAGGCTCTAGAATGTGTCCATATCGCTTTTGATAACCAGTTGATTTTGGAAGTGGCAGGGCGCAAAGATGGCGTTTTGAAAATCATGCCTCCTTTGACGATAGAAGATAGCGTTTTGCTTGAGGGTTTAGATAAAGTAAAGGACGCTGTGAAGAAGGCTTTGCAAAAATAAGGGCTGAACTGTGTAAAAATGAAAAAGAAAAAAGTCCTTTTTTTTGTGCAAGATAGCGTTGGCGGTGCGGAACGTATTGCAGTTCTGATATCTAAAATTTTAGATTCAAATATATTTGATATCAAGTTTGTTGTTGTTCCCTATAGCGATGTAGCTAATTCGATTGAGGATTTTCTTCCAAAGGAAACTAAACGGGTCAATATCGGGAAAGTCCGTCCTGTACTGAAAATGTTCAGGATGTTTAAGGTCATATGGAGAGAAAAGCCTGATATTGTTTTTTCTTCGGTTTTACAGCTGAGCAATAAAATATTGCCTTATCGCATGCTGTTCCCTAAAACGAAGTTTATTATCCGGTGTGAAAATTACCTGTATACTTATTCTAGGATTCAAAAACTAGAGGTATTCTTGTTGTACCGTCTTGCTAATAAGATTATTACGCAGACACGGGAAATGAAGGACGAACTTGTAAACGAGTCTAAGATTCCTCAAAGTAAAGTTGTCGTTCTTGAAAATCCGATAGATAAGAATTTGATTGCCGAAAAAATCCAGAATGTTTCCAATCCGTATTCATCTTTGAAAAAGCATATTGTGGCGTCGGGCCGTTTTTGTTTCCAGAAAGGCTTTGATTTCTTGATCCAATCTTTTTCGTCGTTGAAGAAAAAGAGAGACGATATAGACCTTTATATTCTCGGAGCAAACGATGGGGAGTATAAAGACGAATTTGACCGAGTCATGCAAATCGCGTCTGATTGTGGTGTGATAGATGATGTCCATTGCTTGGGGTACAAGTCAAATCCGTATCCCTATATAAAGTATGCTGATTGTTTTGCGCTCTCTAGCCGTTGGGAAGGTTTGCCGAATGTCCTTATTGAATCGTTGCATTTAGGGACTCCTGTAGCCGCATTTAAGTGCGTGCCTATTGTGGAGCGGATTGTTGAACATGGGGTAAATGGGCTTGTTGCGTTGCCCGAGGATGTTGATTCTCTTGCGGATGCAATGGATAAGGCGCTTTTGCTTGGGCGCGTTTCTTCCAATTATTCTGGAGCATCCATTGAAGAATTTAAAAAGGTATTCGCTGAGTAAAAACAAGTTGTATCTGAAGGCTGTGAATGTATGAAGATTTTCTTTTTTATTAAAGATGTTTCGTTGACTGGTGGAACCGAGCGAGTTACCGTAAATCTTGCGTCTTTGTTCGCGTCAAAAGGTCATGAGGTGACGATTGTTTCTTATTACCATGGAAAAGAGCAATTGACCTATCGCCCGACTGAAAACGTGAAGGTTAAATTCTTGGATGAAGCTGGTTGCTATGATTCTGGACATCCATTTGCACGTCTAAAACGATTCTTTAGTGCGTTGACGTCCGTTAGAAAATTTGTAAAGGAACAATGCAAGGACGAAAATAACGTCATTATATCGCAGAACTTTTTCTCGAATGCGTTGATTTGGCTTTCCGGTGCTGCATCAAGAGCTATTGGTTGTGAGCATTTTAAATACGATGTATATCCTGCACCTGTCCGTTTCGTCAGAAACCTTATTTACAAGAAGTTTAGATATATTGTCGCATTGACGGATAAAGATGCAAATAGATTAAAAAAACATTTGGATGAAACCAAGGTCTGCTCAATACCCAATATGGTTACTACGAATACTGACATTGCGTTGGATTCCCGTAGTACGAAAATAATTGCAGTTGGTCGGTTGGCTCCTCAGAAGGGTTTTGATATGCTTATTGCGGCGATGCAGAAAGTCATTGCCAAATATCCAAACTGGACTCTTGAAATTTTTGGGGAGGGTGAGGATGAATCTTGTTTGCAAAATCAAATTGCGGATTGCCAGCTACAGTCAAATGTTTTTTTAAAGGGGTATAGCAAGAACATTACTCAAGAATTTGAAAAAAGCGCTTTTTTCGTTTTGTCATCTCGTTATGAAGGCTTTCCTTTAGTTCTTGTTGAAGCTCTTGGTTTGGGAATGCCATGTGTTGCTTTTGATTGCCCTGAAGGGCCGTCTCAATTGCTTGAAAAAGGTGGCGGCCTATTGGTTCCTTTTGACCGTAACTGCAAAATAGCCAATTCTGCAGGTTTTAAAAAAAATGTTGAAAAATTGTGTGAATCCATTGTTTTTATGATTGAACATCCGGATTACCGAGCGGAATGTGTGAACCACAAGGAAATTATAAAAAGGGAACTTAGTCCTGAAGTTGTATACCGAAAGTGGAATTCATTATTTGAGTCTCTGTAAATAATATGTATATTGTTATATGTTTGAAAAATGATTGGCTGTTGAGACTTGCCTGAAAGGTAATTTATGAAGAAATATAAAGTCGGTTATACTGTCGGTGTCTTTGATTTATTTCATGTGGGTCATTTGAATTTGCTAGAACGTTGCAAAGCAATGTGCGATGTTCTGATTGTTGGTATTTGTGATGATAATTATGTTCGTGATATAAAACATAAGGAGCCTGTCATATCTGAAACGGACCGCTGCCGAATTGTAAAGGCGTTGAAATGTGTTGATGATGCTGTAATTGTGGACTTTAAAATTACAGATGACAAAATGCTGGCTTATGAAAAGTTCAAGTTTGATGTCTTGTTTTCGGGGGATGATTGGAAAGGCTCGGAACGCTATTTGAGAACAGAAGAGCAGTTTAAGCCATTGGGTGTTTCTATAGAATATTTGCCGTATACGAAGGGCGTTTCAACATCTGAGCTAAAATCAAAAATTAGATGATTCGCTCAAAAACGTTTGTGCTGCTTATCTAAGGGTGGAGTAACGATTGAAATTTTTGAACAAAATTATAGGGCTGTTTCCTAAGAATATTATTCTGTTTGAATCGTTCCCTGAGTTAGATGGATCTCCATGGATGATTTACCAGGAAATGAATCGTCGAGGGTTCCATAAGAAGTATAGAATGGTTTGGGCGGTTGACAAAGATTTTAAAGTTCCTGCCGATATTGCTTGTATACCATTCTTTGGCGAACTTTCCTTGCTTCAGCGGCTGCACCGCTTTTGGTGTATGCTTCATGTAAAGCTTATTGTAGATAGCAATAGGCCGGTTTGTAAAAAATATCCGGACTCATTTCGCTTGTTCACTCGGCATGGCGGCCCGTTGAAAAAATGTTCGGACTATATGCATTCTCTTGGAAAGATGGATTGCATGTTGACGTTGTCACCATCTTTGCAAGATGTTGATTATATAGATTGCAAAGGTTATTGCGTAAAGCGAAAAGAAGATATTGTGCCTCTAGGTTTCCCGGCGAATGACCGTCTCTTTGAAAAAAAAGACTTGTTCGCGAATGGCTTTATTCCTGCGTTGTGCGCTAATCGTCCTAAAGAACGATTCTCTAAAATTATTGGATGGTTGCCTACGTTCAGACAACACCGTGAGGGAAACAGAATTGATTGTGATGTTGTGTTTCCTTTTGGTATCCCATTGATACAGACTGAGGACGATCTGCGACAGTTAAATCTTTTTTTATCACAAAAAAATATACTGCTTGCGATACAGATGCATCATGCTCAGGCGGCAAATTTTTCAAAGTTAACTTTTTCCAATATTGTGCTGATATCCCAAGAACTCAAATATAAAATGGGAGTATCTACTGCTAACTTAATGCAGTCGTTTGACGCTTTGATTACGGACTATTCCGCCGCTTATCATGAATATGTCTTGCTAGATAGGCCTATTGCATTGACAGTGGATGATTTTGAGGAGTATTCGTCTACAACGGGATTTTTATTAGACTATTTTGAATGGATCAAGGGCGTGTATTTGAAAAAATTGCCCGATTTGTTTAAATTTATTGAAGATGTGTCTAGTAATGTTGACTCGGCAAAGGAGAGCCGCTGTCAGGCTATGCACCGCATTCACAAATATGTCGATAATCAATCAACGAAAAGAGTTGTTGATTTTCTCGTAGAAAAAGTTAAAATTTAACCCTAATACAAAAGTGAGGATGGCTCTCATGAGTAAAAAAAAATGTATGTCGCCGCTAAAGGTTCTGTTTATTTCTTTTTTGAGTCTTTGGGTTGATGTTGGAGCTGATGATTATTATTCCAATCCCGTAATTGATTTAGATTATTCAACTGCAGATGTGTGCGTCTGGGAAAATACAGGTACGTATTATTTATTTCATTCAGCCTATTTTAATCGTTTGCATATCCTAGAAAGTAATAATCTTGTGGAATGGAAAGATTCGGGCAAAGAGGTTTTTGATAAAGAAATTTTAAACCTTTTTCAGGGGTATTTGAATCAACATGGAATTAGTGACTGTAATGGTGGTTGTAAATCTATTTGGGCTCCTCAGGTTGCGAAAATAAAAAATAAATGGAATATCTATTTTTCTTTGTCTAACAAAGGTGGAATTCACGTATTGCAGGCTGATAAGCCATATGGCCCTTTTAAATTTGTAGGTGATCCATCCCCTATTGTTGATCATAAGATGATGGGATGGGAACATGATGCTATTGATCCGTTTGTTATAGAAGATGAAGGAAAAGTGTGGTTGTTTTTTGGATCTAGTTTTGGAATATACCGTCATCAGCTAACCGATGACGGGCTGAGTTTGGCTCCAAATGATTCGTTTGCTCTTGTTGTTGGCCCGACAAATCCATCGGATTTGGTGGATGGTGAAAAACATGGCGGATATGAGGGCGTTTCTTTCTATAAGCATGATGGTTATTGGTATTGTATTGTATCCAAGAGAAGGGATTACTCGTTGTATGTTGGGCGTAGTAAATCGCTTACAGGTGATTTTGTCGATGCCGATGGCCGACGTTTGAAAGATGGTTATGGTACAAGAATGAATTATCCGACGAAAAAGTATCCAGGACCAGGTCATAACAGTGAAATATTTAAAGATAGCACTGGGCATTATTATGTGTTCTATCAGGTATGGACTTTGGACAAAAAAGGAAATTATGATATGAGAAAGACCATCATGTCCGAACTTGTATGGGAAAATGGCTTCCCCCATATCCTAGATTACAAATTAAAAGAAACTGGAAATAGAAGACCGGTATTGCGGTAATTGCCGTTTATATTATTGAAGCTGGGAAAACTAAGCTTTTCCCCATTCTCTTGATCCATTGTTGGATATTTTGCGGGCGGGAACGCCCGCAATTGCTATGTTCTCTTCCTCGAAAGACTTGTTTACAAGGGCATTTGCTCCGATTGCAATACCGTTGGCAATATGACATCCTCCGATGATACAGGCGCCAAAGCCGATTACGACATCATCGCCGATAGTCGGTGCTTCGCTTGTGATTCCTTGCGCGGCGATTCCTGTATTTATGTGGATAGAACAATTCTGGCCGACTCTTGCTTTTGCATTGGTTAAAATCGGACCAATGTGCATTATCCGTAGACCTTTATCGAATACATTCAGGCAAATTTCAAAATTGTATTTGTGGCGAAGACTGTTCAGTTTTCGCTGACTTAATAGAAACCGGATTTTGTGATTACAGTTTTTGTAATATTCTGTAATTCGAAGTCTTTTCTGGAATTGCCAAATGTGGGCTTGTTCCATGTGCATGAACAAGTGAATCCAATATTGAAAAACGCTTTTGAAACCATAACGAGACCTTTCGTAGGAAAGGTATTCGTTTAGCTCTTTTTTGCTTTTTATCATATGGATCAGTATTTCCCGTATTTGTATCCGTATCCGTCGTTATGACCATGCTCGTACTTGTTGATGACGAAACTTGCATGGGCTGTGCTGTTCCCTTTTAGGAGCTGGCTCATTCCGTCCTGGATGGCATCGATACTGTGTTTGTTGTATTCGATGACCATGACGATTTGAGCTGCAACTCGGCAGGCGAGAGCTGCATCGGTAACGAGCATGATTGGCGGGGTGTCGACAATGATTAAATCATAAATCTTTTCTAGTTCATTAATCATTGTGGTATAGTGCTTAGAACCGAGTAGTTCGGATGGGTTGGGTGGCACTGTACCGCATTGCATGACATACAGGTTTTCAACTTCCGTGGATTGGATCACATCGTCAACGGTGGCTTTACCCAGAAGGATCTGTGAAAGACCGTTGCCACGCTTGATTCCGAATTCTTTGTGCAGACGCCCCTTGCGGAGGTCTGCATCAATGAGCAAAACCTTTTTTCCAAGCCCGGCATAGAGTGCTGCCAAATTTACAGAGATGAAGCTCTTGCCAACTCCAGGAATGAGACCGCTGATGCCGATAATTGAACTGCGACCTTCTTCCATGCTGAATTCAAGCGAACTGCGCAATGCACGGATGGATTCTACGGCAACATCATCGGGTTCGACTACAGCGAGAGGTCTTGTACCCTTAGTACCGTTAGGATTGCCTTTGGGTACTTTGGCGTAGACGCTGAATCCTGTTTCTCGTTCAATAAAGCTTGCATCGCGCACCCCATTGCTGAGCTTGGTTTTGAGCATTGTAATGCCTATGCCTAAGAGAAATCCAAACAAAAGGGCTATCGCTAAAATCACTTTTTTCTTTGGCTTTGCTGGTTTTGTGACTTCTTCTGCAAAGTCAATGATGCGTACAGAGCCGACTTCTCCTGCCGAAACCAGTTTTAGTTGCTGAATGTTGTTGAGCATTGTTGTGTACAGGTGCTTGCTCATGTCAACTTCATTCGTTAACTTAAGAACTTCCTGTTGCGTGTTTGGAAGTCTCTTGGTGGCCGCGTAGTTGTTGGCTAGTTCGCGCTTCAAGTTATTTTCTTGATCTTCCAGGGTCTTAATAGTTGGATGTTCTGGCTGGAATAGGCGGATCGCACTCTGCTTTCTCTGCTGCAAGTCAAGCAGGCTTTGCTGCAACTTGTTGCGCTTTTCCAGGATAAGCTGGGTTTCGGCGCCAATGTCTACGGAACCTACTTTATTGCGGTAGGTGTTGAACTTCAAGAGAGAACTGTCCATTTTGGCCTTGACATCAGGCAACTGCTTTTCCAAAAATTCCAAGGTCTTTTGGGCTTCGGCATTGCGCTGTTCAACATTCTGCCTTAAGTAAGACGTTGCAATTTCGTTTAGAACTTTTGTTGCACGGTCGGGATAGATATCCTGGTAGCTGAATTCCAGAATGCCAGTCTTTTTACCTTTTTCCTTGATGGAAAATGCTTGCTTGAATTGGTCAATGGCGTCAAGGCGTTCCATTTTGAAAATTTTAAAGCTTTGCCCTGCAGATGCATCCATGCGATAAATGTGGATGCTGGCTGTATCGTTTGCGTAAGGGAAAAAGTAGGTTTCACCGACTGATCCTGACAGGACCTTGTTATTGTGGTGATCGTATAGTTCAAATGTGGTGCTGTCAGTTGCTTTAACAGTCCATGCCCCTTTCTTTTCGTCTTTGGGGAGGTGTTTCCAAGGAACCTCAAATCGGCTGAGTTCCATGCGGCCTTCGCGATGCATCAGGCGGTCAAGTTTGTTGGTCGGGGTAGCCACATATTGCAAGTTCATCTTTTCAACTGCTTCGCCAATGATTTGACGGCTCTTGATGAGCTCGATTTCTGTTTCGGCGGGGCTAGTTGTGGCAAATAGACTGCTGAGTCCGCCCGTCATGCCCATGCTTTTGTTATTCTTCGATTCAATTTGGAGCAAGGCGTCTACTTGATAGACGGGCCTAATCCACATGGCTACGAAAACGCCTAAAATTCCGGCAACGATGATGCACGGAATCATGATTTTCCAATTTCTTGCCAGCTCCTTCAACAAGTCAAAAAGGTCGGTTTCTTCTTTTTTCGAAGATGAACTCATATAACCACCACTATGTTAAAATTGTTTCCTACACTCGTGAAGCAAAATAGCAATTTTTCTATTATATCATTGATGAAAAAATTTGTTATATCGCTATTTGCAATGGCAGCATCGGCGTTTGCCTACCTTCCCGGGGAATCCGGCTTTGTTTCGCTTGATGGGGCGCATGGTGTTTTCGGAAATCCGGCGGGGCTTTCGGCATTGGATTCCAGAGGCGCTCTTGCATCGTACCAATATGATGACGGCGTTACTGAATTCCGCATTGGCGGCAATCTGGACCGCATCGGGGCGGGTTTTGAATACCGCTTTAATGGCGACGGAATGGATGAATCCCGCTGGAACTTGACGCATGGATTTTCAATTTTTGACCGGAGTGCATTTTGGGGCGGTCGCGTTACGGCGTTTCGCAGTGCCGATTTCAAGGGGACGGAGTGGACGTATTCTCCGGGTATCTTGATTCGTCCGTTCCGCTTTTTATCACTGGGCTATTCTTGCGATAACCTTTTGTACTTGGGGCCAACTTCGATGGAACGCATCCACAATGCGGGTGCGACGCTTCGCTTAGGGGATTTCCTGAGCGCAAGTTACGATGTGGAAAACTGGAAAGAACACCGGCTGCTATTTGAACTTTCGCTTGCCGGGTTCCGCTTTGGATTCAAAATGCCTGTTTACGGTGATGATGACGAATACACGTTGACTTTATCGACTTCGTTTGGCGGGTATGTCGATGCATCGATCAAGATGTTTGACGATTTTTTGCCGAAGGGTGGTAGCATCGGATTCCATGCATCGCGCAATCCGAGGGCATCGCGCTCGGCGCAGATTGTGCGTGTGCCGCTCAACATGGAAGTTTCCGAAGTTGAAAAGAAGTTCTTGTTCTTTGCTCCGTCTTCTATCGGTCTCATGAAGGTGCGCAATTTGTTTGAACACTTGTTGCGCGACCCGGCGGCAGGCCTTGTCGTTCTTGACTTTTCGGGCTATAACGGCAATTTGGCGATTTCTGAAGAAATCAACCGTTACGTGAAAAAGCTCAAGGCGCGTGGCGGTCTCGTAATTGCCTACATGGATGATGTCCGTCCGTCGGTGTTGACGGCGGCTGCAAATGTGGACCGCGTTGTCGTGGAGCCTTCGGCCCATTTTACATGGCTTGGGCTTGGTGGCGGAATCACGTTCTATAAGGGCCTTTTGGACAAACTAGGCGTCAAGGTTGAATTTTTGCGCCATGGCGCATTCAAGTCGGCGGTGGAACCTTATACGGCTGATTCCATGTCGGTGAATGCCCGTGAAAATATTGAAACGCTTTACAAGGATATTTGGGAACTTGTCCGTATGCGTGTTGCCGCTCGCATGAAAACTGGGACTGCGCCGGTGAATACGGAAAAACTGGATGAGCTCGCCCAAAAGCCTGTGATTACTGCGATTGGAGCGAAAAAGGCGGGCCTTGCCGATACTTTGCTTTACATTGACCAGGTTCCCGCTTACGCATTAAAGACGTTCTTTGATATTGATGCACCTTATGCGGGCTTTAGGACTTGGGCTCCGTCGAATACAAAAATTTTTGACGAGAGCTGGAACCATCGCGCAAAAGTGGCGCTGTTGAATATTAACGGAACGATTGATTCTCGCATGGAAGAATCTGTTCTTGATAACTTGCGCAGGTTGCCAGGTATGGGCGTAAAGGCTTTGCTTGTGCGGATTAGTTCGCCGGGCGGTAGTGCCATTGCGTCCGATAAAATTTGGGGCGCGCTCAAGAACTTGAGACGCTTTGATATCCCCATCGTTGCAAGTATCGGAAGTTCAGGAACGTCGGGCGCCTATTACATTGCATGCGGTGCGGACAAGATAATTGCAGAACCATTTGCCATTGTGGGTAGCATTGGGATTTATGGCGGTAAGATTGATGCGTCTGGCTTGATGCAGAAAGTCGGACTGCGCAATGAACCGGTCAAGACAAATGATTATTCGGATGCGCGCTCTTTTGCACGCCCGTGGATGGATACCGAAAAGGCTGCACTTCAGGAATACATGGATGACTTCTACAATCGCTTTACGGGTGTTGTTTCGCAGGCGACTGGAATTGACCAAGCTGTGGTGGATTCTGTGTATGGCGGCGGTCGCGTGATGGTTGGCTGGAAAGCGAAAGAGGCCGGGCTTGTGCATAGCTTGGGTGGATTTGATGACGCTCTTGACGAAGTCCGCAAGCTTGCCGATATCCCGAAGTCTACTGAAATTGAACTGATGCAGTTGAATACGGAAGATTCTTTTGTGGTGCCGTTTATGAATACGAAATCGTTTGGCGAATTTATTCGTGACATGGAACGCACCCAGTTCTGGGCGATAGAGCCGACTTTAATTGATGGTCTTTAGTAACTGCGCCGGAGGCGCGAAATTATGTTTGAAATTGTAATTACTGTTCTTGCTTGTCTTGGTGCTTCGGCGTTTTGCTCTGTGACCGAAGCCTCGTTCTATAGCGTCCCGCCTTCGACGGTGGAAGTCCTGGAGCGACAAAAGAAATTTACCGCACGTTACCTGAAACACGTGAAAGATAACATCGACCGCTACATTGCTTCGGTGCTTGTGGTGAATACGGTCGCGAATACGGTGGGCGCGTCCTTGGCGACTGCCTTGGCGGTGAAGCGCTTGTCGCCTTCGGCGGCGATGCTCTTGCCGGTGATACTCACGATTCTCATTTTGCTCTTTGGTGAAATCACGCCCAAGACGCTCGGGGTGAAGCAGGCGAAAGTCTGTGCGCCGCTCGTGGCTGTGCCGTTCTACTATATCACGAAAATCCTCAGCTGGACGGGAATCATCTGGCTTTGCCTTACGCTCACCAAGCACTGGACGCACGAAGACAAAGAAAAGAAGGACGTGAGCATTGAGGACATCAACAGCCTTGTGAGTCTCGGGCTTCGCGAAGATGTGATTGACCGCCAGCAGGCTCTTGTCATCAAGAACATCCTTTCGCTCAAGTCGCTCCCGGTGCGCCGCGTGATGACTCCGCGACAGGTCGTGTTTACGCTCCCTGCCGACAGTACGATTGGAGAGACTCTTGACGAGCGCGGCAACTGGCCGTTTTCGCGTGTGCCGCTTTACGATGGTAAAAAGGACAATTGGATTGGGATTGTGCTCCGCCGCGATGCATACAACCAGCTTGCCGAAGGCCACCGCGATGTGAAACTCCGACAGCTCATGCGCCCGATGCAGCTCGTGCCTGATAGCCTCATGACCGACAAGCTTTTGCTGCGAT
>JAEEGJ010013221.1_pt1 | contig 20117 bp, 17 predicted proteins | sample 8958761 | NCBI WGS metagenome assembly JAEEGJ01 (sample SAMN16246546, study PRJNA631951) | gut metagenome | biome: gut microbiome; feature: rumen; material: RS-attached | host: Bos | place: Iran: Karaj | collected 2018-10 | reverse complement strand
GTCCTCACGATCGCAGCAGCAGGCAGCGAAGGCTCCGGCGACTCCGTTATCACAAAGGAAGAGGGCATGTATAAGCGCGGTGCAAGCGGCGAGGGCATAAGGCCCAAGTTCAGCATCTTAAATCCTGAGCTCACCCAGACCCTTCCCCCTTATCAGACAGCATGCGGCATCACGGACATCATGGCTCACCTTTACGAGCGCTATCTCACAAATTCAAAGGATGTCGAAGTTACAGACCGCCTGATCGAAGCTCTCCTCATCACAATGAAGAACGAAGGTCCTAAGGTGATCGCTGATCCCAACGATTATCAGGCACGCGCAAATATCATGTGGGCAGGCACCATGGCACACACAAACTCCTGCGGCGTAGGACGTTCACAGGACTGGAACAGCCACAACATCGAGCATGAATTATCAGCTCTCTACGACTGCGCTCACGGTGCAGGACTTGCAGTAACGATGCCCGCAGTTTTCAAGTATGTTATGAACCACGATGTTGACCGCTTCACACAGGTTGCTAACCGTGTCTGGGGCGTTGAGACTGCTGAAGAAGGCATCGAAGCATTCAAGCAGTTCCTCATCTCCATTGGCATGCCTTCGACATTGGGCGAATTGGGCGGCAAGGAAGAAGATATTCCCACACTTGTTAAGAACCTCTGCTACGGTGACGGCCGTGACGGAACGATCTCCGGATTTGTAACTCTTAATGAGGAAGACTGCGCAAATATCTACAAAGCAATGATCTGATATTTCCGTCAATTAACTTAGAAAAGAACAGGGTTGTCTTGTGACAACCCTGTTTTCGTTGTAACCGACAAAAAGTAAGAGAATTTGAGGCTAAACGTGAGGGTACAGCCTCAAATTTAGCCTTAAATTTGGGATTTAATTAAGAATTTGAGGGTAAACGTGAGGGTACAGCCTTAAATTTAGCCTTAAATTTGGGATTTAATTAAGAATTTGAGGCTAAACGTGAGGGTATAGCCTTAAATTCATCCTCAAAATGTTTCAACATCCGTCCGGATAGAACAGCTATGCTTTTATGTGGGCCGCGAAAATGTATAATTAAGAAAATATTTCGGGAGGGCAGACATGAGCAGCATCGCTATTCAAAAGATCAGCATCACGGAGCTTGAAACGGATGCTATCGTAAACGCGGCCAATTCAGGACTTATGATGGGCGGCGGTGTCTGCGGCGCTATCTTCAGGGCGGCGGGAGCAGCCAAGCTTCAGGCTGCCTGCTTTAAGATCGGCGGCTGCAAGACCGGCGATGCGGTAATTACACCGGGTTTTAAACTCCCTGCAAAACATGTTATCCACGCTGTAGGTCCCATCTGGCACGGCGGCAATAAAGGCGAGCCGGAGCAGCTTTACAGCGCATACAGGCGCTCTTTGGAAGTCGCGAAAGATAACAACCTTCATTCGATCGCGTTTCCCTTGATCTCAGCCGGAATTTACGGCTATCCGCAGGATCAGGCATGGGAGAGGGCATTAACATCGTGCAGGGATTTCATCAATGAGAATAAGGATTATGAGATAGACATTATTTTCGCGGTGCTCGATGACGGCATCATGGAAAAAGGCAAAAAGGCGATGGCCGAACTTAACATAGATGATAAGACGGAGGGTATTTAAGTGTTTTTCACGATAGAGGAAACATTAAAGAAGGTTTCTCGCGAAGAGATAAACGGCAAACAGTTTGTAGCAGTTCTTTCTGCCGAAGAATGGATGAAGAACAAAGACAGCTTCGAGATGGGCATGGATATAGAGCCTGATCTGGCTGACATATTCCTTACAAAGGCAGAAGTTAACTACGATTCGCTCACAGGAACATTCTCCATTCCCGACCGCAAAAATCCTTCCGGCGACGACCTTAAATTCGCATTCGTCATGGACGAGAAGGGCATTGTTTTCATCGATAATTCAGGTGCCGCATTAGACATCATCCAGGGTGTACAGCGCACGAAAAAGTGGAAGATGCCGAGCCTCGAGCGTTTCTTATATGATTTCCTGGACCAGATCGTAAAAGACGATCTGAGATTGATGGAAAAGTACGAAGACGAGCTCGATCAAATGGAGCAGGCGATAATCGACGGCGATGAGAATCTGCCTTCAGGACGCCTTAACGACATCAGAAACGATATACGTTACCTTCGTATCCACTACGAGCAGCTCACGGACCTTGCTGCCGAATTCGAAGAGAATGAGAACGGTTTCTTCAAGCTCGAAAACTTAAGATATTTCAGACTGTTCATAAACCGCGCAGACAGACTGCACGAAGCCACAATGTCTCTGCGTGACTATACCATGCAGCTCCGAGACCTTTACAAGGCCCAGCTTGACTTAAAGCAGAACCGTATCATGACCGTTCTTACCGTCGTAACAACGATCTTCATGCCTCTGACACTTATCGCAGGCTGGTACGGCATGAACTTCGTTTACATGCCCGAACTCAAGTGGGAAGGCAGCTATCCGGTCGTAATCGCCGTAAGCATTCTGATCGTCGTTTTGAGCCTGATATTCTTCAAGCGCAAAAAATGGCTCTGATAATTCTTGCTTTTGCGCTTCAAACAGGTCCTCGGCTTCGCCTGCGGAACTCGCGCTGAAAAGCAAGAATTCTCATAACGAAGACGTGAAAAAATGATAAATCCATTTGTATTATTATCAAACAGGTTGTCCTGCAGGCTCGATGCAGCCAGGGACAGGAAGATCAGCGGGAAGAACCTCGGTGAATTTGTTCCGACTCCTTTTGCAAAAACGCATGGTGCCACGGGAAGCCAGTCTGCTCCTTATCTTGGACTGGACGTCGTCCTGGAAGATCTGGATCTATCTCCCGATGATTCATTTATCGATATCGGCTGCGGCAAGGGACGTGTGATCGCTTACCTTCTTAAGAAAGGCTGCACCTGCAAGATCACAGGTGTTGAGATAAATCCCCAGGTTGCTTTTGTGGCGCGCAGCTGGTCATCGCGCATACCGAATGTTGAGATAATCGAAGGCGATGCAATGAGGCTTGATTATAACGCCTACAACGTGCTCTTCATGTACCGTCCGATGGAGACGGATACTTTTAAGACCTTTATAGAGCATCTCGAAAATACGCTCACGCACAAGATCAAACTCTACTACTATGCAGACATGCAGAGCGGCTATTACTTAAATGAAAGGGCAGGGTGGAAGCTCATTAAGCGTGAAGAGATCTACCGTGTGCGCGGCTGCTATATTCACAAGACTCCGCAGCGTTATTCGGTATGGGAATACTCTGTTGATTAATCGACCATTTCCACTTCTGCGAAAACTATATCAGTAACGGTCTTTAATACATCTTCCGGAACCTTTTCAACAAACTTATTCTGTCTGGATGAAAGATCCAATGTCCTTATGTGTTCACACAGAATTACACCTGTAGTAGAAGTGCGCTCATCCAAAGGTACATGGAGCGGAAAGTTGTTATTTGTATTTGTAATAGGACAGACAATTGCAAGCTTGGTTCGTCTGTTGAATTCATTATTGCTTATGACAAGTGCAGGACGGAATCCGGCCTGTTCATGGCCTTGTTTTGGGTCAAAGCTGACCTTGATAATATCGCCTTGTTTTACCATACTTCCCTCCCTGAAGGATCTCCCCAGTCAATCTCAGAGGGTTCATATTTGCCTTTGAATCCTTCGAAAAGGGCATGGATATTTTTTCTCTGAACAGGGCGCGAACGCTCGATTATTATCTTGCCATCATCAACAGTGATGTCGACCATTTCGTCTTCAGACCAAGTCAGATCATCAAGCATGAATTTGGGAATTCTGATTCCCTGACTATTTCCCCATTTTTGAAGTTTTACAGTCATACGTAAATGTCCTCCTTGTATGTATATACATAGTATATACGCTGCTGATCCGAATATCAAGATTTTGAGGAACAAAATAAGGGGCTGCCGGCACTTACCGGCAACCCCCAACAAGGGTCGGACATCATGAACAGATGGGTTATTTACGCTCGTCCAAAACTTTTTGTACTCTGTCCTGGGCGATCTTGATTACGTCGTCCAGATCCTTCTGACCTGTGAAGTAAGACGGCATTTCTTCTACCAGTATTATGGATATTGCCGCATCATTGAAATTCGAATTTGAGCAGGATTCGATTACCTTTTCGAGAGCATCGAGCTGTTCTGTCGTATACTTCACGTAATTCTTGGGCTTAGGGCCGTCTCCGTAATATCCGAAAGGGTATGCGGGATTGATCGTATTAAAGTATTCAAACGCTTTAATACCTGTTTCACGGAAGATCTCACGGTTTAATACAAAATATCCTCTCGTGGCAATCTCTTGCTGTGTTTCGTCGGATATCAGGAGCTTCAGGAAATCGGCACATGCGTCGGCACTCTTTGCCTGGGCGGAAATTGCGAGTGAGTCGTATGAATAAACTGTAGGTCCGCGTCCGTCAGAAGAAGGTGTTCCGAGTATTGAGGTGCAGCCTCTGGTGTTTTCAACTGCCTGAATATAATCCCAATATCCGGAGAATGAACCGTAGACGGCTTTCTGCATCTCTGTCGGAGTGCTGCTGTCGATATATACGGTTCTGTCATCCTGTGTCCAATCCGGGCTCTTTTCCTGGACGTTATCCTTGACGAATTCTGCGAGGGCTGCAAATTCGGGACCTGTGAAATCCGCTTTTTTGTTGGAGATGAATTTTCCGCTCATGTTGTCGAAGAGTCCGGCAAAATAATGTGCCTGGCCTGAAGTGTTCAGGTCCTTGCCGTTCAAAGTATCCTTGAGGAATTTAACATATTCGTCTGTTGTAAAACCGACACCTGTTGTGGCTGCATATTTAGCATCTGTCTGGATGCCGAAGAGGCCGAAACTTATGGGCATGCTGTAAAGCTTTCCGTCGGTTTTCATTGCATCAAGTACGTTGGTGAAGTACTTATCGCTCTTCATACTGCTTGTGTAATCAGACAGGTCCATAAGGTAATTGCTGTTTTTAAGCGCACCGTAACCGTCAATATTCAAAAGCATGTCAGGGCCTTCGCCGTTCATGATGTCCATTGCGAGTTTATTGCTCATGTCTGCCATGTATTTAAGGCTGATTTCGTTGGATTCATCGTCGTTAGTTGCTTTCCTGTACTCTGAGGAAACATTTGAAGAGTAACGGTCCGTGACCTCGATAAAGTAGTCCTTGTTCGACTCGTTATATTTTGTTATCGCATTATTGATGTCTTCGCTGACATATCCGGAAGAGGCAAATAACTCCAGAATGGTCTTGCCCTCGTGAGGGTTTTTATCAGCTTTTTTCATCTCGTACATAACGAAATCAGCAGATGATCCGCTATAGCTGTTTGTGTACGGCAATGTCTTTACTTTTTCGCCGTAGAGAATGATCGAATCATCATACACATCGGCTACCATGAGGCTGTTTGCGAGGTTTCTGTCAATATTGCACCAGCTGAAATTAAGAACTTCCTCAGCGGCCTTCTTTTTGAAGTCCACTTTGGTAAGTCCGGTCGAATCAATGGAATAGACATTTCCGTCAGAGCACCCTCTCATCCTGTATACAGCCAGAAAATCAAGCCAGTCGTAATTCTTGCTGTCCTCCTTGGTTATCTTGCCTGTTGCAAGATCGAGCCTGAAGAAGGCAAATGCGCTGTCGGCGTCAGCTACTATCAGACCGGTCTTTTCGTCCAAAGGAATGATGCTTTCGACATAAGAGATCTTTGAAGTCTCATCCTTGAAATCGATCTTATTCTGTTCACCGTCAGGTGAAATGATGTTCATAGAGTAGACAGGCTCAGCTTCTGTCCAGATTGCAAGTAACTGCACTTTGTACTTGCCGATCGTGAAAACGTTTTGGATCGAATCAGAGCTCTTATTCTCTCTTGTTTCCAGCACCTTTTCTGTCTCAGGGTCGAAGTCTATGGATTTGCTGGTCATGGAATTTGTCTTATCATCGTATTCGCTTACATCGAGCGTGATCTTACCATCTGAATAAGATGCGCTGTCGACATAACCGATTCCTTTTAATGACATAAGATCAATGTATTTGGCAGTTTTCCTGGTAGCCTTGTCGACCAATGTTATTCCGGATATCTGATAAGCATTGTAATCGAAAGTGCTCCAGTCAACATTCTCGGGATATTTGTAACTGCCCTGTGTAAGAACTGCGATCTGCTTTTCATCGGAACCGATCAGCTGGGAATAATTAAATTCCAGTTCCTTGTCCGGATCTATTCCTGTTTTAACTTCAAATGGATTGGCTTCAAACCATGGCATATCAGAAGTGATCTTCTGCCCGCTGTGGCCTTTGCTCCCGCCTTTATTGCATGCTGCCATCGAAAACATAATCGAAGCAGCAAGCATTACTGCTGCTACTTTACTAAGGGATTTCATAATACCAACTCCTTTCTCCCCATAGACGGCATGTTGGTTTACCGTCTGCGAAAAGAATAACACAGCGATATGTACTTTGTGTGTAAAAATTTTCTCTTAGAAATACCCTCCGTTTTCTGCCTTAAGTTACTAATGTTATAATGGATTTTGTCGGGTTTGGGCTTTTGTTTACATGGGGTGTCTGTTATGAAGCTTCGAAGAAAACTATTCTCGAGCAAGGATCCTTACGACTGCACGAAGCAGCAGTTATTCCTTGATGCATGCAAAGAAAACTACAAGCACCTGGTCACTCATTGCAATGACTATAAGAAGATCAGTGAAGGCATTGGAATCAAAGATGTTAACGACATCAAAGGTGTTGAAGACATTCCGATAATTCCGACAATGCTCATGAAGCAGCATGATTTCCGTTCGGGAAGATATATGGTCATGGCAACGTCCTCCGGCACGAGCGGAAAGATGAGCCATGTGCGTTTTGAATTCGGCGCATTGATGGCCGCGCTAAAGATGTCGATAAAGGTAACAAGATATCACGGCATCATGTCATTCCAGCCATGCCGCTACATCGTAATGGGTTATAAACCGCACCGTTCGAACAAGACAGCAGTCGCAAAGACCGCGTATCTTACTACGTTCCTGGCTCCTGCGATCAGCCGCAAATTCATTTTGAAACATACTTCAGAAGGCTATAAGCCTGACTTCGACGGCATAGTCGAAGCACTTAAGAAATATGAGAAGGGCAAGGCTCCCGTGCGTTTCATGGGCTTCCCTTCGTATACGTTTTTCCTGTTCAGATTATTGGAGGAAAGGGGCCTGTCATTTAAGCTCCCGAAGAATTCGAAGATCATGTTGGGCGGCGGATGGAAGCAGTTCTACCAGGAGGCCGCGGACAAGGAAACATTCTATAAACTTGCAAAGAAAACCCTTAATATCGACGAGGAAAACATCACTGAATTTTTCGGTGCGGTAGAGCATCCGATCCTTTATACGGACTGCGCCGCGCACCACTTCCATGTTCCCGTGTACAGCAATATCGTCATCCGCGATCCGGACACTTTAGAGCCTCTGGGAATGGAGCAGACAGGCCTTGTAAATCTTATATCGCCGCTCTGTAAGGCGACGCCGATATTGTCCATAATGACAGATGATTTAGGCATCTTACACGACGGCAGCAATTGTCCTTGCGGCGTCAAGTCGCCTTATCTGGAGATCGTCGGCCGTGTTGCTCCTGAAGACATCAAGACTTGCGCTGCCGGTGCCGCAGATATTTTGCAGGGGGTGAAGGTATGATTCTTTATGACGGCAAAACATATGAGAGTTCCGAGCAGGACCGCCTTCTTACCGATCTCGAAAACAGGATCCCTGAAATACTCGGCAAAAAGCAGCTGTCACCCGAAGTGGTTATAGAAGCTGTGGAATGCCTTAAAAATGACCTTCTGGCAGGCAAGTTCGATGAGCTTTTAGAGTCGTTTCCCTCTGATGTTGTCGACACCTATAAGAAGCAGGCTGAAGCGCTTTTGTCCAAAGAACATCTGCATAAAAAACTTGAGACGGAACTCGGAGATACGATCGAATATACGACCGATTACATCAAAGGCTTCAATCAGATCAAGGTCAGGAAAATGCCTCTGGGCGTGCTCTTCCACATCGCTGCGGGCAACATGGATTTCCTGCCTGCATATTCTCTTGCAGAAGGCCTCATGACCGGAAATATCAACATCTTGAAACTGCCTTCCGCAGATAACGGACTGTCGTTAAAGCTCATCATGCAGCTCATAGAATACAGGCCTGATCTCAAAGACTATATCTATGTTTTCGATACGTCTTCATCAGACATCCAGGGCATGCGCAAGATGGCTGAACTGAGCAATGCTATAAGCGTATGGGGCAGCGACATGGCAATAGCGGCTGTAAGAGGATTGGCACCTACAGGCGTCAAGATAATCGAATGGGGCCAGAAGCTCGGATTCTGCTACATTACAAAGCTTGATGAAGTCGAAAATGCTGACAAAGAATTAGAAGGTCTCGCAAAGCATATAGCTTCTACAAAGCAGCTCCTTTGCAGCAGCTGCCAGGTTATCTATGTTGATACTGATGACATGAACGAAGTTAAGGCAGTTGCAGAAAAGTTCCTGCCGTTTTTGGAAGCTGCGGCAAATGCAAATAAGACAGAAGAGATCGGCGTCAGGGCAAGAGATACCCTGGTCTCATATACGCAGAGATTAAAGGCATATCTGGGCGAAGAAGAAAAGCACGAGAATGTCTTAAGAGGCAGGTCATGCAGCCTCATCCTTTCATCAGACAGCTCGCTCGAATTATCTCCAATGATGTGCAATGTCCTTGTTAAACCCCTGCCGCGCGCAGATATCAGCAAGGTCCTTTATAAGAGCAGATATCATCTCCAGACAGCAGGCCTCATATGCCCTGTAGAGGACAGAAAATATCTGTCTGATGTATTCACACAATGCGGTCTTATCCGTGTTACGAAAGCTGCTGACATGAGCGCATATTTCCCCGGCGAATGTCACGACGGAGAATATTCACTTAGCCGCTATGTAAGAATTGTTAACGTGGAAGAATAATTATTTTCTCTCGTCCAAAACTTTCTGCGCTCTGTCATTGATCGTGACAGCGACTTCTTCGAATGACTTCTGGCCTTCGAAATAAGCAGGGATCTCTTCGTAGATTATGAGTGAGATGTTGTGATATACAAAGCTTGAAGTCTTAGCGGAAGAGAGCTGCTCGATATAACTGTCTGCCATGGAAACATCGAGTTTTTTGCCTTTTCCGGCCCACTTGTTATCCGCGTTCCTTTCAACAGTTTTATTGTTTGCTTCGATCTCTTCAAGGGCCTGGTTTTTCGCGCAGTTCTTGTTGATCGGAATGTTCCTTTCGATCGAGTTCTGAATGTCTTCCGAGAGCAGGATGCTTAAAAACTTTTTGCAGGAGCTTAAGTCATAGCTGTGAGCTGAGATCGAAACGGAAAGCTCTGAACCGATCGTAGCAGTCCTGCCGTCGACGGAAGGATAACCGCAGATCATCGTATTTTCGTTTTTCATTGCCATGGCTTCGTAGTCGTAAAAGCTGTAAACCACAACGGGCTGGACAGGCATGTTATCTCTTCCTGTCATGAGATCTTCGTACTCAATATCAAGATCTTTGCCCTCGAAATAAGATTTGGCAGGGAGGTCTTTGCAGTAGTCGAGGATCGCCTTGAACGAATCATTATTTACATTGATCTTTCCGTCCTTAATGTACATCTCATTCGTGTTGGCGAAAAGCTTGGTGGCGACTTCCGTTCTCGAATAAGAGAGCTGGTGGTCGTACACGGGATCAGATCCGTTGCAGACAGTCTTGACCATAGTTTCATATTCATCGAATGTCAGACCGTTCTTATTGCCGAAGCAGTCTCCTGAAGCCATTAAGCCGTCAACATAAAAGCCTATTGGGAACTGGTATAGAGCGCCGTTAAACTTCATTGCATTTATCGCATTCATGAAGTAATCGGATTCGCTGATACCACTCTCGTTCCTTAAGTAATCCGTGAGATCTATGAAGTATTCGCTTCTTGAGAGCTGTTCGTTCGCGCCGTTTGTTATGAGAATGTCAGGACCCTCGCCGGCCATAATGTCCATAGCCAGGCGGTCGGAAACTGATGCGTAAGCCGTGAGTGAATTCTTTGCCGCGCGGTCAGCACTGTCGATATTGGAATAGTCGATCTCAGCGTTAGCCTTATATCTGCTGTCGAAGACCATGAACGAAGAATCGCTCGTGCTGTTAAACTGCATGATGGCTTTTGAGATGCTGTAATCGAGATCTTCTGTTGATGCAACGGTGAGAATGTTCTTGCCTGCTGCAGGATAATCTGCTGTCTTTGTAAAAGTACAGATCGAGTACCTCAGCTGGCCCAATTTTGCAGTTGTTGAAGTATAGCCAAAGAGGAGCTTTTCGTTATCGGCATACTTTAATTCCGAATTATTGGCGATATATCTGTTGCAGTTGGAACAGTTGAAAGACAGAGTCATTTGGCATGTTCCTTTATCAGTATCGATCGTGTAGACACCGCCGTCTGTAACGCTTACGAGACTGCCGTTGCAGTATGTCAGGTTGCGCAAAGGGATATTGATATATTCGAGTTCATCCATAGCGCTTACTTTTCCTGATTCAAGGTCCACGAGGCAGTATCTTATCTGTCCGAAATAGTAATTGGAAGAAGTGTTGCCCCATACGACGACCTTATCCGGACCTGCGCCGATCATGCCTTCAGGATATTGGATGTTGAAATCTCTTGACAATGCTTCCAGATATACAGTCTTCTTTGACTCACCTGTCTTGCCGATGAGTTCGACTCTCGGTGTCTGGGCATTCTGGAGAACGGCGATATCGTCGCCTGCGAATGCTAAAGCGTTGGCACTGTAATCACCTGAAAGGTCTTTTGAAACGTCGATCTTGTTGTCAGGTGATACTTTTCCGGTATTCTCGTCTACAGGGTAAAGATAGTCTCTTCTGGCAGCAAAATCATAAGCTGTAATATAAAGTCCGTCGCCGCCCTGGATCATCCTGGCAAGGTCAATGTTGTCGCCGAATTCGTTTTTGATGACGAAGTCATTTACAGGCTTATCGTTTTCATCAAAGGACATTATGTGATAGACGGGAACCTTGGGTTCTCTCTCGCAGATATAGAGCCAGGTCTGTCCTTTATAACAAGTGATGTCGATCAGAAAGATCTCGCCGATCGTATTTTCGAGATAATCGAAAATGGCGGTCTCTTCCTTAAAATCGAACCATGACATTCCGTCAGGGAGCTTGTCCGGCATCTTGCCGCTCAAGGTAAGGCCGGATTCATCTTTGATCCCGTTCTTTCCGGATTTTACCGTGCACCCGCACGCGAAAACAGAAAAAAGAAGAGCAGCCGCCAATAAAGCGGGCCCGATCTTTTTGATAGGTCTTTTCATACTATTATCCCCCGATAATATATGTTTTTCTTTTCATATGCTGCCGTACCTGCAACGTCAATATTTAAGCCCTTTGAGAAAGAGCTTTCAATAAAGAAGTGTGGCGAAAATCAAGCGATTAGCCCCAGGAAGATACCCACTGGACGATCGTCATAATAAGTGCGCGCAGGAAGGAAAGACCGAAAAGTGCGCCCGCTACGATACCGATGATCATGAAGATCCTCTTCAGTGACTTCGGCCATGTGCCGACGATATTGCCTGTCTGCCCGTTAACGAGGACACGGTAGATCGTGCCGTTGTAATCGAAAGACGTGATCCAGATCGGCGCCAGAACATATTTAGCGTGAACGTTCGTAGCTTCAGGCTTCATGTCGATCCTTGCGATGACATCAGCGTCCTCAATGGACTTGATGCTCCTTTGGATCTGGTCGTAGATCTTGCCCATAGCTGTCTGCCATGCAGTTACGCCGTCAACTGTATAGCTCTCTGACCAGAATCCGGCAAGGAGGTTGGGATCGTATTTCTTCATGCCGTTGAAGTCGAATTTTGAAACGGATTTCCAGAAAGCATCTTTTTCCAGACGGCTCGTTGCCAAAAGGGTCATGTTTCTGACGGGCATCTTGCAGACGCCTTCTGACTTATGGTACTTCGTGTACTGGTCGTCGCCGCTGCCGTAGTGCTTACCGAACTTTCCCTTGTAGGGAGTATTTGTCTCGCAGTCGAATACCCAGTAAGGGACATAAACGCCGACGAGATCCGTGATCTCCGAATTCTTTACAAGGTCCATCGGAGCCAGTTTTCGCTGGGAGATCCATACCTTGAAGATATCCTGCGCCTGCTGCTTGCTGATCAAAAAAGGAATGATGCCTGTAGGTTCAGGCATTCCTGCGGAATTGCTGGATTCCGTAATGGAGTTGGAACCGCAGTAAGGGCACATACCGGAAAGGGCGCTCTTGTCTGCAACAAACTGGCCGCCGCACGTTCCGCAGATTACGATCTTGTTTGTTGTAAGTGTGAGATGACGTCCTGCATTATTCTGCAGATCCGTAAGAGAATAACCGCCGCCTTCACCAACGTCTTCAGTCTTAATATCTACGGAATTTCCGCAGAAATTACAGATGAGGCTTCTTGTCGCGGGATCATAAGCCAATGTGGCACCGCATGAAGGGCACTTGTTATCTGATGTCGTTTGGTTAGTCAAAGACATGGGATTGAACCCTGCAGGGCCTGCAGCCGGAGCCTCGGTTCCCTGTGCGTCCTTAACAACGGGAGCATTGCCGTATGCAACAGCCAGTTCTTCTGCTCTTGCCTCAGCATCACGCTTTTCGAGTTCTTTTTCTCTCTGATTGAAAATATTTGCCATATCCCTACTCCTTAACCCTTTAAATTCCTTATTCCGTGGGCGTGACATATTCGCGCTCCATTAATAATTGTATCAGAAAACAGGGGGCTTAAAAATATTTAAGGAGAAGAATGAGTACCGGTATGAGTTACCGGCTCTCCGGGAAGCGCTATTCTTCTCCAGCGCATATCCTGATATGAACAGCGCTTCCCTTTTGCCACCCGAAGTATAGCAAAGCCCGCTGTCCCATTGTGGCGAAATATTAGTGAAGTCTGAGTGAAAGCTGTGTGATTTTGATGACGGGAAAATTTCAGAGTGTCACTTGACGGCTTATTAATCCTGCTGTATCATCACGGCAGAATTCTAAAGACGGAGGAACACCAATGAGAAAGACGATCTGCTGATAGTTTAATAACTGCCTCGCGGATAAGTCTATTTTTGTGTGTTCATTTATATTTGCATTTTATTCAAGCCGCGGCCGCAACTTCGTGTCGCGGCTTTTGATTTATCCGGCATGGGGCCTTTTCGAAAGGAGGCATTATGCCAACAATTAATATAAGCAATCTTACATTCGGATACGACGGGTCAGAAAAGACCTTATTTGACGACGTCTCCATAGTATTAGACACTTCCTGGAAGCTTGCTCTGGCAGGCAGAAACGGCAGGGGCAAGACCACATTCTTTAAGCTCCTTCGCGGTGAACTTCCTTATGCCGGCACGATCACGGGAGTGCCCGGGACGATACTTTTTCCGATGACAGAGCTCCCCGAAAACGAGGACTGGAGGGTCCGCAAAGAACTCAACCTGATGGGTGCCGATCCCGACATCATGTGGCGCCCTATGGAAACGTTATCAGGCGGTGAGAGGACCAAGCTGATGCTCGCAAACCTCTTTGCCGCAGACGGCATCTATCCCTTGATCGATGAGCCTACAAACCATCTGGACAGGGTCGGCAGAGAAGCAGTTGCAGACTATCTCGCATCAAAGGACGGCTTCATCCTGATCTCGCACGACCGGGCCTTTTTAGACCGCTGCACGGACCACACACTGGTGATCACCAAGACAGGCTTAGAGCTTGTCGGCGCGTCCTATTCCGTGTGGTGGGAGAATAACGAGCAGCGCATGGAAAGCGAACGTGCGAGAAACGACCAGCTCAAGAAAGAGATAAGTTCCATCGATGCCGCAATGAAGAAGAATGCCCAGTGGTCTTCAAAGGCCGAGAGCTACAAAAACAGGGCCAATGCTCCTTCCAAGGTCGCACAGAACCATTGGACCAGGGCTTACGAAGGCGCAAAAGCCAAAAAGCTTATGTCGCTTTCCAAGAATCTTGAGCAGAGAAACGAGCGCAAGATCGAAGAAAAGCAGGGCCTTCTAAAAGATCTTGAACGCTCCGAAAAGCTCAAGATCACCGGCACCGAGCACCATAACAAGACACCTGTAATCCTTAAAGACGTGACCCTTTACCGCTACGGCGAGCCCGTCGTTACAGGCTTTAATCTGACTGTCGAACGCGGCAGCAAGATATCCCTGCAGGGCAAAAACGGCTGCGGCAAAAGTACGCTCATCAAGTATCTGGCAGGCTTTGGCGAAGCTGAAGGAATAACCGCTTCAGGAGACATTTATATCGCTCCAGGACTTAAGATCTCTTATGTCGGGCAGGACACATCTTCTCTGGCAGGAACTCTTTATGAGATCGCAGGAGAGCGCGGTGCCGACAAGACGATCTTTTCGACGATCCTGATAAAGATGGGTTTTACGAAGGAGATGCTGTACAGAGACGTGTCAGCATTGTCTTTGGGCCAGAAGAAATTCGTTATGATCGCCCTGTCACTGTGCGAGCATGCCGACCTCTACCTTTGGGACGAGCCGCTGAACTACATTGATGTCTATATGAGGCAGGAAATCGAGCGTCTGGTCAAAGATAACAATGTTACAATGCTCTTCGTTGAGCACGACAGGACGTTCTCAGAGTCAGTCGCTGACAGGGAAGTGGACATGTGATTTAAACCGCCTGTTTTTACACCATTTTGAAATAATTTCAATTTGGTGTAAAAAAAGCCGTGTTTTTTACACCATTTCGATATTATTTCGTTTTGGTGTAAAAGTTACGAATAAAAGCTCTCTGTCCTGGGATCGCGTTTTATGTATGCGAAAAACTTCTCTCCGGTGACAAATGCCACATCAGTCTGAGGCTCGAACTTAAAGTAGTTGACGAAGCTGCAGTAGCTCAAGTATTCTTCTTTGCCGTCGACGGTCCAGCAGCCCTCGGCCTTCTGGACTTCAATCCAGTTAATGGTCGCAATGTTGCATTCGAGATCTTCGGGAAGCAGTATTCTCAGGTATTTGGCGTAGTGGGTCTCACGTGCCTTCTTATATGCGCGGTCATCGAGGAAAAAGTAGAAGAACGGAATGAACGCGCACCCGGCGATGAGCAACAGGGTGACGGTCACGGCAAAAGCCGTCTCATGGCTGTTAACAAAGTCCGGGAAAATAAAGATGATCAATGCAGCTATTGCGGCAACGATAACGGGCGGGATCAGGGTCGTAAAGAGCGATGCGCGGTGAGCCTTGAACGCAGCGTAAGGCTCGAACATGACCAGTTCGGGATTGTTAAGGAGTATATCTCGTTCTTCAGGCGTGACTTTGCGCTTCATGGTGCGTGATCAGATGTTTTTGCAGAACTCGATTATCTCGGCCTTTCTGGGCTCGACATTCTCTTTGTATTCGATAGAAGTAAGGCCCAGATGGCCGGATCTTTCGATCTCGAGATGGCCGTAGAAATGTTCGATGCTGCCGATAAGTCTCTCGCATTCGGGCATGTTGGGTCCGGTGCGCAGAGCTACGGCATAACCCTTTTTGCCGGGCTTGATCGTTGCATGAGGCTCGTGCGTATTGCACCAGGGAGTGCATCTGTCGATGAATGCCTTATACTGGCCGGGAATGTCTGCCCAGTACGAAGGTGCGACGGATACGATGATGTCAGCTTCGTCGAATTCGTTCATGATGCCGCGGATCACATCTGCATCATTCATGACACAGGAAGCTGTCTTGTGGCATGCCCTGCATCCTTTGCAGAAAGCGAAAGAATAATCGTCTATGCAGATGCACTTGGTGTCATAGCGCGTGCTGAGTTCGCCTTCAATTATCTTAACGATCTCGGCCGTGGCTCCGGTTCTTACAGGACTGCAGTTGATTATAAGTGCTCTCATCTGGTTACCTCGCTTTTTGCTTCTTTTTCCGGGCTTTGCCGGATTTAGTTTCCTGAGCCTTGCCGGATTTAAGTTTAGGCTTTGCTGTTGGCAAAGCTGTCGGTTCTGCTGTTGGCAAAGATGTTGACTCTGCTGCCTCTCCGGCAGGTGCTTTCTTATATGCCAGACAGCTGAATACGATTATCGGAAGGCATGTATAGATTGTATATGCGTATCTGAATTCATCGTGCATGGGCGTTGCAATAAAGAGCGTTCCCAAAAGGAGCAGTGCCGGCAGGGCATAAATGAAATCTTTACGCTTTTTGTAGATGCAGTAAGCGACGCTGATAACGATCAGCCAGACATGCCAGCCTACATTGTAAGTCAAAAGGAGGATGGAGTTGTCATCCGTAAATGCCAGGACATAGTTATGGAAGAAATCGTTGAATGCATAGTTTTTGACATCTAAGTACAATCCTTCTTCCTCGCATACACCGTCCCACCATTTCATCCAGTAATAGCTGCCGGGATTCCAATAACCTGAGGTCTGGTCGACCCATGCTTCTGCAGCGATGAAAGGATGTCTGCTGATAATTGACAGCCATGTTTCAAAGAAAAGGACAGGGTGCTCTTTGATATATTCCTGGTTTCCATCGTAGCGGATCGCATCTCTGGCATAGTCGTAGATCCTCGGGTTATAACGTTCAACCATGAGGTCAATGGAACCTATCTGGTCGATTACTTCGCGTTCGGAAAATGTGAGGTCATTCTTTTCGAGCGCGACTCTTGTTATCTGCTGAACAGGAATTGACAGCATCTCGATCGTGTCAGCCTGAGGGATGTCCTTTGCCTTGAGGACAGGGGATTTCATAATGAACCCGACAATGAGAGCGCCAAGGCAGCACAGCAGTATTGCCAGCTTGCTTAGCTTGTTTTCTTTATCCGCGCGGGCTTTTTTTGTTCCGAAAAACATAACAGAAAGGATCACCATCATAAGCGCGTATGCGGGAAGTCCGTTACTTCTTAAGAGGTTAAATGCTATGCCCATAACGGTCAGGAGAATATAATCCGGCACCCGGTGCTTGCCAATCTTTTTGATGATCCTGAACAATGCGACTGTAAAGAGGCTAACGCATGCGCCGTAGATGCTGTCCTTCCAGATAGTAAAGCTGAAGATGATGTGGCAGGGCGTAAGCATGAACCAGACAAGCCAAGCGATGGCAAAAAGTCTCTTACTGCCCGCCTGGATCATTGTCGTGAGCATGAAAGAAACTGCTGCGGACATGAAGAGGATCTGGAAAACCGTGTAGGTTGCGACCGCGTCATTAATGTTGTCACCGAACCAGCTGTATCCGAGCTTCATGAAAAGTCCGATGAGCCACGTCTGGTATACAGGGTGGTGATTCGAATAGTTGCCGTAGATCACCTGCTTGATCTGGTTCATACTGTCAGAGCAGATCTGACCTGGATAAGAACAGAGATAGAAGACTGTAAGATAAACGCCTGCAAGGAGCGCGAAGAATACAAAAAACCAGATAACGGGCTTTGTTTTTGCGTTGTCTTTTCTAAGTTCGATCTGAGAGAGGAAGTTTTCGAAAAATAAAAAGATGTCGATGAATACGACAAATGAAGAGCAGAAGAGCAGCAGGATTATTATCACTCTCTGCCACATGATCAAAGGAAGATACATTGCGTAATTCGCGAAAATAACTATAAGGCCGAAGAGCACACCGAATACTGTGAGAGTGATCTTCTCTGTCTTGTCGTGCTTTTCGGGCTTGCCGCCATTTTTAAACAGGCGGAACTGATTGATAAAGAAGGCCAGGATAGCCATAACGCCTACGATAAGATAAGCGGTCTTTGAAGATCCGATCTCAGCCCTGCCGAAATAGATCAGGTAAAAAGCCAGCAGAAGAAAATTCAGCACTGCAACCTTTGCGTTTTTCAGTTCTTGGAGAAGCATAGTTTTTTCCTTTTATTAATTATTGTGGACATTCTATCACATCCGGCGGGGGCTTCTGTTTCTGCCAATATGAAATTTACTTTACAGGCGCTTGACAATTATATCGGGAGGCGATATACTCGGGACACGATATATCGGAAGCCGATATAAGGAGGATAGATAAATGCCACAGTTAGCGTTAACCGAAGCAGTCTTTTACATACTGTTGTCGCTTCAGAAACCGCTTCACGGATACGGAATAATCCAGAATGTGGGAGAACTGTCACACGGGCGGGTGAAGCTCGCCGCAGGTACATTATACGGAGCGCTTAATTCGCTCGTTGAGAAGGGATGGATCGATGCCCTGCCGGAAAACCCGGAGAGCCGAAAGAAGGAGTACGTGATCACAAAGAACGGTCAGGAAGTGCTCAAGGAAGAACTGGACAGGCTCTCGGAACTGGTTGATAACGGCAAGAGGATCTTGGGAGGAAACTGATATGCGCAGAGTCATTCATAAGATATTTTGGATCTGGCAGCTCGAAAAAGAGCAGGCCTGGATCAATGAGATGGCTTCACACGGATATTCTCTTGAACACGCAGGAAGACTTACTTTTGAATTTGATGAGACAGAACCCGGAAAGTACATTTACAAGGAGATCTTCCTTAAAGGCTGGGGAGAGAGTGTTGAAAACATTAAATACTTCAGGTTCTTAGAGGAGATGGGCATCAAGGTCGTATGCTACATCAACTATCCCGGAACATGCTGGGTATATACGAGAGCATTGAGAGAAGATTACCCGGACGGGATCGAACTCTATTCTGATATCGATTCGAAGATCAACTATCAGAAGGTTATGGCCGTCTACATGATATTTGTTACCGTTGCTACGCTTTTTGCATCAGTTTTGAACCTGTCGATCGTATTAAATTATTTGGCAGAGTATAACATGTTGATGCCGCTTAACCTGATCTGCGCAGTATTTACTTCCGTACTCTTTGTATGTTCTGCCATTGCTGTGATCAGGGCTTTTGTAAACATTGGAAAACTCAAGAAAGAACGAAAACTTCACGAATAAGATTTTCTGAACAAACAACAATTTAATACCGCAAATATGGAGGAATTACTTATGGAAAAATTAAGTGATCAGGGCAGACTGCGCCCTTGGATGGGATTTGTACTTTTCGCTGTAGTGATGGCATTCTTTGTTTTGGTATGCGCACCGCTCCAGCAGAACCTCGGAATACCGGGTCTCATAATTACGGAATTGAGTTTTCCGGTAATAGGCGTTGTCTATTGCCTCATCCGTAAAGTAAAGATCAGGGAAGTTTTTCCGGTAAAGAAGATCAAGGCAAGAGAATTCTTCGGATGCATCCTTCTCGTATTGGGAATGTTCCCGGTATCATTAATGCTCGTAGCCCTTACGGCTATCATCTTCCCGGCATCTGCAGCTGAGGCAACAGAACTGACTTCATTCATCTTCGACAGCCTTAACTTCCCGATGGCAGTTCTTATCGTTGCACTCATGCCCGCTGTCTGCGAGGAAGCAATCCACAGAGGCGCCATCTTAAGCAACTTCAGAGGTCTCAAGCGCGACTGGGTCATCGTACTTATCATGGGCATATTCTTCGGAATCAACCACCTGTCAATATTAAGATTCTTAACGACAATGGTTCTCGGTATGTTCTTAAGCTTCGTAGTAGTAAAGAAGAACAACATCCTTCTGTCGATGCTGATGCACTTTACGAACAACTTTATCTCAGTAGCCATCTCATATCTTTTCGGAGCAGGAAACGGAGCAGCAATATCATCTGCAACGATCGATTACACTTCAGTTCTCGGCACATACATGATCCTGGGCGTTGCCGCACCGTTCCTCATCACACTGGGCTTGATGCTCGTAGATCCTGAGGGTCACAAGAAGATCAGATTCCTTATTGCCGGAATCCTCTCAACACTTCTCCTTGTCGGCGGCTTCAGCATCAGTGCCGTATCGAACGCGAAAAACACTATCCTCAGCGCAACTGTCGGATATACAGTAACAGCAGAGGAAGAGAACAGCTCCGTAATCGACTTCACAGTCGAGGAAGACCGCGAAGCCACAGTAGTCGTTATCCTCACAAATGCAGAGGGCGATTACAAGGTAAGGATCGACGGCGACAAGGGAAGCAACATCATCAATGCAGATGTACCCCATGGCGCGATCCGCATGATCACATACAACGTAAACCTTCAGGCTGACCACTACAACGTTACGGTAGTTCCTGATGCCAATACCGTCGGCGAAACACCGCAGTTCAGCATAACTGTTAAGTGAT
>JAEEGJ010013220.1_pt1 | contig 20117 bp, 22 predicted proteins | sample 8958761 | NCBI WGS metagenome assembly JAEEGJ01 (sample SAMN16246546, study PRJNA631951) | gut metagenome | biome: gut microbiome; feature: rumen; material: RS-attached | host: Bos | place: Iran: Karaj | collected 2018-10 | reverse complement strand
CACTTAAAAAAACAGAAACATGAAAAAAGAAACTTGGAAGACGGTATTGCAGATTCTGGCGAGCATCATCTCGTCGATCATCACCGCCATGAGCACCACCAGCTGCATGGGATACGGACCGTTCTGAACATTCAGACGAACATGAACTGACGGCGTTTGACAAGCAAAACGCCCTACAGGTTGAAGAATGAGAAAAAGCAGGCTGCGACTTACGGAAGTCAGCAGCCTGCTTTTTTTATATCCTAGTGAGACAAGTACCAGTCCCCTGTGCTCCTGGTGCCCAGAACTGGCGGTCGTCACTCAGGCAGAACTCAGCGACAAGACTGCTATTCCTTCTTCAGGTAATCAAACAAATTGATTCTGCCTGTCTCGTTTTCAATATCAAGTAGCGGTACTTTCTCCACCATCCTTGTAACACCAGTATGCTTGTCAACATAAAAATGAACCGTTGCCCCCGTATAACTGCGGAATACCACTTCGTACGTAGAATCCGATTCCACCCCCATCTTCACATACATGATGGAGGGATTCTCCTGGGCAATACTCCAATCATACGTCTGATGGCAATAGTTGCTGACTCCCTCGTAAGCATTTTCTTCCGTAACCCTTCTGTCAGGATGTCCTGAACCGCACGAACAGCAGAACAGCATCATTAACAAGGAATAGACGACGATAAGCGGTTTCATATCTTTAGTTCTCCTAGATTCCGCAGCACTTTAGTTTAATAGCTTTTATAAGTTCCTGAGCAACAAAAAGTTCATCGACGCGCGAAGCGGCAAAGCCGAGCGGCCCAGGATTTTGCCATGCCAGATTTTTCACTTACCTTAGTGCTGCAATTCAAGACAAGCAAAATCATCAATGACATGGCAAAGGTACAAATAAAATCTGAAAAAACTTGCATCGTAGCACATTTTTTTGTAATTTTGTCGCCCGAAAAGAAATCATTAACAGATAACATTAGCTACACAAGATGAAAAAGTTATGGACAATTCTGGCGCTCATGCTGCCTTCGCTGGGCTTTGCCCAGTGGCGTGTGGGTGTCAACGGTGGTGCAGACTACAATCACTTCATCATCGACAAACACTATCAGACGGACTATGTGTACGACGACCGCTGGGGTGTTACCCTCGGCGTCATGGGACAGTATGACGTCAACGACTGGTTAGGTATTCGCGCCGAGCTCGACTGGACGCAGAAGAATTACCGCCACCATCGGCAGGTGAACCAGCTGATGGACTACAAGTATGTCAACAACTACTTGCAGCTGCCCGTCATGGCTTCGTTCAGCTTCGGCGGACAGAAGTTGCGCGGCTTCTGCAACGCCGGCATCTATGGCGGCTACTGGCTCACCAGCGGTCGCGAGGGCTTTGAGTCCAACACGTTTACCGAAAGGGTCTATGAGTTCAGCGAGGACATCAGTTTCAACAGCGAGCGCGACCAGCGCCTCGACTTCGGCTTCCTGGGCGGTCTCGGTCTTGAGTACCGGTTCGCCAAGCACTGGGCTGCTCAGGTGGAGCTGCGCTACTACTACAGCTGCGTGAGCCAGCAGAAAGACTATATGCACGTGAAAGACCCCCGCTACAACTCCACGCTGGCCCTGCAGGCCGGTTTCTGGTACTGTTTCTAAGCGGTCTTGACGCAACGATAATCGATAACGGATAATAGACAAAAGACAATGAAGAAGAACAAGATAATGATTTTGGGAGCCCTGCTCCTGACACTCGTGGCTACATCGTGCCATGAGGATGCCGACCCCATGGTGGCCTATGCTTTTAACGACAACCAGTCGTGGGCAGAGGCAAAAAGCAGCTATGCCGGCAAGTTCCGTGTGTTCTGGAAGGCTATGAACCAGAACTACACGCTGTGGGACTATGAGAAAGAGTGCGGACTGGACTGGGACGAGGTGTACGACAAGTACCTGCCGAAGTTTGAGGCCCTTGACGAGCCCGGCACCGAGGTTAGCGACTCTGTGCTGGAAGCACTGATGACCGAGATGGTGGCCCCGCTGCACGACGGTCACATGAGCGTCACGTTTACGAATCATCAGACCAAGAATAATGTCCGCGTGTCGCCGGGCAATAAGCGTTTTGAGGAGCGCGACGACTATAAGGTGGCCCCAGGCTTCTCGCCCGACCTTAGAGCCTATTACATGAACAATCAGCTGAGACACTATCAGACGTACGACTGCACGGCTGTAGGCCTGCTCAGACGTGTTGCGCTGGAAAAGGGCCTCGGTCTGGACTGGGCCCGCACGCGCCTGAAAGAGCTGCAGAACCTGTCCAGGCTCACCGACGGCGAGGTCAAGGAAATGGTGGGCCTCAGCGGCCTGGTGGACGCATTGGAGACGCTGTTTAAAAAGGACATCACTAAGACCATGGTTAACGAGTACAACACCATCGTCACGCAGTATGACTACCTGAACGTGCCCTTCCTGGAGCCCGTCAATACCGCGTTCGTCGAATACGGCATACGTATCCAGTATGCGCTGACCACCGACAACATTGCCTACCTGAACTTCAGCATGTTCGGCCTGTCGACTTATCTGATAGACGCGTATTTCAACGATATGTTCCCCGACGCCACAGACTATGAGAAAGAGATACGCGACCATGTGCAGATGATATGGAACGCATGGTTTGACAACATCCAGAAGCTGCACAAGAGCGGACAGCTCAATGGTGTCATCATTGATGTGCGCAGCAATCCCGGCGGCATGATTAACGATGCGCGCTATGTCTTTGGCGCACTTATGCCCGCCGGCGGCCTGCAGTATGGCTGGGCGCGCTACAAGCGTGGCGTAGGCCGCTACGACTATACGCCGCTGATGCCCAAGATGAGCTTCACCATGGAGGATTCCCACGAGGTCATCGACGACAAACCCATCGTTGTCATGGCCAACGGCTTCTCGGTGAGCATGGCCGAGATGACATCGCTCAGCGCCAAGGTGACCAAGAACGCCACACTCATCGGCAAGCGTACCTATGGCGGACTGTGCGCCCTGAACGACAACAGCAACTTTTCTGACTACTACGCCGGCCACATCGGCGTGAGCGGCGAGACTCCCGTCTACGTCTATCTGCCCACCGAGTGCATCTTCGACATCGACAAGAAGCCCCTCGACGGCATTGGCGTGACCCCCGACATCGAGGTCGATTTCAACGAGGAGCAGTTTAAGGCCACGGGCAATGACAGCCAGTTTGACCGTGCCCTGGAATTTATTCGCACGGGCAAGTAGTATAAACACCGAACACACAGATAACAGAAACGACAGTTATGAAACACATCAAGATACAACACCTGCTGGGAGCAGTGGCCATGACGGCACTGCTGCTCACCGGCTGTGCCAAGGACAACAGCTTGACGGACATTACGCCCGTAAAAGAGCAGTCAAAGGACGATAGCAACGAGGTTATCCAGGCCCTTAGCGCCATTGAGGGCATCACTGACGCAGAGCTGCAATACACCGACGACGAAAAGGACAGCATCTATTTCTTCTACTTTGAACAGCCCATCGACCATCATCACCCCGAGTACGGCACCTTCAAGCAGCAAGTGTCGATGAAGTTCCTGGACTATGACAAGGATGTCGTGCTCTACACCCACGGCTATGACATGCCCTCCACGGCCGAAAAGTTTACCGATGTCGACCTGCGCAAACACCTCAAAGCCAACTTGGTCAAGGTGGAGCACCGCTACTTTGGACTATCCCTGCCCGGAGCCATGGGCGACCTGGACTACACCTTCTTGGACGCTGAACAGCAGTCGTACGACCTGCACAACATTGTGCAGGCGCTCAGGCAGCACCTCTTCAAGACTGGCAAGTGGGTCAGCACCGGCACCAGCAAGGACGGTATCACCAGTGCCCTCTATGCCTACTATAGCGACCTGAACGGCTGGAAAGACATTGACGTCTTTGTGCCCTTCTGCGCTCCCTTCATGCCCGGCACCACCGAGAACGGGGTCTTCAGCTGCATGGACTCCAGCACCGGCATATACCTGACTCAGGTGTGCGGTTCCGGCTATCCGGAAGGCTCGGACGAGGCCGTAGCCGCCAAGCGCATCAAGCAGCTATACAACGCTATCTGCACCAATCAGGTGGTGCGCAATGCCTGTATCAAGGCCGTCTGTCTTGTCTATCCCGAAGGCTACGGGAAGATACTTGAACAGTATAACAACTACAGCGACAACAGCACGGGCAACCTGACCAAGGACCTCACGGCGCTGGTTTACAATTATATTTCTGACAGCTTCTTCAATTTCTTCTCGTATGTGCCGTTCTCCGACTGGGCCACGCTGGTGCCTGACCCTGTGAAGGCTGCCACCGACGAGGATGAGCTGGAAGACTTGACCAACTTCATCAGCTTGAGCACCACAGAGCTCGCTGACTCCATATCCAACTTGTTTAAGGATAAGAAAAAACAGGCAATCACAAGGAGCGGCAATACCAGCAATGAGCGCTTATGGGAATATCTCAAAAAGCTGCGCAAGGAGTCGGCGATGCCCTACGAGATTCATGCCTTCAAGGAGCTGGGCTATGCCGACTTGGACTATTCGTTAGCCGACGGCACTTTCCTGACTGCCCAGCAGATACAGAGTGTCGTTTTCATCTTATGTCCGCAGTACAAGTATCAGTCGCTCTATCCGCAGGACAAGGGCAAGCTGATGCGCAACTTCCGCCAGTGGGTATATACGGAGAACACGCAGCCCATCATCTTCGTCTATGCCAAGAACGACCCTTGGACGGGTGCACGTCCGGACGATGCGGCCATCCAGCAGAACCCTATGACGAAAATGATTATCGACCCTATCGCCACGCACAACCACAGCTTCTTAGACCGTGAGTCCTACACCGAGGTCTCGAAGCAGGCCATTATCAGTGCACTGAACACCTATCTGGGAACAGCAGCCAAGTGACAGTAAGGTGAAAGCAAAAAGAAGGAGGACATCCACAACGGGTGTCCTCCTTTTTCTTTGTGCATCTCGTTTAGTTTTTTTACAAATCAAAGCCCAGGCCTTTGAGCCACTGGAAGAGCTGGTTACGCTCAGAGGCGTTCCATGTGTCGATGGCATCGTTGTGAGTGCCGTTCTCAATATAGAGAATCTGGCAGTTCTTGCCTAACTTGTCGTCAGGAATACGGTTGCCGGTCCAGGGGTCCTGCATGCCATAGACGAACATCATGTTGCAACTGGACTGCTTGATGCCGTCGAGGACTTTGCGGATATAGCTGCCGTTGTCGTAATTGAAGCCAAGGCTGGCAGGGCTTTTCTTCGAAGTGAGGTATGATTTCTCCTTGTCAGTCAGCAGGTCGTCTACCCAGCCTAACGTAACTGCAACCGCTCCTAACTCGATGCAAGTATGTGCCTGGAACGGATCCAGACGCTCCTTCTCCACTCCTGATGCACGGTTCAAGCCTCTTGGCGTGTTGTTGAAGATGGTCGAGTCAGGCTCCAAGTCGTCCACATAGTCCAGTCGGCGCTGGTAGTCGATATCTGTATCACCCGCATACCTTGTCCTGTCATTAGACAAAATAAAGGTCAGGAACTTGTCGGCACCGTCGCCTACCTTGGGCACCAGGGGCTCCCAGAGGCTATAGTGTACGTACGACATCCTCTTCCAGTGTGAATCGAACAGTATTGACAATAATGACATACGCACTGCGTCGTCATCATAGGAGTTATAATAGGGGAATTCCTTCTTGTAGAGTTTCACCGTTTCCAGCTGCAAGGTCTTGTTGCCACAGTATGCGCGGAAGGCTGCCTTCACTTTCTCAAGGCGGCTGCCCAGGGCATCGGCACTCTGGATATAGTTGTAGGAACCCGGCTCATCCTGTGTAAGCATGAAGGGTGCACAGAAGGGCACGTAGGCATCCATCTCGCCCGGATATTCGTAAGCATAGTAGGAGGCGGTCATACCAGGCTTGCTGACGCCGGTGGCGAGCCACTTGCCCTGTCCGACGATGCCGCTCTGCCTGATGGCGGTGACGATGGTGTGAAGGTCGGCAGAATTCTGCTTGGCGGTCAGGTAGTTCCACTTGTTGGTGAATCCCTCAGGCAGCGACCATCCGAAATAGCGGTGCTCCACCTGCAGGCAGTTGGCGTTGAGTACGTCTACCAGTGTCGGCTCGGAGATACTGTCCAGACGGTTCTTGTAGCCATCGGCACTGCCTAAGGCATAGCCCTCGGTCAGCAGCACGGTGGGACGGTCCTTGCCTGCCACGGTGAGCACACACTGCTGCTTGAACCAGCCCTTCGAGGGGTCGTTGTGGTCGATGTCCTGCTTGTAGTTGAAGAAGTACGCCGTCCTGTCGACGAACTGTTCTGTGTGCATATTATACGAGTGTACCATCGTGAAGGGTTTCACGTCGGTCACCTTGTCGATCGCCTTCAGGGCGTTGACGATGTTCTGGTCAAAGTTGGTGGCGGCAGGCACCTTGGTCTTGAACTCATTCTCAGGCAATGTCAGTCCTTCTCCCACTTCAATCGTGTAACCGTCCTCGTCGGTAGCAGGATTGACGGTTTCTTTACCGCCGTTCTTGTCATCACTATCACTGCACGAGGTCAGCGTCATTCCAAGACCGCAGGTAAGGATGGCGGTCAGCATCCATAGATTCATCTTTTTCATCTTAATTCTAATGATTTTTTTTATTAATGTGTAATTTACTTCTTATGGTGATAGTCTTGAATGAGTCCCTTCTTCACCAGAATGGGCAGGATGTTGGCTGCCGACTGGCGGTCCCCCTTCTTCTGGCGGCCATAGTATTGCTCGAAGGTGACGGGGTCGTCGCGCAGCAGCTGCTCCATGAAGGCATCGTTGAGGCGGGTCATGACGTACTTGCCTTTCTCGTTGGGGGCCTTGTCCACCAGATACAGAATGTGGTGCTGCATCAGGTCGTCATTGGTCAACAGCAGGTCGGTGGCGAGGAAGATGCTTCCCCACGTGGTGTGACCCGTGGCAAGCAATGCGATGTCGAGACCGATGTTCACCAAGTCCAGGACATCACCCAAGGTCACATGGTAACTGACCACCAACAGCTTGTTACCCTTGTAAGGGAGGGCACGCAGGTAGTTATTGACTGGCAGGATACCACCGTCCTCGTCACGCAGGAAACGCTGGTTGATAAACAGCTGCTTGTCAATCTGCATCATGAAGACGTCGTGCTTGATGACCTTGTTCACCTCCTTGTCGGAAGTCTTGATGGTAAAGTCCTGTCCGTCGTACTTGACACGTATCGAGTCGGGTTCCTTTTCTGGAATCAGGTCTGCATAGGGTTTCCACTGATTAGCCTTGTAGTCGGCATAACTTAAACAAAACTTCGTCTGTGCCTGTGCATTCAGTGCCATGAGGCACATCAGCACCAACAATAACTTTACATGTTTCATTTTTTTACTATTCCTAGATTCCGCAGCACTTTAGTTTAGCTTTTATAAGTTCCTGAGCAACAAAAAGTTCTTCGACGCGCGAAGCGGCAAAGCCGAGCGGCCCAGGATTTTGTCATGTCAGATTTTTCACTTACCTTAAGTGCTGCAATTCAAGACAAGCAAAATCATCAATGACGTGGCAAAGGTACAAATAAAATATGAGAAAGTCACTCCTTTTGGAGGAATATTTTTCGTTTTGGACAAATTCGACTCTATTCTGTCCTCTGTGATAGACTCACACTTAGGACTTCGCAGCACTCTGTTTGCATCGGTTTAGGCAGGCATTAGCCATACACATACCATACACATACCATACCCTTGAGTATGGTATGTGTATGGCTAACACCTGCCATCAACCTAGTATATCCCTGCCTATAAACTCCCTCCCGTAGAACAGTCTTCTCGCCGTTCCAAGAATAAAACTTTGCAAACTTAGAGTTTCTTTGCGTTCAGTTAAAAGTTAGCCGATATATTGCATGATGATGTCGACGATTTGCTCTTCCGTCTTGTCATCGGCAGTGATGACCAGCTGGTAGTTGCGCGTGTCATAGCGCGACGTGCCAGTATATTTTTTCACGTAGTTCTCACGCATCTCGTCCACCTTGTCGATAATCTTGCGGGCCTCTTCTGGTGTGATGTTCTTTTTGCGGGCCAAGCGCTCCACGCGGTGCTTCATGGAAGCCTGGATGAAGACGCTCAGGTGGTTGGGATGCAGACGGAACACATGGAAACCGCTGCGTCCTGCCACCACGCACGACTGTTCTACTGCGAGGTCCTGAAGGATGAGCGTCTCGGTTTTAAACATCTCGTCGGTGGTCAGCAGGTCGGGGCCTTCGCCACTCTGAGGCAGCTCCATGTCGAGGCTGGAGCTGAGCTTCAGGAAGTATTCCACATCAGCCAGCCAGCTGTGCTTGCGGCCTTTCAGTTTCTCAATCTCTTCTGTCGAGAGGTGGTATTTCTCTTTCAGGGCATTGATAACGGCCTTGTCATAGTAGGGTACTCCTAACTTCTCGGAAAGGAGGCGTCCCACAGTGCGGCCGCCGCTTCCTAACTCGCGATTGATGGTAACGACAAATTTTTCTTTTGTATTCATATTCTTTCTTTAGGGTTTCTTTATCATTCCTATTTTCGGCTGGTTTTAAAAAATCTCGGTGGGTTGGGGGGAAACCCGACTCAGGGGCTGTGTGTAATCCTTGGTAACATTACCAACCAAACAGGTCGGCGTGGGTTCCCGTCTCAAGGAATAACAGCGTCAGCTCGCGGTCGTGCTGTTCCCACGTCATCAGCCAGTCCGGCTGGATGTGGCATTCCCACTGTCCCTTGTGGTCGCCCTTCAGCGGATGAGGACGGTACTCCTTGGGGAGTGAGCCCAACTCTGAAAGGATTTTGATGGCTGTTTTGATTTCTTCAATATCAAGTCCCCTTTTGGCGCACTTCCTTAAGTCTTTCTTAAACTGGTGAGTATAATCAATGCTATACATTAGTCTAAAATCTGATGAAACATATCATCAACGCTACGGGCATGATAAACCCGACCATGCTTGACATCATCCATAGCAGCCTTGTAATGAGCTGTCTGGGTAATGTCCTCGCCTTTCGTCGGTGCTTTCTGCACCGTGACGGATGCTACGCCCACCAACATCTTGCAGGCCTGCTTCACCTTCGCTACGAGGTTTTCTTCGGGAACTTGTAATACGATTGTTGCCATGTCATTCTTTATTTACGTTTCTACGGCTGCAAAGATACAAAAATATTATCCGAAATGCAAGGAAAACGATTATTTCTTTCTAAAAACTTGCATTTTACTTGCATTTCGGTTTTTTATCGGGCACACTCATTTTTCGCTTTTTTTATTATTTTATCCTGCAAAGATACGGATAATTCAGAAATTATTAGTAACTTTGCGGAAAAATTAACTTCTAAAACAAAAATAACGACTATGCAAAGTGATCCCAAGCAGTGCCTTTACTGCCAGAACAACGAGACCCTGCACAATCTGATGATTGAGTTTGCAACCCTGCGTTTATCGCGCGCATTCCTTTTCAAGGAACAGACCTATCGCGGCCGCTGCCTCGTGGCCTACAAAGACCACGTGAACGACCTGAACGAGCTGTCGGACGAGGAGCGCAATGCCTTCATGGCCGACGTAGCCCAGGTGACCCGCGCCATGCAGAAGGCCTTCAACCCCGAGAAGATCAACTACGGTGCCTACAGCGACAAGCTGTCACACCTGCACTTCCACCTGGCTCCCAAATATGTGGACGGTCCCGACTACGGCGGCACGTTCCAGATGAACCCGGGCAAGGTGTACCTCAGCGATGCCGAATATCAGGAGATGATTGAGAAAATCAAAGCATGTCTGTGAGGAAGAGGTGAGAAGTAAGAAGTGAGAGGTAAGAAGTAAGAGTAAGAGAAATATGGCAATTATAAAACCATTCAAAGGAATACGTCCACCGAAGGAACTGGTGGAGCAGGTAGAGAGCCGTCCCTACGACGTGCTCGACAGCGAAGAGGCTCGCGCCGAGGCCGGCGACAACGAGAAGAGCCTCTACCACATCATCAAGCCCGAAATCGACTTCCCTGTGGGTACATCGGAGTATGACCCGCGCGTCTATGAGAAGGCTGCCGAGAACTTCCAGAAGTTCCAGGACAACGGCTGGCTGGTGCAGGACGACAAGGAGCACTACTACATCTACGCCCAGACCATGAACGGCAAGACGCAATACGGTCTGGTGGTCTGCGCCCATACCGACGACTACCAGAAGGGCCACATCAAGAAGCACGAGCTGACGCGTCGCGACAAGGAAGAAGACCGCATGAAGCATGTCCGCGTGAACAATGCCAACATCGAGCCGGTATTCTTTGCCTACCCCGACAACCAGGTGCTCGACGAGCTCATCATGCGCTATGCCAAGACGGAGCCGGAATACGACTTCATTGCACCCATCGACGGATTCCGCCATCAGTTCTGGATCATCGACGACGACAAGGACATGCAGACCATCACCCAGGAATTTGCAAAGATGCCCTCGCTCTACATTGCCGACGGACACCACCGTTCGGCAGCTGCCGCCCTCGTAGGAGCCGAGAAGCAGAAGCAGAACCCCCACCACAAGGGTGACGAGGAGTACAACTACTTTATGGCCGTATGCTTCCAAGCCAGCCAGCTGACCATCCTCGACTACAACCGAGTGGTAAAGGACTTAAACGGTTTAAACTCAGAGCAATTCCTCGATGCGCTCAGCAAAAACTTCACCATCGAAGACAAGGGTACTGACATCTACAAGCCCAAGGAGCTGCACGAGTTCTCGCTCTATCTCGACCAGCACTGGTACTCGCTGAAAGCCAAGGAAGGAACCTACGACAACAGCGACCCCATCGGCGTGCTGGATGTAGACATCTCGTCGCGGCTCATTCTGGACGAGATACTCAACATTGGCGACCTGCGCTCATCCAAGCGCATCGACTTTGTAGGCGGACTGCGCGGACTGGGCGAGCTGAAGCGCCGCGTAGACTCAGGAGAGATGCGTGCCGCACTGGCCCTCTACCCTGTCACCATGCAGCAGATCATGGACATTGCCGACTCGGGCAAGATCATGCCCCCGAAGGCTACCTGGTTTGAGCCCAAGCTGCGCTCAGGACTGGTCATTCATAAACTGAGCTAAGCAAACTAAGTAGCGCTAGTAAGACTAGTTAAACTAGTAGCACCAGCAAAACTAGTATAACCTGAAAAATGTCCGACGAATACAAGACGATAGCCAGCACAAGCGAGGGATATTACACCGAGAAGCGGAGTAAGTTCCTCGCTTTTGCCCATCACGTAGAAAACACAGACGACATCAAGAAACTGCTGGCCGACTATCGGAAGAAGTACTACGATGCGCGCCACGTATGCTATGCCTATATGTTAGGACCAGAGCGCACGGACTTCCGCGCCAACGACGACGGAGAGCCCAGCAGCACTGCCGGCAAACCCATACTCGGACAAATCAACTCGAACGAACTCACCGACATCCTCATCGTCGTGGTGCGCTATTACGGCGGTGTCAACCTGGGCACCAGCGGACTGATAGTGGCCTATCGCGAAGCTGCCGCCGACGCGCTGGCCCACGCCCACATCGAGACCCGTCAGGTCGAGGAAATCGTCAAGTATTCGTTTGCCTATCCGCAGATGAACGATGTGATGCGCATCGTAAAGGACATGAATCCGCGCATCGTCAGTCAGACCTATGACAACACGTGCGAGATTGTGCTATCCATAAGAAAAAGCGAGGTCGACCAATTGCGCAGTCGCCTCGCTAAGCTATTGTAGTCCAGAAAAAAACTCAGAGCTCGATAATCGTTTCCTCGAACTTACCCTCCTTCGTAATCAGATACCGGCGCGAATTGAGCAGTTCGGGCCTGCGCCCGGTATCGTGAGACTGGTAGAAGTTCAGGAGTGTGATTTCGTATTTGCTCGTGATGTAATACTCCATAAAGCGCTGTCCGAAATCATCGGGACGGTCTTCCGGCGTCTGTTCGTAAATGGTCAGGAAGTCGATGGGCTGATGCTGCTTGTCCATCGTATAGAGGCGCAATACGGGAGTGATGGAGTCTACCATCTCGGCCACCATCACTACCTGACGGCGATAGGCCGAGGGCAATCCCAAAGCCTTAAGGTGGGCACTGACAGGATAGCCGAAATGCTCGTTGACAATCGCAGGCACACTGACAAAGGAGCCTATCTGTTCCAGATGACTGCCTGCCGTCCTGATGGGCAGGGTATGAATCTGCAGCGTGTCGAACCAAGCCTCCACCGGATCGGTATAGATGCCCGACCGCTGCTGGATTTCCTTCACCTGCTCAGCCTTGCGGATGCTGTCTACCATCTCCATATAATAAGCTGCGTCGCGCTTCTTACCGCCACACGACACCATCGTCACTGCCACGATAAGCAGCACGCCCAGACAAACCTTATTATATGGATGACCTCTCACCTCTTACTTCTCACCTCTTACCTCTTACCTCTCACCTCTCACCTCTTTAAAATGGCAGATCGTCAGTAGAGCCCTCACCTGCAGGCTCCTGAGCAGGAGGGAACGGAGCAGCCTCGGGAGCCGACTGCTGAGGAGGGAACGGAGCAGCACCGCCCATCGGAGCGCCACCCATTGGAGCAGCAGCCATCGGTGCAGCTCCATGCACCACACTGTAGGCACGAATATCATTAAACCAACGGCCGTTGAACTCGTGTGCATCAATATCGAAGCTCACGGTGACATCCTCACCCTGCTGAATATTGAACTGCTTGATACGGTCTTCGCCAAAAACACGGAACACGCACTTGCGAGGATACTGCCCGGGAACTTCTATCACATAGTCTTGAGACATCCATGAGTTACCAGTGCGCTGAGACACTCCACTACTTGCCGGCAGAACGGCAATAATTTTACCTGTTAAATCCATAATTGTTATACCTAAATTTTGTTGTTGTTTTCGTTTTCAGAATGCGAAATTACGCAAAATAATCCGAAAATGAGAATTTTTAAGCAAATATTTTTGTTATTGAGCAATAGTTTTTGTATTTTTGTAGTCAATTTGGAATGAATTGAACTAAAAACAGAAATATTCATGAGATTTACAGTATCAAGCACTGCTATCAGCAGCAAACTAAATGCTCTCTCAAGAGTCATCAACAGCAAGAATTCACTGCCCATCCTGGCAGACTTCGTCTTTGACATCCAGAACGGTATGCTCCAGCTTACCGCCTCAGACAGCGAGAACGTGATGAAGACACAAGTCGAGCTGACAGAATGTGACGGAGACGGGCGCTTTGCCATTGCCAGCCACAATCTGCTGGAGGCAGTAAAAGGCTTCTCCGAACAGCCTATCACGTTCGATGTCGACCAGCAGGCCAATATCGTCAAGATTCTGTATCAGAACGGACTATTCTCGCTGCCTATCGAGAATGCAGACGAATATCCGCAGACACAGGCCATCAGCGACGGTGCCACCACGATTGTCATCTCCAACGCCCTGCTGGCAGAGAACATCAACCGCACACTCTTCGCTACCGCCCAGGACGAACTGCGCCCCGTCATGAACGGGCTCTACTTCGACCTCTCTCAGGAGTGTCTGACCATCGTAGCCAGCGACGGACACAAGTTGGTGAGAAACAAGATTATGAGCATTCAGGGTGAGCAGCCTGCCGCATTCATCCTGCCCAAGAAGCCGGCATCGCTGCTGAAGAACCTCTTAGGCAAGGACGGAGGCGATGTCATCATCCGATTCGACGAGCGCAATGCCCAGATCAACTACGGCGACGGAGAACTCACCTGCCGACTCATCGAAGGACGCTATCCCAACTACAACTCGGTGATTCCCCAGAACAATCCCAACCAGCTGACAGTCGACCGCCAGTCGCTGTTGGCAGCCCTGCGCCGTGTGCAGCCCTTTGCCAACAATTCGAGCAACCTCATCCGTTTCCACGTGGAAGGCGGCACCCTGCAACTCGATGCCGAGGACTACGACTTCTCCAAGACTGCCACGGAGCGCATGCTGTGCGAGTATAACGGACAGCCTATGAGCATCGGTTTCAAGGGTTCATCGTTCATCGAGATTCTCAGCACCTTCGACTGCCAGGAAGTCATCATACAGCTGGCCGACCCCAGCCGCGCAGGACTGGTGCTGCCCTCAGAGCAGCCCGAGAACCAGGATGTGCTGATGCTGATGATGCCCATGCTGCTGAATGACTAAACGCAAGAAGAAGTAAGAAGAAAAGGAAAATCATGAAACTGAATCTGAAAAAACCACTGGTCATCTTCGATTTGGAGACGACAGGACTTGACTTGGTCAAAGACCGCGTCATACAGTTATCCTATATCAAGGTCTATCCCGACGGACGGGAGGTTCGTGGCAACGAGCTCATCAACCCCGAAAAGCACATCGACCCCATCATCACGCAACTGACGGGCATCTCCGACGATGACGTCAAGGACAAGCCCACCTTCAAGCAGCTGGCAGCCAAGCTCAACGAGGTGTTCACAGGAGCCGATATTGCGGGATTCAACTCCAACCACTTCGATGTTCCCCTGCTGGCAGAGGAGTTTCTGCGTGCCGGCATCGACTTCGACTTCTCTAAGAGTCGCCTGATTGACGCACAGACCATCTTCCACAAAATGGAGCGCCGCAACCTGGCCGCTGCCTATAAGTTCTATTGCGGACGAAAGATGGAAGACGACTTCGAAGCCCACCGTGCCGATCAGGACACGGAAGCGACCTATCGCGTACTGATGGGCGAGCTGGACAAGTATGCCCCCGGAGCCAACGAAGACCCGGAGAAGGTGCTGGAGAACGACATGCAGGCATTAGCCGACTTCTCCAAACAGAACGACAACGTAGACTTTGCCGGACGCATCGTATGGGCTGAGGTCAACGGGAAGCGCACTGAAGTGTTCAACTTCGGAAAGCACAAGGGACTGCCCGTTGCCGACGTATTACGCATGGACCCAGGCTACTACAGCTGGATTCTTGGCGGCGACTTCACCTATAATACCAAGCAGGTGTTGACGCGCATCCGACTGAGAGAGGCAAATAAATAGAAATATGAGGAGGGAGCATTAAGCATTATAAAGATATGCTGAAAGGCAAGAAAATAGTATTGGGCATAACGGGCAGCATTGCTTCCTATAAAGCCTGTCTTATCATCCGTGAACTGGTGAAAGCCGGTGCTGAGGTTCAAGTGGTCATCACGCCGGCAGGCAAGGAGTTTATCACTCCCATCACCCTATCCGCGCTGACACAGAAGCCCGTCATCAGCGAGTTCTTCTCACAGCGCGACGGCACCTGGCATTCGCATGTGAAACTGGGTCTGTGGGCCGATGCCATGCTGATTGCCCCCTGTACCGCCTCTACCTTGGGAAAGATGGCCAACGGAGTGGCAGACAACATGCTCATTACCACCTATCTCTCCATGAAAGCCCCCGTGTTTATCGCTCCCGCCATGGACCTCGACATGTACCGGCATCCGACCAACCAGCAGAATATGGAACGGCTGAAAGGCTTCGGCAACCATATCATAGAGCCTGCCAGCGGATTTCTGGCCTCCGGACTCGAAGGCAAGGGACGGATGGAGGAGCCGGAGAACATCGTGGCCTGTCTTGACGACTTCTTCGAGGAGAAAGACCTCCAAGGCAAACGGATTATGATTACGGCAGGCCCCACCTACGAGAAGATAGACCCCGTACGCTTTATCGGCAACTACAGCAGTGGTAAGATGGGGTTTGCGCTGGCAGAAGAATGCGCCCGTCGTGGTGCCACCGTCACGCTCATTGCCGGACCCGTAAGCGTAGCACTCTCCAAGGCATACGCACAGCGCATCCAATGTGTTCACGTAGAGAGTTGCGAACAGATGTACAACGCTGCCACCGAGTCGTTCCCCAGTCAGGATGCCGCCATCCTGTGTGCCGCCGTTGCCGACTTCCGCCCGGAGACGATTGCCGAGCAGAAAATCAAGCGCGAAGGCGACGATCTGGTGATCCGCCTGAAGCCCACCCACGATATTGCAGCCCAGTTGGGCAGGATGAAGCAGGGCCAACTGCTGGTAGGCTTTGCCCTGGAGACGAACGACGAACAGAGCAACGCCCAGAAGAAACTGGAGAAGAAGAACCTCGACTTCATTGTGCTGAACAGCCTCCGCAACGAGGGGACGTGTTTCCGTTCGGACGACAACCAGATTAGCATCCTCTCACGTACCGGTCAGAAAGACTTCGGCCGCAAACCCAAGCCAGAAGTCGCCCGCGACATCATCGACGAGCTCTCCCTACAACTGAAAGACAACTAAAGCCGCACTAAGGCAAGTCAGAGAAGCGCTTGCGTGCTTTGACATAATACTGCCAAAGCAGGGAGAAGCGACGCTGCTCAGGAATGCGTGCCTCGACACGCGAAGACTGTATCTGCCTGCGGTCTTCCTCAAAGTCCTTCTTCCAACGCCGGAAAGCCCGACGGGCACGGTAGATGGCAAGGAAGTCGCCGACATTGCGGTTGACGATCAGCGTCTCCCATGCTGCTACATAGTCCAGCACCCAACGCCATCGCATCACGGCATTCAGTTCGGCATCGGGCAGACACTTGTAAAGCATCGTCAGATTGTTGCGGAAATTAAGGAAGGTTTTCATCGGGTTTGACTTCGGCAGCGTTCCCCCGCCCACATGATAGACGTAGCTCTCGGGCAGGCAATAGACTTTCCGCCCGCGAATGCGCAGACGCCAGCACAGGTCTATCTCTTCGTTATGGGCAAAGAAACGCCCGTCCAGTCCGCCACAGTCCCAATAGTCCTTGGCACGAACCATCAAGGCCGCCCCGGTAGCCCATAGCACCTCGGCAGCATAGTCGTACTGTCCATTGTCTTCCTCCACCGTATCGAAGATGCGGCCGCGACAGAAAGGATAGCCTAAGCGATCGAGGTATCCCCCACTCGCCCCTGCATATTCAAACATATCCTTATTATATATAGAGAGCAGCTTGGGCTGACACGCCGCCACCTCGGGATGCACGTCCATAAACTCGATGAGCGGTGTCAGCCAGTGATGCGTCACCTCGATGTCGGAGTTCAGCAAGAGATAATATTCTGCCTCTATCTGCTGCAACGCCTTGTTATAGCCTTCGGCAAATCCCCAGTTCTTTTCCAGCACGATGAGCCGGCACTCTGGGAAATGCTGGCGCAACAAGTCGAGCGAATCGTCCGTCGACGCATTATCCGCCACATAGACTGTAGCTTCATCGCGAGAGTAGTTCAGAACCGTCGGCATATACTGTGCCAACATCCTGGAACCATTCCAATTCAATATTACAATAGCGACCTTATCCATATCTCTCAACTCTCAACTGTCATTGCAACGCCACACTCGCAAAGCGAGAACTTTCAACTCTCAACGCCGTCTTGTCGTGATTGAAGTCACCCAAGGAGACGATCAACAACTGGTTGTCGTAGTCTGCACGCGCATCAGCAGGAGCCAGTTCTACCCGTATGTAGTTCTTGGTGAACCCATGCATCGCGCGCCCACGGGTGGCTTTCTCGAAGAGCACCTCTGCCTGCTGCCCCTTATAGCGCTCATAGAACGCATGGGTCTTCTGGTCGGACAGCTCCAACAGGCGCTGACTGCGCTGCCGCTTGTCCTGGTCGGAAACCACATAGGGTATGCCCAGTGCCGATGTGCCAGGGCGCTCGGAATATGGAAACACATGCAGCTGGGTGACATCCAGACGCTTCAGGAAGTCGTAGGTTTCCTCAAAGCACTCGGGCGTCTCCCCGCGACAGCCCACCATCACGTCGACACCGATAAAGGCATCAGGCATCACCGCTTTGATGCGGTGTATCTTGTCGGCAAACAGCCGGGAGTCGTAGTGGCGGTGCATCAGTTTCAGCACCGTGTCGCTACCACTCTGAAGGGGAATATGGAAATGGGGCATGAAGGCACGGCTCCGGGCACAATAGTCTATCAGCTCGTCACTCAGCAAGTCTGGTTCCAGGCTGCTGATGCGATAGCGCTGAATGCCCTCCACGCCATCCAGGGCCTTCACCAAGTCGATGAACGACTCCCCGGTAGTCTTGCCGAAATCCCCGATATTGACCCCCGTGAGCACAATCTCCTTTCCGCCCTCTCGCGCCGCCTCGGTAGCCTGGGCAACCAGCGAGGCAATAGACGGATTGCGGCTGAAGCCTCGCGCATAGGGTATCGTACAGTAGGTGCAGAAATAGTCGCATCCATCCTGAACCTTCAGGAAGTAGCGCGTGCGGTTACCTTTCGAACAACTGGGAGCAAAGGTCTTGATGTCCTTGGTCTTCTGCGTATGATAGACAGCTGTACGGCTACGGTCCACAAAGCCATCCGACAGAAACTGGATCAGATTCGCTTTCTCGTTAGACCCCAACACCAAGTCCACCCCCTCTATATGAGCCACCTTCTCCGGCTCCAACTGGGCATAGCAGCCTGTCACCACCACGAAGGCACCGGGATTCTCACGCACCAGCCGATGGATGGCCTGACGACACTTGTGGTCGGCAACCTCGGTGACCGAGCAGGTATTGATAAGACAGATGTCTGCCGGTTCGCCCTTTGCGACCGTCTGAACGCCCATCTCGTGAAGCATCTTGCCAAAAGTAGATGTCTCAGAGAAGTTCAGTTTACAACCTAAGGTATAATAGGCTGCTTTCTTACCTTGAAAAGCCGAAGTATCTATCATATAATATAAGGTGTTGTGATAACCGGGCACAAAGGTAGTGAATTTTATCGTAAAAAGCCACTTTTTTTGCAAATATTCAGATTAGTGTATTTTTTACATGAATTTTAACATTTCGTAATTCGCTGATTCATAGCCGTTTGCAAAAAAGTTACAAAAACAGGCAAAAAAAAGTCGCCAAAAAAAGAACAACGTATCAAAAAAATGCCTAACTTTGCAGCGTTTTAATAAACAAATGATTGTTTTACAGATTTAAAAGCATTAGAAAAATGAAAAAATTAGTATTTATGTTCGTAGCTGTTGCAGCTATTTCGTTCGCTTCTTGTGGTAACAAGACCGCTCAGGCTGAGGCTGTTGATTCAGACTCTATCGCAGTTGTTGACAGCGTTGCTGCTGACACAGTTGCTGCTGACACTGCAGCTGCTGACACTATCGCTAAGGACAGCGTTAAGTAATTAGCACGAACAAATTGAGAGAATGGCCGCCGAACGATAGTTCGACGGTTTTTTTGTACCCGCTCATTTCACATCTTTTTTTGACAAAAAAATCCCGACTGCCAGCAGGCAATCGGGATTCAACAGTTATAATACTATGATTTGCTTTACAGCGGTATTATGCTTCAGCGGGAGCCTCCTCCTGAGCGGGAGCCTCAGCTACGGGAGCCTCTTCAACTGCAGGAGCAGCCTCTTCCTTCTTCTCCTCTACGGGAGCATTCTCAGCGACAACCTTCACAGGAATCTCAGCGACAACCTCCTTGTGGAAGTGCACCAGAGCAACGAAGTCTCCAACGGTCTTGGCTTCCTTCATGGTGATGATCTTGCGATCAATCTCATGACCGAGCTTCTTCAGCTCCTCAGCCACCTGGTTAACACCCACCGAACCGTACAGCTGACCAGTGACACTCACCTTGGCAGCGATGCAAAGGGCAACGTCCTTGATGGCCTCAGCCTTCTTCTCAGCGTCAGCCTTGAAGGCAGCCAGCTTATGAGCCTGCTGCTTCAGGTTCTCAGCCAGAATCTTCTTGGCAGAGGGAGAAGCAATCACACCCTTACCCTGAGGAATCAGGTAGTTACGGCCATAACCAGACTTCACGTTTACGATATCGTTCTTATATCCTAAGCCGATAATATCTTCTTTCAGTATAATTTCCATTTCTTGCGTCCTCCTTATTTTACTTCATCATGTCAGTTACGTAAGGCAGCAGAGCGATCTGGCGTGCACGCTTAACAGCCTGAGCCACGCGGCGCTGATACTTCAGAGAGGTACCTGTGATACGACGGGGCAGAATCTTACCCTGCTCGTTCAGGAACTTCTTCAGGAACTCGGGATCTTTGTAATCGATGTACTTGATACCACTCTTCTTGAAGCGGCAGTACTTCTTCTTCTTCGTGTCGATAGAAGGAGCGTTCAAATAACGGATTTCAGTGTCTTGCTGTGCCATAGTTTAAGCCTCCTCTTTTTTACCAAATTTGTTACGACGC
>JAEEGJ010013219.1_pt1 | contig 20118 bp, 19 predicted proteins | sample 8958761 | NCBI WGS metagenome assembly JAEEGJ01 (sample SAMN16246546, study PRJNA631951) | gut metagenome | biome: gut microbiome; feature: rumen; material: RS-attached | host: Bos | place: Iran: Karaj | collected 2018-10 | reverse complement strand
TTACATTCTCTGCCATATCTTGTTTCCTTTCTTTCTTTAATTGTTACTATTCACTATTAACTTTTCACTATTACCTATTACCTTTATTAAGCCCACTCGTTCTCGAACTTGATAGAACCAACCTCAATCTGCTTGCAGGTGATAACGATCTCCTCAAAGTGGCCAGCCTTGTCTTCCCACTTCTCTTCGAAGTCAACGCAGTAGCCGTTGGTGAACTTAATAGTCTTCATAGCCTTGCCGGTCTTCGTCTCGAGGAACTCGATGCTTCCGTTCTTCGGCAGGTTGCGCTCTGTCATCCAAGCCAACAGGTCTGGGGTACCGTCGTTCATGGCCTTCACACGGACAGTAATTTTACCACCACGGGGAATACCACTCATCTGTCCCTCTACATCAGTCTCCTGTTCGAACTCGTAGTTTACCATCATTACTTCGCGGTCTTTGTAACCGTCGATCTTCATTGTTACTGGAGTCTTTGCCATAATTCTCTTCCTTTCTTTAATTTTAAATTGTTAATACTAATATTTATATCTTACTTTTTTCTGTTGTCGAGAGTCGCGTTGTTGACTTTTGACATTGCAAAGGTAAGACGATTATTGGTTCATTCCAAACTTTTTTATCCTTTTTGTTTTAAGTTGTAGCGACACGTAAATGAAAAAACGACAGACTGGGCTAATAGCCAGAAAATCTGTCGTTTGGAGGGTTGAAAAACAGCTTAATAGGCGTGATCGTTCCTGATTTCTTCCTTATCGAGTTTCTTGGCATCGATAGCGCGCCAGGCATAGATGATGTAGGCCAGTACGAAAGGTACGAGCAGGGATACATAGAACATCGTGCGCAGCGTGAACTCACTCGAGCAGGAATTAGCCATTGTCAGTGATGACTGCAGGTCGGCTGTTGACGGATAATAGGCTGTGTGGTTCCATGCTGAACATAGAAGCAACGCAAGCACCGTCAATACGGTACCTATGCCGGCAGGCCAGATGCCTCCAATGTAGTTCTTGGAGACTATCGTCTTGGCGATGCCAAAGAGCACCAGCACCACACCTATAATTAATATTACCAGCAGATACCACATGTCGAGTAGGTTCGTCAGATACTTGTAGGGCTCCATGTAGATAATGCCATTGTCATTGTAGGCATAGCCGTCCTTCAGAAGCAGGTGGACAAGATAGGCCACGAAAAGGAGAACAAAGGGAATGGCAGCACCAACGAGACGTACAGAGCCGCGTGAGCGTATGTCCTCGTCGTTGACATTGTTGATGACATAGAGAATGCCAAGAACACGGGCGAGGAAGACAACGGCAAAGCCGAAGATGAGAACCCAGGGATTCAGTAAGGCATCGAGGCCATGGGAGGCGTTGGCCCAACGGGAGATGATGGGGGTGATGGCATTCGGGTCCACCAGGTTGTCTTTCTCGATGATGAAGTTCGACCCCTCAAAGAATGTGGCTACGGCTCCGCCAAGGAGCAGGGGACCGACGATGCCGTTGAGCGTGAGGAAGAACTGGAAGGTCTTGGGACCTAGTATGTTGCCGATCTTGTTCTGAAACTCGTAGCTGACAGCCTGTAGCACAAATGTGAAGAGAATAATCATCCAGAGCCAATAAGCACCTCCGAAACTGGTTGAATAGAACAGAGGATAGGAGGCAAAGAAAGCACCGCCAAAGGTGACGAGTGTGGTGAAGGTGAATTCCCACTTTCGGCCTGTGGAGTTATAGACAAGCCGGCGACCTTCCTCGGTATAGCCAAGACTACGGGCTACAGAGTTCGCCCCTTGTACGAAAAGCAGGAAGACGAGCAGAGCCCCAAGTAGTGCGACGATAAAGCACCAGTAATGCTGTAAGAAATCGTATGTCATAGCTTTTTCTCTTTTACTTTGATCTTGTTACTTTTAATTCTCGTATTCCGGTCCCTTCTTGATCTGCTTCAGTAAGATGTTGATCTCGACAGCCAGCATCGTGGTGAAAAGGATGAGGAAGAGGAAGAATGTTATCATCACACTCGACGAATGCAGATCGCTGACGGCAGCCCACGTGGGAAGCATGTCTTGGATGGTCCAAGGCTGGCGACCGAACTCAGCCACAAGCCATCCACTCTCCGAGGCAATGTAAGCCAGTGGGATGAGGGCGATGGCAAACCAATAGTGCCATGCGGGTAGAGCTGTGATGTCGTACTTCCCAAGTAGTCCTTTGGGGAACTTGTAGGCGACGGCCAGGATGACAGCAAAGAAGAGAATAAACAGACATCCCATACCGACCATGATGCGGAAGGCCCAGAAATTGATGGGGATGAATGGCACAAGCTCCGACTTGTCGCGGATATAGCCATAACCGAAATACTTCATATTCTCCTTCAGCGTCACCAGTTCGGTGGCAGCAGTCTTTTCGTCTCCGTCTTTTTTCGCTTTGCGATAGGCTGCAAGGGCGGCTATGGCCTTCTTGCCCATTGCGATCTTTTCGTCGGCAGAAGGTTCTACATGGCCGTCTGGTGTCGTATAGCCATTCAGGATGTCATTCACGCCAGGTACAAAGCCATGAGGGTCGTTGGTCGCCATCATCGAAAGGGCATAGGGCATCTCTATCTTCAGTGGCGCAGACTCTCCGTTGGCATAGTCGGGCTGGGCAAAGGGATTCACAAGTGCGACAGCCGTCAGTCCTTGATCCACACCACCATTGTAAAGTGCCTCCATAGCGGCGAGTTTCATGGGTTGCACTTCTGCGACATCCATACCCGACTTGTGACCAGTTGCTGCAGCAAGCAGAGAAGCTACGAGTCCGACGGCAGCACCGATTTTCAGACTCTCAATGGCTAACTTCGTCTCACGCTTCTTCAGCAGATACCAACAGCAGACGCCTACACAGAATACGGCGCCGATAATCCATGCAGAGGTAACGGTATGGCAGAACTTTGAGATGGCAAATGGCGAAAGGGCAACCTCGAAGAAAGAGACCATTTCGTTGCGCATCGTGTCAGGATTGAATTCACAACCCACAGGGTACTGCATCCAGGCATTAGCAACAAGGATCCACCAGGCTGAGATGGTGGCACCGAGGCCTGTCAGCCAGGTAGAGGCGAGATGGAAGCCTGGTGACACTTTCTTCCAACCGAAATACATCACAGCCACGAAAGTGGATTCCATGAAGAAGGCAACAATGCCTTCGATGGCCAGTGGGGCACCGAAGATGTCGCCTACAAACCAGGAATAGTTCGACCAGTTGGTTCCAAACTCGAATTCGAGGATGATACCTGTGGCTACACCCATGGCGAAATTCACACCAAAGAGCTTCTGCCAGAACTTTGCGGCATCGCGCCAGAAGCCGACGTCGGCAGCGACGTCAACTTGGCCCTTCTTGAGGGCCAGTTTTGTCTTGTAGTACTTTGTCTCGACGATACCCATGATGACTGCCAGTCCGAGGGTCAAAGGTACGAAGAGCCAATGGTAGATTGCCGTGAGGGCAAACTGCGCCCTTGACCAGTCGATGGTTCCGGCATCAATGTTTAAGAATAGATGACTAAACATAATTGATATGATTATTTGTTATTGTGCACGATCGACCAATTCCGTTGCCACATAGCCGGCTTCGTCACCTTGGGCATGTTGTTTCAGGAAGTTTGGAAAGAAGAAGACCTTGAGGATGGCAAACATGATGAACAGTTTGATAAGGATGATAGCCCACAGCGTCTTGCCGAGGCGCATGGATCGGAAACCTTCGTAATACAGGTCAAAGGCCTTGTAAAGAAAACCTTCCTTGTTCATAGGCGTAGTATTTGGTCGCAAATATACATTAATTATTTAATGAATCCAAACATTTATCCGATAAAACTACAAAAAATGTGATTTTCTTTTGCCGTTTCAGGGGAAATAAGTAATTTTGCACAAAAATTTGTAAGCAAGTATTATGAATAAGAAAATTCTGATTGTCCTGATTGTCTTCATCATGGCGCTCTGTGGCGGTATGGTATGGCTTTTTATGAACTTGCAGGAACAGAAGCAGGTGAACAAAGACATGCAGGAACTGGCGGAACTTGACAAGAAGGAAATGGAGAACGAGTATGAGCGCTTCGCCTTGCAATATAGTGAGATGAAGACGCAGATTAACAATGACTCCATTGTCGCTCAGTTGACGCAGGAACAGATGAAGACCCAGCAGCTATTGGAAGAGCTTAAGCAGGTAAAGGCTACTGATGCCCGTGAGATAGCCCGTCTTAAGAAAGAGCTTGCTACGGTCAGGGCCGTGCTGCGTGACTACGTGATGCAGATTGACTCGCTGAATAGACTGAATGAGAATCTGAAGGCTGAGAATACACGTGTGAATGCTGAGTTGGAACAGCGTAATACGCAGATAGCAGGTCTCAGTAGTGAGAAAGCCTCTCTGTCGGAGAAGGTGGCTATTGCTGCCCAGCTTGACGCAACGAATATTCAGTTGCAACTCCTCAATAAACGCGGCAAGGATGCAAAGAAACTGAAAGACTGTACACAGATGAAGGTGAATTTCACCATCACGAAAAATGTGACGGCTTCTAATGGTAACCGCACGGTGTATGTCCGCATCCAGAATCCTGGCGGTAATACCCTTGGTGGCGGTGGTACCTTTGCTTATGAGAATCGTAACTTGGAGTGCTCTGCCAAGAAAACCATCGAATATACGGGCGAAGAGACTGGTGTGACCGTTTTCTGGAATGTCAGTCAGATGTTGGAAGCCGGTGACTATCGGGTGAGCATCTTCGCAGACGGGAATATGATTGGGTCAAGAACATTTAGTTTTAAATAAAATATGATTATGAACAAAAAGATTGCTTTTTGCTTTTGGCTTTTTGCCTTTGGCTTCATGCCGGCAGGTGCCCAGAGGGTGCTGTCGCTCGACAGTTGCCGGCAGATGGCCTTGCGCAACAACAAGCAACTTGGTGTCTCAAAGCTGAAGCAGGACGTAGCTGCGAACCTTCGCAAGTCGGCGCGCACGAAATACCTGCCTCATGTGAGTGCCATCGGCAGCTACCAGTACACCAGTGAGCCGATATCGATTCTTAGTGAGACTCAGAAAACCGAGTTCGGCACGCTTGGAACAACGATCAGTACCGGGTTGGCCCAAAGTATGAAAGACCTGATTGGCCAGCATGAGGCATTGGCTAAAGTGATGGGTAGGGTCGGTCCTGTGACGGAGAAAATGCTGAACGGTCTTGGACAGAAGATTGTGGATGCCTTTGATACGGACACTAGGAATATGTTTGTTGGTTCTGTGATGCTTACCCAACCGGTGTTTATGGGTGGAAGTATCATTGCCATGAACAAGATGGCTGACATCAACGAGAAGTTGGCGGCCAACTCTCTGGATGCCCGTAGGCAGGCTACCATCTATCGTCTGGATCAGGCTTATTGGCAGGTGGTGTCGCTCTATCATAAACAGCAGCTGGCACAGAGCTATCTCGACCTGGTGAAGAAATTCGATACGGATGTCTACAAGATGATCGAGGAGGGTGTGGCTACGAAAAGCGACGGCCTGAGCGTGGATGTGAAGGTGAACGAGGCTGAGATGACACTGACAAAGGTGAATGATGGTCTCGTGCTCTCAAGGATGCTACTGAACCAGCTCTGCGGACTGCCGCTCGATGAGCAGGTGACACTGGCCGACGAGCAGGTTTCAGAGATTGCTGTGGTGGAACTGAATCCTACACTCAATGTGGAGCAGGCGATGGAGAACCGCCCGGAGTTGAAGATGCTGCAGAACACGGTGGATCTCTCAAAGCAGACCACCAATATTCTTAGGGCTGGTAACCTGCCACAGGTATTGCTGACAGGTGGCTATGCTGTAAGCAATCCTAGTCTGTTGAATGGTTTTGAACGGAAGTTCCGTGGTTTCTGGAATGTGGGTGTGACGATGCGCGTGCCTCTCTGGAACTGGGGCGACGTGATGTATAAGGTACGTGCTTCAAAGGGCGCTACCTCGATTGCCAATCTTGAACTCGCCGAGGCGCGAGAACTGGTTGAACTGCAGGTGAACCAGACCACCTTCAAGGTGGATGAAGCCAACAAGAAACTGTTGATGGCTCAGAAGAATATCCAGCGTGCAGACGAGAACCTGCGCATGGCTAATCTCGGTTTCCGTGAGGGTGTGATCACACCTACCGTAGTGATGGAGGCCCAGACGGCTTGGCTGCAGGCTCAGTCGCAGAAGATAGATGCAGAAATTGATGTTAAACTTAGTCAGGTAGAACTCCAGAAGTCGCTTGGCACATTAGAATAATAGTATTATGTCAGCAAAAAGTCAGCATAACAACATTGTACTTGCCATTATCGGTTTTGTGGCAGTCGTGATTATTGTGGCACTTATCGGATATCTCGCTCTCGATCGTGATCCGGATGTCATTCAGGGACAGGTAGAAGTAACCGAGTATCGGGTGTCGAGTAAGGTGCCTGGTCGTATTCTTGAACTTCGTGTCAAGGAAGGTGACTATGTGAAGGCAGGCGACACTCTGGCCATCATCGATGCCCCAGAGGTACGTGCCAAGATGGAGCAGGCACAGAGTGCACAGAGTGCAGCGGCCGCTTTGGAACTGAAAGCACAGAACGGTGCGCGCAAGGAACAGATCCAGGGCGCCTATAGTGTTCTCCAGCAGGCTAAGGCCGGTTTTGAGATAGCAGAGAAATCTTATAACCGTGTTCAGCGCCTTTACGACGAAGGAGTCATGAGTGCTCAGAAGCGTGATGAGGTGTATGCCAACTACAAGGCGATGGAGGCTCAGATGAAAGCTGCCCAGAGTCAGTACGACATGGCTGTCAATGGTGCTCGTATGGAAGATAAGTTGGCCGCAGCCGCACAGGTGGGACGTGCCAAAGGTGCCGTCAACGAGGTGACCTCCTATATCCATGAGACGGTACAAGTTGCACAGAAAGAGGGTGAGGTGTCCGACGTCTATCCGAAGGTAGGCGAGCTTGTTGGTACTGGTTCTCCCATCATGTCGATTGCTATGATGGACGACATGTGGGGCACGTTCAATGTGCGCGAGGACCAGTTGGACGGCATGCAGGTTGGTTCTGAGTTTACGGTTTTCGTTCCTGCTTTCAACAAGGATGTCAAGATGAAAGTCTATTTCATGAAGGATCAGGGTTCCTACGCTGTATGGAAAGCTACGAAGGCTAACGGTCAGTACGATCTGAAGACCTTCGAAGTGAAGGCCCGTCCAGTAGAGAAAATTGAGGGGCTCCGTCCTGGTATGTCATTGATTATTAAGAAGTAAAGACCTTGAAATATCTTATTGACATATGGGCTGTTGCGAAGCGTGAGGCGAAGATCCTGACGGTGAATCGCATCTACCTCTTCAGCATGGTTGTCTTTCCGCTGTTGGCGATGGTGTTCTTCACCACGCTGTTGGATGATGGCCTGCCGCAGGAGATGCCTGTAGGTGTCGTCGATCTGGATAATACCTCATTCTCGCGTACCCTTGTGCATAAGCTCGATGGCTTCCAGAGCTCAGAGGTTGTTGCCCACTATGCTTCCGTTGCTGAGGCTCGTCATGCCATGCAGACGAACGATATCTACGGATTCCTCTACATCCCTGCTGGTACCACCGATGCCCTGCTTTCTTCCCGCAGGCCTACAATATCCTATTATTATAACCAGACATCGTTGACGGCCGGCTCCACGATGATGAAAGATCTCAAGACGGTGGCTACCCTAGGATCTGCCGGTGTGGGAATGGCCATGCTGAGTGCCAAGGGTCTGACTCCGCAGCAGATTCAGGCCTTCCTCCAGCCTGTGAAGATTGATCTCCATCAGATAGCCAACCCATGGGGTAATTATAACATGTATCTTTCCACGGTTTTCGTTCCTGGTATCATGATGCTGTTCATGTTCCTCATTTCAGCCTATTCTTTGGGTATGGAGCTGAAGTTCGGACGAGGTAAGGAGTGGCTTTCGATGGCTCATGGCAATATCGTTGTGGCTATCCTTGGCAAATATCTGCCTCAGGCTACGATTTTCCTGACGCTCATATCCATCTATGAGTTGTATATCTATGGTGTGCTCCACTTTCCCTATAATGGCGATTGGTGGGATATCATCCTCTTGGCTCTGCTTGCTGTGTTTGCTTCCATTGGCTTCGGCATCTTCATCTTCGGCCTGTTGCCGTCGTTGCGAATGTCGATGAGTATCTGCTCGCTGTGGGGCGTATTGAGTTTCTCACTGGCTGGTTCTGCCTTCCCCATGATGGGTATGGATAGTCCGTTACAGGCAGTTACTTGGCTCTTTCCTTTGCGCCATTATTACATGCTCTATCAGATCACGGTGTTCAATGGCTTCTCGCTTATCGATGCGTGGTTCCATTTCGTGGCGCTTGTGGCATTCACACTGATGCCTTGGTTTGTGATCAGTAAGATTAAAAACGCAATGCTCACCTATGTCTATATTCCATAAAATATATAGTTGGCTCCTGGATGCAGCCTATGTGTGGTGGTTTGAGATGAAACAGGTCATCCGCGACGAAGGCGTTCTGATGTTCTGTCTGGTAGTGCCGTTGGCCTATCCGCTGATTTATTCGTGGATCTACAATAACGAGACCGTACGCGAAGTGCCAGTGGTTGTCGTTGATTTGTCTCACTCACAGGAGTCTCGTAAGTTCATACGGATGTGCGATGCCTCGCCTGATGTCCATGTGACGAGTTATGCCGTCGATCTCGACGACGCTCGGTCGCTTGTCAGCCGACAGGTGGTGAAGGGTATCTATCTTATTCCTGCTGATTTCGGTACGAATCTGAATCGTATGCAGCAGGGGACGGTCAGTGTCTATTGTGATATGGCACTGATGCTCACCTATAAGGCAATCTATCAGACGGCAATGGCTGTTGCTTCGGAGATGGGAGCGGAGATACAGACTAAGCTCGCAGGTAATTACACGAACCGAGAGGATCTTATCACTACCAGTCCTCTGGAGGTGAAAGATGTGCCAATGTTTAATCCTCAAGGGGGCTACGGTACCTCTGTGCTTCCAGCAGTGCTGATGCTGATTATCCAACAGACGTTGGCTCTTGGTATCGGCCTTGCTGCCGGAACGGCCCGCGAACGTAACCGTTATAGCGACCTTGTACCCATCCATAAATGCTATGGTGGGGTAGGACGTATTATCAGTGGTAAGGCGCTCTGTTATCTGATGGTCTATGCTGTCATGAGTACTTATCTCACGATGGTCGTGCCTCGCTGGTTCCACTTCCTCCAACTGGCAGCTTGGCAGGATCTGCTGGCGCTGTTAGTGCCTTATCTGCTGGCCTGTGTATTCTTTGGTATGACGGTGTCTTGTCTGGTTCATTATCGTGAGAACGTCATATTGCTGATGGTGTTTGTGTCTGTACCTCTGCTGTTTATGAGTGGTGTGTCCTGGCCGCAGTCAGCAATTCCTGGCTATTGGCAGGGGGTATCGTGGCTGTTCCCCAGCACCTTTGGTATTCGGGCTTATGTGCGTATGAATTCGATGGGTGCTACGTTTGGCGACGTGATGTTCGAGATTCGTTGTCTGTGGCTACAGGCTGCATTCTACTTTGGTACTGCCTGCCTGGTTTATGGTGCACAGGTTCGTCTGACGAGAAGTCATGCAGAGGAGCGTCTGGCCGTATTACGTAAGAAACGTGAAGTACGACAGCTCATGAAAGGTAAAACTAAAAAATCCGAGGCCTGATTCTGGTCTCGGATTTTCATTTAAGTCTCTTTGATCAGACTTATTTCATACCGACAATCTTGGTCTTTGGTTGCTCCTTGTTACGACGGTTCACAACGGTGACCACAGCCTGTGCAAGGTTGATAAAGGCAAGACCGGTGGCGGTATCACTACTGAGGGCAGCTGGTGTACCAGCATCACCGCTGTCGCAGATACCCTGAACCAGTGGAATCTGAGCCAACAGGGGCACGTTCATCTCTTCTGCCAGTTGCTTACAGCCTTCCTTGCCAAAGATGTAGTATTTGTTCTCGGGCAGTTCGGCAGGCGTAAACCACGACATGTTCTCGATGAGTCCGAGAATAGGCACATTGACCTTCTCATTACGATACATATCGATGCCTTTACGTGCATCAGCAAGTGCTACCTGTTGTGGGGTTGATACGATGACAGCACCAGTGATGGGCAGTGTCTGCAGCAATGTCAGGTGAATATCACTTGTGCCTGGGGGGGTGTCGAGGATGAAATAGTCTAATTCGCCCCAGTCTGCGTCGGCTATCAACTGCTTCAATGCACTTGTTGCCATGCCGCCACGCCAGAGTGTAGCGGTGTCGGGCGAAACGAAAAAGCCGATGCTAAGCAGTTTTACACCATATTGTTCAATAGGACAGATGAGGTCGCGTCCGTCTTTGTGCACAGCGTAGGGCTTCTCGTTCTCTACATGGAACATCTTTGGCATCGATGGACCGAAAATGTCGGTGTCGAGCAGACCGACTTTGTAGCCAAGTCGTGCCAATGCGATGGCTAAATTGGCTGAGACGGTGCTTTTGCCTACACCACCCTTACCACTGCTTACGGCTATGATGTTCTTCACGCCAGGCAGCAGTTGCTCTACTTCTGGGCGGGGGGCCGACTTGAACTCGGTCTCGATGGTTACTTCTACATCCTGACCACAATGGTATTTGATAGCGGCCTCGGCCGCCTTGATCGTTGATTTGAGGAATGGGTCTGTATCGCGTGGGAATGTCAATACCACTTTCACGCGCCATGGTTCCCCTTCCTTTGAGGGAGCAGCGACAGACGGCGTGTCTGCCACCATTTCACTCTCAACAAGGTTTTTCTTCGTGCCGGCATACATGACTGTTGCCAGCGCATCCATAATCAGTTTGGGATAAAGTGTCATTATTTTAAGATTATTTCTCTTTGAGACCAGTAACCTTTGCCCATTTCTTATTGCTCATGTAAGCCATCTGGGTTCCCTTTGGGATCATAAAGGTTGCATTGACTCCCTTGAAAGTATCACCGCTAATCGATGGGGGAGTGGGACAATTAAGGTTGACCTCACGTAATGAGACGCACTTCTGGAAAGCACTGCCACCGATGCTCTTAAGTGATACTGGGAGTTCTACATAGGATAAAGATGTACACTCTTTGAAGGCATCACCGCCGATTGTCTTCAGTCCGACAGGTAAGGTGAGAGATGTCAGAGAACCGCAGCGTTCGAATGCGGCATCCTCAATTGTTGCCAATACAATAGGCAGGTTGATATCGCTCAGCATGGCGCAACCCTCGAAAGCTGAACTGCCAATTCTTCTTACGGATGCAGGCAGCACGACCTTGGCAAGACTTGCGCAGTTGCGGAATGTCTTGGGCTCAATCTCATCGATGAATCCATTGATGGTCACCGTCTCAAGGCTGGTACAGCCCTTGAAGGCGTCGTCGCCAAGGCTCTTGACCATGTTAGGCAGTTCTACGGATTTTAGGCTGGCACAATCTTCGAAGGCACAGTCGTTGACCTTGGTAAGAGCTGAGGGGAATTCAAATGTTGTGAGTGACTTGCAGCCGTCGAAAGCGTGACTGCTGATCACTTTGACAGATGAGGGGACGGTTATGCTCTTAAGGCTGGTGCAGTTCTTGAAAGCGGCAGAATTGATGTCGCTGAGGTTACCTTCGATAGTCACCTCCTCCAGGGATTCACAATTCTCAAAGGCGATCTGTCCCAGTTTGCTAAGTCTGGCGAGGGTGACCGTCTTCAGACTCTTGCAGTTATGGAAGGCACTGGCTCCGATCTTTTCTACAGAGGACATCTCGATGCGCTGGAGATTCTTGCAGCTTTCGAATGCTGCTGACTCAATCTCCTCTACCGAAGCGGGCAATTCGATGACCGTCAGACTCTCACAGTCCTTGAAAGCAGAACCGCCAATCACTTTCGTGCCATTGGGGATGTTTATCTGATTCAGTGCTTTGCAATTGTTGAAAGCCTGGACTGCAATCTTGTTGATACCGCTGGGCAATGTGATTGAAACCAGACTCTTGCAATCTTCAAAGGCTTCGCTTTCAATGGCCTTCAGTCCACTGGGCAGTGTGATGGATGCAAGCCTTTCGCAGCCCTGGAAAGCCTCGTTCTTGATGGTGGTCACAGAGGCAGGGATGGTAACGTCTGCCAGATTCTCACAACCGGCGAAGCAGTTCTCACTGACTTCCTGGATGCTTGAGGGCAGAACGGCCTTTACCAGTTGCTTGGCACCGGAGAACATACCCTTGGGCAGTTCATTGGCCTTGGTCTTCATACCTTCTTTGCCTTCGACTATCGTAACGCCTGAGAGGTCAATGGCTGTTACCAGACATTCACCGGGATTCTTCTTGTCAATTTTCGTACGATTTACGATCTCCTGTAGCAATTTGAGGTCTGTACCATTCAGTGTACCACTGACGGTAAGGTCTGCAATCTTGAACTTCTGGTCGATGGAGATTTTCGAAGCCAGTTTGCCAACGGAATCTACTTTCACGTTTAATTTCTCTTGCGCCATGGACAGCATCGGAATCACTGCCATGAGGATGATCATTAGTTTTTTCATAATCGATGGTTTTTATTTTGCTTTATCAAGTGAACTCCTTTTCGTGCGGTGGTAGCTGCGATAGTCATCGAGTTCGATTTCTACATTAGGCTCTTCAAGGTTGCATAGTCTTGGCAAATGCCATTTCATATACTTGATATTCAATCCGCGTGCTATCCACATCGACTCGTAATAGGTCTGGATGGAGAGGATCTTCTTGGTAGCGTCGTCGATGCGCTCGTCGTGGTAGAGATCGAGCGTGCGGAAGATGACGGGCAGCTGATTGTGCTCTACCATATAAGAGGTATAGGTGAAGAGGAAGTTGGAGTCGGTCTTTAAGTGGATGATGCCGCCATCGACGAGGAACTTACGGTAGCGCTCCATGAAATAGGTGCTGGTGAGGCGCTTGCGGGGGTTCTTCATCTGCGGATCACTGAAAGTGAGCCATATCTCCTGTACCTCGTCAGGCGCAAAAAAACGCTCGATGATTTCGATATTGGTGCGCAAGAAGGCCACATTCTTCAGTCCTTCATTGAGGGCCTGGGTGGCACCAGTCCACATGCGGGCGCCTTTAATATCGACGCCGATGAAGTTGGTGTCTGGGTAAAGCTTGGCCAGTTCGACGGTGTATTCGCCTTTGCCACAGCCCAGTTCGAGTACGATGGGGTTCTGATTGTGGAAGTACTGTTCATGCCAATGTCCCTGCATCTCAAAGGGAACATGTTCCACTACCGAATAGGGGTACTGGAACACGTTCTCGTAGGATGCCATATCGGCAAATTTAGCAAGTTTGCCTTTTCCCATGTATTATTCGTTAACGTATTTAGGAGATTCTCCGTATTTGTTCGCACCTCGTGTACTGTCGAGTAAGCACATGATGAAAACGATGAAGGCGAGAATACCCATCGCTAATGACAAACAACTGAGTAATGCGATATCTCCGCTGCCTTTTTCCACAATCTTTTCTATCGCACGATCATTGAAGGAACCGGAGCTGAGTTCTTCCATTATTTTATTCACAGTTGTCGATGTGCCAGTAACTAATTGAGTTGCACACCCCAACCCATAGCTAATGTAAACCCAGACGGCACTCTTCCCTGAGTCTTGCAATCGACGTGCTGTTGCTGCAAGGCCGAAGAACATGATGATAATTGACATGATAGCGCTGACCAATAGATTTGGGGCGAATGCTGTGATTACCCAGTTGGTTAAAATAACCACCAGCATCCACCACCAGAATTCTGATCGGCGGCTTCGGCCCTTGAACTCCAAAATGCGACTTGAAGCTAGTTTTACGGCTTCAATAAAGCCAAGACTTGGTAATTCTTTCATATTGTCTTACTCGATAACAACGGTGGTCCAACCGTGCTTGTCTTCAATCTCGCCATACTGGATGCCACGGAGGGTATCAAACAGCTTCTTGGAGATGGGACCTGGCTTGTCGCCGAATGAATAGCGCTTGCCAGTGTCGAGGTCGTCAATATACGAGATGGGTGAGATTACGGCTGCAGTTCCACAGGCACCTGCCTCCTCGAAGGTCTCGAGTTCCTCCTCAGGAATCGGACGACGCTCTACCTTCAGACCTAAGTCCTCTGCTACCTGCATCAACGACTTGTTGGTGATAGAGGGCAGGATAGAGGTTGACTTCGGTGTCACATAGGTGTTGTCCTTGATGCCGAAGAAGTTGGCTGCACCGCACTCGTCCATGTATTTCTTTTCCTTAGCGTCAAGGTAGAACTCGCAGGCATAACCCTTCTCATGGGCCAGGTTGTTGGCGAAGAGTGAAGCGGCATAGTTGCCACCTACCTTATATTTACCAGTGCCAAGAGGAGCACTGCGGTCATAGTCACGGATAATCACGTATGGATTAGCTGCAAACCCTCCCTTGAAGTATGGGCCTACCGGTGTGACGAAAATCAGGAAACAGTACTCCTTGGCAGGATGAACGCCAACCTGAGCACTCGTACCGATGAGCAACGGACGGATATAGAGTGTGGCACCACTCTCGTAGGTGGGAATCCACTCCTGGTTGAGACGAACCACCTTCTTCACCATCTCTGTGAAGAGTTCTGTGCTTACCTCTGGCATCATGATACCACGGCAGGTGCTCTGCAGACGTGCTGCGTTCTCTTCTACACGGAAGATGCGCACCTTCCCGTCTGGGCAGCGATAGGCCTTCAGTCCCTCGAATGCCTCCTGGCCATAGTGCAGGCAGGTAGCTGCCATGTGCAGTTTCAAATACTCGTCGGAGCAGACTTCTATCTCGCCCCATTTGCCGTCACGATAGTAACAGCGTACGTTGTAGTCGGTCTTCATGTAACCGAACGACAGATTAGCCCAATCTAAGTTCTTCATTGTTATAATCTTGGTTTAATGTTTCGAATTGCTTGCAAAAGTACACATTTTTGTTGTAATCAGCAACAAAAAGAAAGAAAAAGTGCCTTTCGACTGCCAAATACTTATTTTTCAGCAAGTATTTTCTTGATTTCCTCGTCGGTCTTTGAGAGTTTGTCCTTGCAGAACTTGATCAGTTCTTGTGCGCGCTTGAGTTGTTCCGACATCTCGTCAATGTCGAGTTCGTCATTTTCCATCTTGCGCACGATGGTCTGCAGTTCGGCAAAGGCCGCTTCGTATTTCTGTTCTTGTTTCATGTTGCCTATGTATTTTTGCGGATTATACGGATGTTACTTTAGAGGTGATGCTTCCCTTTTCTACACGGGTTTCGATCTCGTCGCCTGGCTTCAGGGTCTTGGGGTCGCGTACGGCCTTACCCTGATGGAGTGTTATACTATAGCCTCGTTTCAGCAGCAGGGTGGGGTCGAGGTTCTTGGCTTTCTCCTCGATGAGTTGCAGCCGATGGCGTTCAGCGGTGATTCGCCGCTCAATGAGCAATGGCATACGCTGTTCGAAGGCTTCTATCCGTGCTTCCTGACGGGTTTTGACGATCGAGAAGAGTCGTGGGATGGCTTCGGCGATGCGATTCAGTCTGATCTGTTCCATTTGCATGCGGTCTTGCACACGACGGACGATGGTGCTTTCTGTCTCATTGATGGCATCTGCCACCTCTTTCAGATGCGAAATCAGGAATGCCGCAGCCGCCGTAGGTGTTTTCACCTTAGTGTGTGCTACCATATCCAATATCGACTCGTCGCGCTCATGTCCGATGCCTGTGATGATGGGGATGGGGAAGTTGGCCACGTTCTCTGCCAGTGCCAGTGTGTCAAAGCCCGACATATCGCTTGTGGCCCCACCGCCTCGGATGATGACCACGCAGTCGAATGTCAAGTCTTCATAGATCTTTTCCAGGGCGCTGATGATGCTTTGTTCCGTACCCTCTCCTTGCATGATGGCTGGGAAGAGTCGGGTACGGAACTGAAACCCGTAAGGATTGTCGGCCAGTTGGTTGCAGAAGTCGCCATAACCTGCGGCGGTTTCTGACGAGATGACGGCTATGTGTTGGCAGAAAAGGGGCAGTGATAGTTCCTTCTGCAGATCAAAGACACCCTCTTCTTTCAGTTGGCGGATGATCTCTTGGCGCTTACGGGCCATGTCTCCCATCGTGTAGGTAGGGTCGATATCTGTCACAATCCAAGAGAAACCGAATGCTTCGTGAAACTGTGGTTTGACCTTCAGCAACACCTTCATCCCTACAGAAAGGCGTTGGCCGGTGATACGTTCGAAATAGGGGCGGACGATCATCCATTTCGATGCCCAGCATTTGGCTGCGGCCTTGGCGATGGGAGTGGCGGAAGGACCGTATGCGGGAGAGTTGTGCTCTGGCGTGCTTTCATCTTTCTGAATCAACTCCATATAACAGTGTCCTCGACTCTCGCGGCATTCCGACAACTCTGCCTCTACCCAATACTCATTGGGCATTTCATACTCGATCGTCTCACGTACGAGACGGTTTAGTTCGTAGAGGGTAAACCTTTCTTTCATTATAGTCTCCCGATCATATAGGCGCGCCAGAAGTTTGGCAGGCCGTAACCATAGATGTTGTCTGGCTGTTGGAAACTGTTTCCAGCTTGTCTGACGAGGTCAATAATCTCGAGGGCTGTTTTCTGGGGCATTGCCTGCCATAGACAGGCCACAAGACCTGCAACAATAGGAGTGGAGAACGAAGTTCCCATGTCTCTGACAACCGTACCTCTGCCAGAGATCAGTGCGGTAGGACTTCCTAAGGCCATGACGTCTGGCTTTACTCGTCCGTCCTGTGTCGGTCCAACGCCACTGAAGGGGGCATTTTTCTTCTCTGTATTCAGCGCGCCCACCGTCAGGATGTCCTGGGCATCTGATGGGAAGACAATCTTTTTCCATGGTCCCATCCCACTATTGCCGGCGGAGTTCACGAGGATGATGCCCTTATGGGCCAGCAATGAGGCTGTGTGACTGATAAGGGCCGTATGTCCGTCGAGATTGCGCTGGTGATAGTAGCCGCGATAGCCGTCGTATTCGTTGTAACCGAGACTCGAACTGATGATGTCGGCTCCAATGGAGTCGGCAAACTCTGCTGCCATCGCCCAATAGTCTTCTTCCACTGGTTGCTCTGTCTGCTGGTCTTCGCAGCGCAGCAGCCAATAGTTGGCCTCTGGTGCCGTGCCGACTAACACTTCTGGTTCGTTGACGGCCATGGCAGATAGTACTTTTGTACCATGATCGGTCTCCTGGAAGAAATAGGGACTATTGGGATAGACAAAGTCTCTCGTGCCGACGATGTTAGCGTGTTGGAAGGCTGGGATGACGTCGGTATTCTGGAAACCGCCGTCGAGTACGGCGATGGTGATACCCTTGCCCTTATAGCCGATGTTGTGCAGTCGCTGACCTACCACCATCTCTACCTGTTCCTTGCCAAAGCCGTAGAGTTCTCCTTTGATGCTGTCCCAGGCATTGAAGGTTTCGTGATAGGGATGTTTTACCATCTGGGGAATGGAGTCTGGCGACGTCCACACTTGTTGGCTTCTGGCGATACATTCAAGACTGTCCAGACGGTGCAGCATCGTACTGTCATTGGCACGTACGAGTACCGTATTGTTCCACCGCGAGGTGCCGATGACTTTCCACTCGATCGAATTTCGTTTTTTGCTTCTGCTCATCTCGTCGAGTTTCCGTTCGATCAGGCGGATGTATCTCGGATTGACAGGCAGGTCGGTGGAGTCGATGGCCAGCCCCTGTCTGCGGCGACGCTCAATACTCTTGTGCGAGAGCCATCGCCCGGGGTGGCCGATGGAATAGGGCGACCCTTGCTTGTCTTTCAGTGTATAGCGCCAGATGTAGTATTTGCCTCCAGGATATTTCCTGAGGCCCTTGCTCGCGCTGGTGGAAAGGAAAGGCAAAAGCGCAGCGAAAAGTATGATTAGCAGACGTGCGTACATCGTTTCTTCGGAAGTTTGCGACTGCAAAGGTACGAACTTTTAGCGAGACTTCCAAATCTCCGCCCAGATATTTGGCATTCTCGAAAATAATGCGTACCTTTGCAGCGTTATAAAATAGAACATACGTATGCAGGACAATAGACAAGCCGCACTCGAGTTGGGAACTAAGCCTGTGGGCCAGCTGCTTTGGCAGTATGCCCTGCCTGCTATTGTGGCCATGACCGCATCGAGCCTCTATAACATCATCGACCGTGCTATGATTGGACAGTTGGTGGGGCCAGAGGCCATTGCCGGACTTGGCATCACGTTCCCGTTCATGAACCTCAGTGCTGCGTTCGGAGCGGCTGTAGGTGTGGGTGCCAGTACGTGCATTAGTGTCAAACTCGGTCAGAAGGACTATAAGACGGCCGAGAATCTGTTGGGTAACACCGTGACGCTAAATCTGATCATAGGATTCCTGTTCATGGCGGTGAGCCTGATATTCCTTGATCCTATTCTTCGGTTCTTCGGCGCGAGCGACGTGACATTACCCTATGCCCGGGAGTTTATGATTGTCATTCTGCTTGGCAACATGATCACGCACATGTATTTCGGAATGAATGCTGTGTTGAGGGCAGCAGGCAAACCCCGACACGCGATGTACTCCGTGCTTTTCACCGTGGCGATGAACATCGTTTTTGTGGTGACCTTCGTATGGTGGTTCCGTTGGGGCATCAGAGGTGCAGCCTTAGCTACGGTAACCTCCCAGTCGTTAGCGCTGTGTTGGCAGATGTGGCAGTTTAGTGACAAAAAGGAAATCCTGCATTTGAAGAGTGGTATCTATAAACTCAAGAAAGATCTGGTACGCAATATTATTGCTATTGGTATATCGCCATTCCTGATGCAGACAACATCATGCATCATCGTTATCTTCATGAATAATCAGTTTGTTCGCTATGGCGGTGATATGGCAGTAGGAGCCTACTCGATAGGAAACTCTGTGGTCATGATGTTCTTCATGTTTGTCATGGGTATGAACCAGGGTATGCAACCTATTGTGGGTTACAACTATGGTGCTGAGAAATACGATCGCATGTTCCGCTGTTTATGGCTGACCATTGCTGCTGCTACGGCTATATTGCTCGTGGGATGGGCTCTGTCGATGCTTTTCCCCCGAGAGATTGCACGAATATTTACTACTGACGAGACGTTGATTGCGATGGCTGCACGAGGCATCAAAATCAATATGCTGGTATTCTTTGTAGTTGGTTCGCAGGCTGTTATCACTAACTTCTTCCAATGTATTGGTAAGGTGAAGGTCTCTATCTTCCTTTCATTGTCACGTCAACTCTTTATGTTGTTGCCGATGGCGTACCTCTTCCCATTGATATGGGATTTGGATGGTGTGTGGTATTCTATGCCTGCCAGCGACTTTTGCGCTTTCGCTATGACGATACCGCTGCTAATATGGTATATGAAAAAAATCAATGTTAATGGAAAACAATAAGCACATCATTATCTGTGTGGGTCGCCAGTTAGGAAGTGGCGGCCATGATATCGCACGAATGTTGGCTACAGACTTCAATGCCAAGTACTATGACCGTGAACTATTAAATCTTGCTGCTAAAGAGAGTGGTTTTAGTGAGAAATTCTTTGAGGAGAACGACGAACAAAAAGGATTCTTCAAGTCGCTGTTTAATATGCAGATTCCTCATCTAGGCAGTGGCTCCATGTATCGCTCTGACTTTTCGCAGGAAAACCTCTTTCAGTTCCAAAGTGATGCCATTCGTAAGGCTGCCTCTGAGGGAAGTTGCGTTTTTGTCGGACGTTGTGCTGATTATGTATTACGCGACATGCCCAATGTGGTAAAGGTGTTTATCACTGCTTCAATGCGTAGTCGTATTGATAAGTTGTTAGAACAACGCTCAATGACTCCACAGCAGGCTAAACGCTTTATCTTGCAGGCAGAAGAGAAGCGCGCCTCTTATTACAACTACTATACGGGTAAGACTTGGGGCGCCGCCGAAAGCTATGACTTATGTGTGGACTCCAGCATTTTAGGATTGGAGGAAACCGAGAAACTGATTGCAGACTTCATTCGCAAACAATTAGACGTATGAAGAAGATAGGCATCATCAGCGATACTCATTCCTATTGGGACGAGAAATACTTGCACTACTTTGAACCTTGCGACGAGATATGGCATGCAGGTGATATTGGTTCGTTGGAGGTGGCTGAAAAACTTGCTGCATTCCGTCCGTTGCGTGCCGTTTGTGGCAACTGTGATG